>PPYF01438022.1_pt1 | contig 16527 bp, 10 predicted proteins | sample 1559871 | NCBI WGS metagenome assembly PPYF01 (sample SAMN08240021, study PRJNA423297) | Human gut metagenome, whole genome shotgun sequencing project.
GTTACATCAACTTTGCTCACACCTTCTGTAAGCGCTGTATCAAGTGACGGATTAAATGCGAAGTCTGCCTTTGTTGCATCACTGTAAGCTACTTCTTTGTCCTCGCCTTTGTTATATTTCACTGTAAGCACAAGTCCTGCCGGGTCGAATTTTTCCCCTTCTTTGTACTCTGTCTTAGCAGGATTTGCTTTAATTTCAACTTTTTCTACCGTCGGTTTCTCCGGTTCTACCGGTCTTTCTTCCAAACCTTCAAATGCTGAAGTTAATACTTTCAGCGCTTCATCAATCTGAATCTGCTGTGCGGAAGAATCTGCAAATACTGTCTGTGCATCCGTCAGCGCTTTTGAAAATGCCGCATAAGAAGTGTCTGTGTACCCTTCTGCCGACGTATCTTTTACTTCATTGATTTTTGCTTCCAGAGCGCTTCTGTCAATCAGACCGTTTTCATTCTCAATTTCACCAAGTTTGAATTTTGCCTGTTTGATATAACATAAATCTGTTCTTACATTATAATTACCTGATTCAAATGCATTCTTAGAAAACTCTTCGTCAAAGTGTCCGTAAGAATCCATGATAAATGTTCCATCATCCAGAACTAAAATTCCCGCATATCCCGTATCACCGGATTTTGCATTCATTGCCCAGTCTTCTTCGATCAGTATACGGTATTCACCTTCGTTTTGCTCTAACAGGTCTTCATATGTTCCAACCCATGCAACCCAGTCGCCTGCCATCCAGTTGTTATCAAGCTTACCGTCTTTGTATACGATCTCACGGAATGTGATCAAAAGACGTCCGCTGATCGGATCATATACAGCTTTATGTCTTTCCCCTGCAAGCGAACCTTGCATTTCTTCCGGTTTACTCCATGTTTTTCCTTCATCATCAGAATAGAACATCACGGATAAGTTTGGTTTTTTATCACTTCTTGCCAGCGCCATGATCCGTTTTCCATCCGGTGAGCGGAACATTCCGACTTCACAGATTCCATATTTGCTTTCGATACTTCTATAATCAGCTAAATATCTTTCCGGCTCGCTCCACTGTTCATTTCCGTCTTCATCAAATGTCAGATAGCTCTTGAAGTTGACATAACCATAATCATGGAAAACACCCATCCATTTCTGAATGTAATTTCCCTGTTCATCTTTTAACTGCACAAGACTTGCCATTGCTACGATTGTATGTTTTTTCTCTGCTCCGTCAAAAGAAGGCCAGTGATTCTTATATTCTGTCCAAGTTTCTCCGTCATCATCAGAGTAGGCAGTATCCCATCCGCCTCTTTGTAAATCCCAGTTCGGACATGCTGAAATCAGCATAATTCTTTCTTTTCCATTACCCATATCCAATGTATATAAGGTAGGTGTTTCCTGACAAGTTGCAAACGATGCCGGAATATCTTTCTTCTCCGTCCAAGTCTCGCCTTCATCATCACTAATCTGCATAATAATCGGTCCATGACCGTGTCCTGTCGGATAAGCAGTAATCAGTCTGCCTGTCTTTGTCTGAACCATGTCCGGCTGTCCAAGATACTGTCTAGGTGTATTCGGAGCTTTTTCAATATCTTTCAGATATTTATCCGCCAATTCATACTGTGGAATCCTTGAATTTGCATACAATACTTTCTTACAGTTTACTGTAACTTTTTCCGTATATCCGCCGCCTGTTACAGTAATGACCGCTTTTCCTTTCTTGTTCGCCGTTACTAAACCGTCCTCATTTACACTTGCAATTTCCGGCTTGTTTGAGACATATGTAATCGTCTTATCTTCGACGTCTGTTATCAAGTTTGTTGTAATCTGATACGTTTCTCCGATATTTACCGTTGGATTCGTATCCGCAATGTTTAATCCTTTTACTTTCATTGCGGAAAGTATTTCACTTTCATTCAATACACGGTTATAAACTTTCACTTCATCGATCAGACCTGTAAATCCAGTACCGCCGATCACATCCGCAGGTGTTTTAATAGGATTATTTTTTGTCCATGCATTGATATCACCGACTCTTGTACCGTTTACATACATGGCAAGACCCTGATCTTTATCCTGCACCCATGTAATATGATACCACTTGTCTTTCTCGAAATCATACTGATACGACAAGACGTCTCCGCCATTATTTCCTACACGGAATCCGGATACTCTGTCTGCCGCCATCTTCAATGAGAAGGAAAATGCTTTTGTGGAATCTTCCAATACAGAAATCTCTTTATTAAATTCTGACGTAGTCTTTACCCAATACGAAATCGTCCAGTCTTTGTCATTCAGATCGCCTGCCGTCTGCGTAATCACTGCACCTTTTCCGTCTTGTGTTACGTTCAGCGCTTTTCCTGATTTGCCGGCTTCGATTGTGCAGGAAGCATCAAGAGTACCGTCACGTTTTCCCCATTCATCCTCTAACTTCTGTCCTTTCACATCGTCAAATGAATAGTAAGAAACCTGCGCTCCTTCTTCAACCTCAGCTTCTTTTACAACGATCGTAACAGAATCTTTCTTTTCTTCATTTTGGTTAGATGTCACCGTAATAACAGCGCGGCCTGATCCCTTCGCAGTTACCGCTCCGTCTTTCACAACTGCAACTGCCGGATTATCGGTCGACCATGTGACTGTGTTATTCAATACATTTTCCGGAAGGACTGTAACTTCAAGCTGAGTTGTACCTCCCTGCTGTAATTCAACCTCTTTCTCTCCGTTGATCGATACTGAGTCAACCTCGGTCACTCCCGCTTTCTTTAATGCGACATATTCTTCTGTCAGCTCGGCAATTTTTGTTTTGATCGTATTCATATCCGACGCAAGTTCTTGTTTTCCCGCATCTGTCAGATAATACGCGCTTGATGCATAAGTCGGTTTTACAGAATCCATCAAAGCATCCACTTTTGCCGCCATGCTCGGAACATCTGATTTCATTTTAATAAGTTTATTTACATCGCGTACACCTTCTGCCATTTTTTCAAAACGTGTACTTGATTTTGTAACTTTTGCTTCAGAATCATCCGGGAATACAAGGAAACAATCCCCGGCTTCAAATGCATTGTGAGTCGTGTCTTCCAATGGATTCTCAACCCATGAGTCATATGCCCAGCGAAGATATCCTTCTCCGCCTACGGAATAAGAATACATCATTGTCCAGTAGCTTTCTCCCGGCGCACTTAATGAAAAGTTACCCGGTTTATGACCTGTACATGTATAAATAGTTGTACGAAGTCCCGCATCTTCACGAGCCTGTCTTATTTCTTCAAACTGCTGAGGATGGGCCTTTACCGCGATAGAACCTACATTCAGGTCGTCTACGCGCATTGCAAGATCTTTTTTCTCAACAAATCCATCCATCGCTCCCGCACTCTTTAATTTCAAAGGTGTCGGAATGCCGCGTTTAATTGAATCGATCAAATCAAACGCCGCCTTATTAAATCCTCTTTCATCGATACCGATATAAGCGTCGTTAAACCAGCCTTTTTCATATAAATGGTCTGCAAGATCATTCAGAAATGCCGTCCATATCGTTGTCCATTCTTCCGAACCCGGAGTCAATCGTTTTTTTACTGTTGTCTTTGTCGCTTCATCATAATAAACAACTGAGTTTGTCCAAGGCGCAATACTGTAACATACGATCTTGTCCCCGATTTTCATAACGTCTTTGTTAAACGTTACCCATTTATCAAAATCCGTATAATCAAAACTCCATTTTCCATCCGCTTTCTTTGTCCATTTAACCATAGAAGGGAATTTAACAGTTCCTTCCCCGTATGTCTGGCCTGCCCACGCCTCTTCTACGATTGTAGTTGTAATAGCATGTCCGCCGGCATTTTTATATAATCCCATGTGGGATTTTAAAATTTCAAAATGCTCTTCAGAAAACGGCGTTACATCATAATATTCTGCGATACGATACGGGTTCTGCCACAATTCCATATCAAAACCATCTTTAAACTTCGTCGCATCCGGAAGTTCTGCATCAGCAACTTTTAACGTATAAGTAAATGTAAGTGGTTCTGCTAATTCTTTTGCCGTTACCGTAACCGTTCCTGTATAACTACCTGCCGCTGTTCCTGCCGGAACTTTCACAGATACCCAGATATTCTGAAGTTTGTTCGTTCCAATATTCATCGCTGTTCCGGCATCCTGATAAAGCACTTCATTTGCTTCCTGTCTGCTTCCTTTCGGAACTTCTCTGTCAGGATCACCGTATCCCGGCATTCCTGTATAAGCCTGAACTGATTTAATAAATTTTAAATCCACATTTGCTTTCGGAATCGTATTGCCGTTTCCGGTGAAATCACTTGCCGTCGCTGTTACATCTGTATAAGAAGAATCTATCGAAGCTAAAGAAATCTCAGAAGTAACCGTATCGTTCTTCCATGCATTCAAAGTATCTTCTGTTTTGTTTGCTGCTTTTACCTCAGTTAATTTATCCTGGGTATACTGAAGATTATTATCTGTAATTGTTCCGTGAAGTTTTGCTTCTTCCGGTTCTCTGTAAGTATATACATACACCTCAGCGGCATCGATCAGTATATCCGAACCGGTTCCGGATGCATTTCTCTCACCTGTAGCCACCGCTTTTAATGTGTGTTCTTTTTCTTCTAAATCGGAAATCGTTGTAATGAATGTAGAATTGATATTAGTAGCATTATAAAGGTCTCCCTCTGCTTTTTCCTCACCGTCGATCAGATACTTCACTTTTCCCATCATTCTGTTTTTACCGGAATAGATATCGATCTTATGTCCTGTAAATTTCACTTCATAATAGGTTGCTTCAGGATGCGCCGGATCTACTTTTTTTGACCATGTATGCTGCGCATCTCCTGCCTCCCATTTTCCTTCTGCGAATGTGAAGTAGTTTGTTTCTCCGCTCTGCTGTGTATGCGGAATTTTCACCTTTTCTTCAATCGGAGCTTTTTTTCCTGTAATCTTTTCATACATGCATTCTGCTATGTACAGATATCCTGCATCTGTAAAATGTACTTTATCTGTATTATAAAGATTTTCTTTTCCTTCGGTCTTTTCATACATATCAATGAAATCCCATGCGGCATTTTCTTTAATCAATGCCTTCTGAGCCTGATAGACTTTTTCGACCTTTTCCTGAGTGATATCGTTTCCCGTCGTCTGATAACATTTCGGAGACATGGCAAAAATAACTCTGTTATTCTCCGTCTTATACTCATTATAAAACGCTGTCATCTGTGTTTTATAATTTTCTTCGTTCCAGTTTTTGGAATCATTCGTTCCAAGCATAATAATGACAATGTCTGCATTATACGCTTTACTTTGTTCGTATTCTGTACCGCTTTTATATGGATTACTTGTCCCCTCCATCAAAAACGCACCTGTTTCCCCAAAGTTTTTTACTTCATATCCGCTTCCAAGTAAACTCTGCAAACGTGCCGGATATGCATTTGGTCCTTTCTTTCCTGAATTCGCGCCCGTCGAAGTGTACCCTTCCGTCAGGCTGTCTCCCACGCATGCCACCTTGATCTTCGCGGCGGCATCTGCCGTCTCACCTTCTGCCCATGCGATCGTGCCGCTTCCTAGAATACACCCTAATGTAAGCACAACACTTAAAACAATTCCCATTGCTTTTCGCATTAGTTTTTTGACATTTTCCACAACTATTTTCCCTTCCTTTCTTAGCATTTTGCCCACATACTCATACAGAACCATATACCCTTTTGTTCAATGTGTCAACATTATTTTTACCCCCCCTCCATATGTCGTATTTTCATCATTTTCCATATAAAATACATTTATTTTTGTGCATGATGACGAGTTTCTCGAGGGCTGATTTTCTAACTTCTGCATATACTATATAAAATACTTTTCTGCTTATGAAAGGAGACTTGTTATGCTTGCTTCCTATAAACTTTCCGGTAAATACATCTTTATCTCCGGTTTTCTGTTCACGTCTGTTCTCGGAACACTGTCGCACTTTTTCTATGAATGGTCCGGCGATTCAACTTTTATAGGTCTTGTCTGCCCAATCAGCGAATCTGCATGGGAACATATGAAACTTTTGTTCTTTCCGGCTCTGCTCTACTGCTTTCTTTTCAAACTAATATATAAAAACGCCGTTCCAAACGTATCTTTACCACTTTTATCCGGCATTCTGACAGGAACGACACTTATCCCTGTTTTCTTTTATACTTACTCAGGCATACTCGGCTTTACAGTTGTCTGGATCGATATTGCTATTTTTTACCTTTGTACCGGAATCACTTTTTCAATGGCATCCAAATTATATGAGCAGAAAAATATCGCACGTTTCCGCTTCCTCATATATGGACTGACTATATTATATTCCATCCTTTTCTTTATATTTACCTTTATTCAGCCGGATATTGCCCTGTTTCAAAATCCATGACTTTTCATACCGCGTCCGCTTACGCCTGCTTCTTTTTTCTATCTGTCTTTCACTTCATTTTTCAGTCTGTTTTCCGGTTCATTTTCCAATCCACTTTCCATCCTCGGTAAGAGGAAGCGGCTTCCCGTCAAGAACAGCGCTTTTTAAAATATCTTCTATATTATAAACAAGTTTCAGAGAAAAGAAGCCGCAGTCTCTCTCCAACAGATCAAAGAAAATCTTATCTCCCTCCCATAACTTCAGCGTCTCGATCTTTGATTTTTCAACCCATTCCAACTCGCCCTCATCACAGTCGATCGGTTCTCCTTCAAACCCGTCAGCCGTATAAAGCGACATGTATTCTACAACATCTTCACCGTAAACAAATGTCACGATTCCCCGGTAAGCCCACGAAGTCAGCGTATATCCCGTTTCTTCTTTCACTTCTCTTAGCAAGCACTCTTCAGGACTTTCTCCATATTCAAAATGTCCGCCGACACCGATCCATTTATCTTTATTCACATCATTTTCTTTCACCGTACGGTGAAGCATTAAATATTTATCGTCTTTTTCTATATAGCATAATGTACTTAATTTTGTCATAGCCATCCTCCTTAATACGGTCTCTATATTTGTATCTTTATCCGTTTTCAGACTCTTTTATTTTCTTCACTTTTTATCATTTATCCTCATCTTTCCCCCTAAGGAACTGCGATTCATACAAATGTCTGTAAAATCCGTCTGCAGCCATCAAGCTCTCGTGATTGCCCTGCTCAATAACTTTTCCGTCTTTCATAACGAGAATCACGTCCGCCTCGCGGATCGTTGACAGACGATGCGCCACAATAAACGTCGTCCGCCCTTCCATCAATTTTGTAAAAGCCGCCTGTATCTTTACTTCTGTTCTTGTATCGATCGATGACGTCGCTTCATCGAGGATCAGCATAGGCGGTCTGCACAGCATAACACGCGCGATGCATAAAAGCTGTTTCTGTCCTTGCGACAGCCCGCCTCCGTCTTCTGTCACCCACGTGTCATATCCGTTTGGCAGACGCAGGATTACATTGTGAATATAAGATGCTTTTGCAGCTTCTATCATTTCCTCTTCTGACGCGTCGGGTCTTCCTAAAAGAATATTTTCCCGGATCGTTCCCGTTTTCAGCCACGTTTCCTGAAGCACCATGCCATATGCACAGCGCAGACTTTCCCTCGTAACCTCACGCACATCCTTTCCGTCTACTGAAATACAGCCGCCGTCTACATCATAAAACCGCATAAGCAGATTGATCAGCGTTGTTTTTCCGCATCCCGTCGGTCCTACAACAGCGATCTTTTGTCCCGGCATAACTTTCAAATTAAAATCCGTGATCAGATTCTGTTGTGGCATATACGAAAAATCAACATGCTCTGCCAGTACATGTCCCCGGACATGAGTCAGAACCGCCGCATCTTTTGCATCTTCCGGCTGAGGAATTTCTTCTATTAACTCAAAAATACGACCGGCACATACAACCGCGTTTTGGAACTCTGTCACAACTCCGGATATTTCATTAAACGGCTTTGTATACTGATTTGCATAACTCAAAAAACTTGTAAGCTGCCCTACTGTCAGCGTTCCGTTTACTACCGCAAACGCACCTGCGATCCCGACTCCCGTATATACGAGACTGTTTATAAAACGGGTCGCCGGATTTGTAACGGAAGAGAAAAATGTCGCTCTCAAATATGCGCTTCCTAATTTTTCATTAATCTTATCAAACCGCTCCGTCACTTTTTCTTCCTGCCCAAACGCCTGTACTACTTTCTGATTGCCGATCATTTCGTCGATCAGACCTGTCTGTTCTCCTCTGATTTCAGACTGAAGACGAAACATCGCAAATGTTTTGCGGGCAATAAAGTTCGCCACAAAAAATGAAATCGGAGTGATCAAAACGACGACAAACGTAATATTTACATCAACCGACAACATAAATCCCAGCGTGCCGATAATCGTTGCAGCTCCTGTAAACAACTGGGTAAATCCCATCAAAAGTCCGTCCGCAAACTGATCTACATCCGCAATAACACGGCTTACTATTTCTCCGGATGGATGATTGTCGATGTATTTCAGCGGAAGGATCTGAATCTTCCGAAAAGCTTCGTTTCTCACATCCTGCACGACCTGATAAGTCATTTTATTATTGCACACATTCATCAGCCACTGCGCAAGCGCCGTAATACCCGTACATATTCCGATCTGAAACAGAATTCGGAATATCCCGGCAAAGTTTACCGCTCCTTTTCCTATGATCTCATCTACCGCATAACCGATCAGTTTCGGAATGTAGAGCGTAAGGGCGACGCTGACTGCTGCCAGCAAAACAGAAAAAACAACAAAAATACGATACTTCCCAAGATGCCCGAATACTTTTTTTAATATTTCTCCCCGGCTCATTTTCCGATCTTTGCTCTGCGGCTTACTCTGCTCTGCCTGCACTTTTGACTTCTGTATTTTATCTTCATTGACTGTTTGTTTTTTAAGCATGTAAAACCGCCTCCTCCGGAAATTGTGAATAATAAATCTCCTGATAAGCCGAACAGTTTTGCATCAGCTCCTCATGTGTTCCGACCGCCACAGCTTTCCCATCTTCCAGCACAACGATCCGATCTGCATATCTGACCGATGCCGCCCGCTGAGAGACAAGAAATACTGTCGGATTTTCTTTCATGTTTTTAATCGCGTCACGCAAAGCCGCGTCGGTCGCGAAATCAAGCGCCGACGCACTGTCGTCCAATATAAGAATATCCGGTTTTCTTACAAGCGCTCTTGCGATCGTCATACGCTGTCTCTGCCCGCCGGACAAATTTCTCCCGTTTTGTTCTATCATAAATTCAAGCTTTCCCGGCTTTGAATCAACGAACTCTTTCGCCTGTGAAATTTCAAGCGCTTCTTCCAATGTTTGTTCCGATGCATTTTCATCTCCCCACCGAAGATTCTCCGCAACCGTCCCTTTAAAAAGAACCGCTTTTTGAGGAACCACACCGATATGACTGCGCAAACTTTCAATCTCATATTCTCTTACATCATGTCCGAAAACCTTCACTTCTCCTTCCGACGCGTCATAAAACCGAGGGATCATGTTTACGATCGATGATTTTCCAGCCCCTGTTCCGCCGATAATCCCTATCGTCTCTCCCGGCATTGCCCGAAACGAGATGTTGCTCAACGAAGGCGCTCCCGCATTTTTATATGTCAATGACACATTGGAAAATTCCACCGCAGGAATCCTTTTTTCTTCTGTATACAACAAACTTCCCGACTGCATTTCCGGTTTCATTGCCAACACAGCTTCGATCCGTTTTCCGCATGCAGCCGCTTTCGTCACCGTAATGATCAGATTCGCCAGTTTCACAAGCTCCACAAGAATCTGCGACATATAGTTGACAAGAGCCACTACTTCCCCCTGAGTCAGACTCCCCATATTTACACGAACCGCGCCGACATAAATAAGAACTATAATACCCACGTTCACGATAATATACGTCAGTGGATTCATAAGCCCGGAGATACTTCCGACAAATTTTTGTTCCTTTGTCAACATTTGATTGTTTTCTTCAAATTCAGCCTTTTCTTTTTCCTCTTTATTAAAAGCACGAAGCACTCTTACACCGATAAGATTTTCTCTCGTTTTTAGAAGAATTTCATCTAAATATGACTGCACTTTCTTATAAAGAGGCATTGTAATCAGCATGATCCCAAATACAACTACCGACAAAAGAGGAATTACAACAACAAAAACCATTGCCGCTTTGACATCTACCATAAAAGACATTGCCATTGCGCCGAATACAATAAAAGGCGAACGTAAAAAAAGACGAAGGACAAGGTTCACTCCTGCCTGCGCCTGATTTACATCACTTGTCATTCGGGTCACAAGCGTAGAACTGCCGATTTCATCCATTTCCGAAAAACCGAAATGTTGAATATGTTCAAACAGCGCATGCCGCAGTCCTGTTCCGAACCCAGCCGCCGCTTTTGCCGAAAAATATTGAGCTGTAAGAGAACATATCAGCCCGACGATTCCCAATACAATCAAAACAAGACACATTCTTATAATATACGGGCTGTCTTTTTGAGCAATTCCTTTATCGATCACCGCAGCCATAACAAGAGGAACAAGAAGTTCAAAAGATGCCTCCAGCATTTTAAACAGCGGAGCCAATATAGTCTCTTTCTTATAATTTTTTAAATAAATAAAAAGTGATCTCATGTCATTTTCTCCCTGTGCAATATTTCTTTAAGAAGCATTCCCCGCATTTAGGATTTCTTGCTGTACAGATACTTCTTCCAAACGTAATGATCTGAATATTATACAATATCCAATGATCCTTTGGCAGTTCCTTCATCAGATCCTGTTCTATCTTTTCGGGATCAGATTGTTTTGTAAATCCCAGTCTGTTAGAAATCCTTTTCACATGCGTATCCACAACTACGCTGGCATCATGATAGATGTTCCCTCTGATCACATTCGCCGTCTTCCGTCCGACGCCTGCTAAAGAGGTCAGATCTTCCAGACTCCTCGGCACTTCACCGCCAAACTTCTCCCTGATATCTTTCATACAGGCAATGATGTTCTTCGCTTTATTGCGATAAAATCCTGTCGGCTTGATATCCTGCTCCAACTCCTTTAAGTCCGCGTCGGCAAATGCGTCCACAGATGTATATTTTTGAAACAAATCTTTCGTCACAATATTCACTCTGGCATCCGTACACTGAGCGCTCAACATCGTTGCGATCAGCAGCTGCCACGGCGTCTCATAATTCAGATAACAAATATATTCCCGTCCATATTGTTCATCTAAAAGATTCAAAATTTCTTCGGTTCGCTTTTTCATGCAGCTTTTATCTTCTCCTTATTTATAATCCGTCAACTTGCATCTGTATACAACAAAATCAACGTCACTTGTATCGGTTGTAGTCCCTGTTGCAAAAGACCCAAATAGATCCAACCTTTTTACACCATTTGCTTTACAAATTTCCGTAACTTTATCAATCAATTCCGTTATCGGCATAACATTCATCGTCTATCACTCTTCCTTATTCTTCACTTTTGTTATTAACACACTTGGAGTTTTACAATTAATACTTCCTTTTATTTCATACAGATCAGATTCAATGCAATATTTCATTCCCATTGTATCAGAACTTTTTACTCTTTTCTATTAATGTTCCGCACTTCATCGTCATATTTGCAATATTTTATATATCATCAGTTATCGAGGACAGCGCCTGACTAACGAAACTTAACTTGAGCCCAATCCCGGCAGGCTATCCCGCACGCACAGCGCTCCATACCCAAGCAGCGCATTCGGCCATCGCTCGTATCCCGCAAGCTGCTTTGCGCCTTTTCTTAAATAAGCTTTTACTTTTTCTCCATAAAGATATGGATCGTTTCCTCTGACAATTCCCCACTCCATCAAAAGCGCAGCGCTCCCGGTCACAAAAGGAGCAGCAAAAGAAGTTCCGCTAAAAGACTGATATCCGCCTCCCGGGACAGGCGCTGTAACGCGCACTCCAGGTGCGGCAATATCCGGTTTCAGCACGTTCTCACCTTCGTACATCCCCGCCGGACCTCTTCCCGAAAAATCCGCATACGAAAATGTCCGGGCATCATATGCCGCCACGGTAACAGCAAGCGACGCCGTAGATGGAATCGTCAATGTCGACATACTGTTCGGCTGTAAAAACGCTGTCCCCATATTTAATGACGACTGTGTCGGAAGCCACATTTGATACTCCCCGTCCACAATACGGCCGGGAGTTAAAACAATTTTCCACACGCCGCTTTCTATATACTGTTTTCCGGGAAGAAGCGACAGATAAATCTCCTGTTTCACGCTGTACGGCTTCGGTTCTCCATAATAAATCAAAAGTTCTGTATCTCCGAGTATATACCGCTGAGCTCCCAAAAATTCATAAAACGGTCCTGCCTGCCTTCCCGACGGACTGATCACCGAAACTCCCATCTCGTCAACATACGATTTCCATATTTGAATACTCAGCGCCGGTTCTCTTTGCTGAACGGCAAGTTCTACCGTCTCAGATATCTGCCGCCGCACTTTTCCCGACACATGACCTGCCGACGCCCCCTCATTTCCGCTTCCGATGCAGATTACATTTTTCCACATGTCCGCAATATCGTTCAAAAAACGTTCTACAAGAGAAGTTCCGTCATGAGATCCATATGTGTTGCCAAAACTGATGTTTATCGCCACCGGACGACGAAGTTCTACAGCCTTACGGACAATATAATCTACTCCCCGCATCAGTTCTGTTGTTCTCGGAAAACCGCCTTCTCTGGGGGCTCCCATCTTTACGATGATCAGTTCCGCCTCAGGCGCAGCTCCCCGAAACCTTCTTCCCTCACTTCCCCGGCCATTCCCTGCCGCGATTCCCGCCACCGCTGTTCCATGACCACTGACATCGGATGTTTTCACCATCTGCCGCCTTACCTCTTTGTCCTCTGTTGCTAACGCCGCATCGATCTGCTCCCGTGTATACTCTGTTCCTGCCGAATATCCTGCCGGAGGCCTCCCATTAACAGACTGATCCCAAAGAGACACAATCCGCGTTGTTCCATCCTCATTTCTGAACTCTGCATTTTCATAATCGATCCCACTGTCAACAATTCCGATAAGAGTCCCTTTTCCTCTCAAAGATAACGGCATATCCTGTACAATATCTATGCACGACACCTGCCTGCCTACATCAGTTTGAAAATACAGCTTTTTCGGTTTTTCTATAAATTCCACTTCCGGGAGCTGAGCCAGTTGTCCGATCCGTTCTTCCTCGATGACAATAACCGCATAGCCGTTCAACAGTTCCGTAACCGATCGCGCCGTTTGCCTGACCGCTTCAAGTGTTCCCGAATATTTTACGATCAGTTCCCACACATTTTCTTCTTTATCATATCCAACATCCAGCTCTTCGGAGCGTTCTCTTTCTCCCTGATCGGCATCCAGAGCCAGATTTAAAAGATTTTCCAGTTTTTGACTCATTCATTCTCCTATGACTGCAGCACATTCATTTTTTGCATTATATGTACTTCAGGAAACTTTCAACATAAAAAATCATGATCTTTACCAACCTTTTTATCTCCGGCAAAGACCATGATCTTCTTTTTTCTTTATTACGTCGTCTATTTATTTTCTTTTCTTGATTTTCTTTTCTTTAGTTCCTTTTCTTTAGTTCCTCTGTCCGTTTACTTCCTATATGCAAACAGCGGAAGTCCGTCCTGCTGCGGAACTTGTACTTCTCCTTGAATAAGCGGTTTCGCATAACGGATAAATTCATCACTTACGTCTGATCCGTCTTTAGTGATCCACCCGGCAGGCACACCTTTTTCACGATTGCAGATTTCATTCACATCTTTTGCCTCGTAACTAAGTTTATATTCTTCACCGTCCGCTCTCACAAAGGCGATCATCTTTCCGCTTTCGCCATGCAAAGCACATTTTACGCCATACGCTCCCGAATCAACCGCCTCCTGCAAATCCGTCGCAGAAAGCATTGCCGAAGAACATCTCTGACTTACGTTCAATTCAACAGAACGAACCTTTACGCCGAGACGGTCTTTTATCAGGTTTTCCAAATATTTTCCTGATCCGGTCAGCATTTTATGCCCGAAAGTATCCACTCCTACCTCGCTTGCAAGTTCACAAATAAACGTTCCTTTGCCATCGTTAATTCCTTCCGAGATACAAACGATCACATTTGACACTTTTTCAAGAGACGCGCTCACATCCTGTATAAACCGTTCTGTATCAAACGCCACTTCCGGCAAATAGATCAGAACCGGATTATCTCCTTCAAATTTTCGTGCCAATGCGCTTGCCGCTGTAAGCCATCCCGCATGACGCCCCATGATCTCGACGATTGTCACTGATTTTTTATTATCATATACCGATGCGTCAACTGCAATCTCCCGCACGGTTGAGGCCACATATTTTGCCGCGCTTCCAAACCCCGGCGTATGATCTGTATTGACAAGGTCGTTATCGATCGTTTTCGGTATACCCAGAAAGCAAATATCGCTTCCGACCATCTCCGCATAACGCGACAGTTTGCTCACTGTATCCATCGAATCATTTCCTCCGATATAAAAGAAATAACCGATGTCATATTCCTTAAATCTTTCAAATAATTTCGGATATACTTCGTCGTTTAGATCTTCCGGTAATTTATATCTGCAAGAGCCAAGATATGAACCGGGCGTTGTCTTTACTAATTCCAGTTCTCCCGAGCGCTTCAATTCTTCCATATCCATGACCCGGCCTTCGGCAAACCCTTCGATTCCGTTAATCATGCCGAACACTGCACCAAAAGAATCTTTTCTGTTCAACGCTTCATTGACAACTCCGTATAAGCTTGCGTTGATAACTGCCGTCGGTCCGCCCGACTGTCCTACGATCACATTTTTTTTCATCTCTTCCTCCTTATTTTAATCACCGAAAGTTCAAAAATCACATTCCGGGATTGTAAGCATCTGCCAAGATTTCGGATAATCCCGGCCTTTAGCTTTTCGCTATTATAAAAACACTTTTACTATATATGAAAAACTCACTAATTTTCTGATTATCTTTTCATAAGCTGGTAAATGTCGGTATAGCCTGTATTTTAGGGCTTTATCGGCGTTTGCGTGTCCCATGATATATTGCAGGGTGTTCGGGTTCATTCCTTTGTTTGCCATGTTCGTACAGTAGGTATGTCTGAATGAGTGTGGTGTGATGTTGGGTAGCTGGTCTTTATGTGTCTTGTTGTATTTCTTCACAAGCCCACGCAACATACTCTCATAGTTTCCAGCCACTTTAGGGAAGCCCTTTTGGTTTAGGAACAGGAAATTGCTGTAACCGCCTATGATGATAGGCTCTGCCTTTCCTCTGTTCTGTAACACTCGCTTAAAGGCTTGATAGGCTCTTTCTGTCATTGGAAGCTGACGTTCTCCTTTTTTGGTCTTAGGTGTTTCAATGTAGTAGCCGATTTCGCTGTCTTTCAATAGCTGGTGGTCTACATTGATGATACGGTTCGCCATATCAATATGGACTGTCAGACCGCAAAATTCAGAAATACGAAGCCCCGTTTCCAGAAGAATAACCACTTCATCATAATACTTGCTGTACGTCTTGTCCTGTTCCATAAAGGCAAGCATTTTTTCTTCCTGCTCTGGCGTGAGAATGACTTTAGGCTCTGAATTATCTTCCAGAACGTCACTCAATTTGAAGCTGAAAGGATTTTTTCTGATACAGTCGTCCTCAATCGCCATATAGAATGACGCTTTCAGTGAACGCTTGTAATTGCTAATCGTCTTGTAGGAAAAGCCATTCTCATACATTCGCATAGCCCATTCCTTACCGTCTGATAGCTTCACTGTATCAATGCTCCTTGCACCCAGAGGGTCGTTTTCCAGAATTTTCATAAGGTACTGGCGACCTTTTTCTGTGTTGCGTTTCACATTTTTTCTCTGGCTGTTCTTCTTTGCGTAGAGCTGGCAGACTGTCATTTTCCCGCCTATGGTATTGATACCGTCGGCAAGGTCTTTCTTAATCTGCTTTTCTTTTTCTCTCAACGACAAATCTTCACGTTTCCCTGCAGGTGTCTTGTCTGTCGGAACAAGTTTCCAAGCATACTTAAACTGTGGGTTCCCGTATATATCGGTATATTTGTAAACGTATCTTCCGTCTTTTCTCTGGCTCTCTCCAAGTCGTAAATTGCGTCCCTTATTGTCTTTTCTCTTTACATTAGACATAGTGCGAAGCTCCTTTCCGTCAAGGAATGAGCCGTTGATACGTTATACTTTATTATATCATATCTACGGCTCGCTGACATTAGATTTCGTCCAATGTATCAATGATTTTTTCAAACTGTTTTCGCTTAATCTGCACACGGTTTCCATTCACAATCACCCAGCCAGCGTCGAGATTTTCCTCTGCCAACTTACGCAATTTCTTTTCCCCGATACGGAAGTATTTTGACGCTTCCTCAATCGTCAGCGTGTACTTTTCCCAGATAGGCACATCAGTATTGTTCGTCATGTATAAGCACCCCCTTTACTGTGTGTCTTTTGGAAGCAGACAGACGGCTCTGGAAAAGCTCCGCTGGTATCTCAACCAATCTCATTCCTATGAGCAAAACCACCTCTGGGA
>PPYF01222269.1_pt1 | contig 16524 bp, 15 predicted proteins | sample 1559871 | NCBI WGS metagenome assembly PPYF01 (sample SAMN08240021, study PRJNA423297) | Human gut metagenome, whole genome shotgun sequencing project.
AGTGACTGCCATGTCTCTGAGGAAAAGATTTCACGCATTGAAAAATCCGTCAATGAGGCCTTCGGTGACAAGCCGCCTATCGCAGCCAATGTCATTGATTCAAAGGCTCTTGCAGCTAATGAAATCCGCGTGGAAAAGCTTGCTCTTGAGAGCCAGGTCGGCGATTTAACTCTAGAGCTCAATGAAAAAAATGCACAGCTTGAAGAGAAGGATTCTGTTATCCAGGAGAAAAATAATCAGATTGAAGAGCGCACTTCACAGCTTCTTGAGAAGCAGGAAGAGATTGATAATTACACTGCCCAAATTAAGACCTATGATGTGGTGCTTCATGTAAAGCCGGAGAAGGCTTCACAGATTCATGCACAGGTCATCAATGGGGAGAAGTGTCTCGTCATTCCTATGAGGGATAATGAGAATGCGACCATAAATGGGGTGAATACAAATCTGTAGGGACGCATCATAGGACATCGCTTATGGGGCTTCGTTTATGGGGCTTCGCATATTCAGGCTGTGAAGACCGGCCTAGCATGCAGTATATTCCTCAGAAAAATATAAAATCAGCCACGGCATCATTTGCAGATAGTTTATTGATAGTTTGCTATGAATTATCGCATCCACATTTTATGGAACGCCGTGGCAGTTTATATTTTTCTTCGGAACACACTGCATACTCTCCGGTAAATTTAGGGTACTTATGCGAAGCAATCAACGATGAGTTTATAAGTTGCTTATCTTAGTTATTATATAAAAGGGCGTGTGAAAATACTTTCGTTTTTCACACGCCCTTTATAATGTTATCACCTATGAAATAATATCCTTATAATAATTACCTGTTTACCAGCTCAGGACCTCATGTCCATCCTCTGTGACAAGTACCATGATTTCCCACTGGGCTGATGGAAGTCCGTCGTCGGTGTATACTTCCCAGTTGTTCTTGTCATCTACGTAGATATCGGCCTTGCCCATGTTGACCATTGGCTCGATGGTAAATATCATGCCGGGTGCCATGACCATGTCGGTGCCGCGCTTGGTGTTGTAGCCTACCCACGGATCCTCGTGAAATTCAAGTCCCACTCCGTGTCCACCGATTTCACGCACTACCGTGTAACCGTTTGCAAATGCATGGTCGTGCACCGCCTGTCCCATATCTCCGAGGAAGCCCCACGGCTTTACCTCTTTGAGTCCAAGCTCCACACACTCCTTTGTGACTTCAACGAGCTTTTTCTTTTCAGGGCTTACATTTCCGATACAGTACATTCTTGATGAATCCGAAAAATATCCGTTTAAAATTGTAGAACAGTCTACATTTATGATGTCACCATCCTTTAAGATGACGTCCTTTGAAGGAAATCCGTGACAAACCTGCTCATTTACTGATGTACATACGCTGTAAGGATAACCCTCATAGTTGAGCGGTGCAGGGATGCCGCCCATGCTGGTGGTCATATCATAGACTATTTTATCAATCTCTGCTGTGTTCATACCCTCGTGGATATGCTCTCCTATGTAGTCGAGCACTGCGACATTTATCTTGGCGCTCTCCTTGATTCCCGCTATCTGGTCAGGCGTCTTGATGATTGAATGGCTCGGTATCTTATGATGTGCCTCAGCAAGCTTTTCAAGCTTCATATCAAATGCCGCATGACAGGTCTTATATTTCTTTCCGCTGCCACACCAGCAAGGGTCATTTCTTCCAATTTTTGTTGACATAAAATCTTCTTTCTAGTGATCAAGAGTAACGTTTCCCATATCGACTCTTTTCCACACTTTTTCTTTTATTTTATAGTTATTTTTCTCCAGCAGCTTCTTATATCTGCCTCCCGAGAAATCATAATCCGTTATATCACCTTGTTGACAAGCTCCTCCGGTATATTGTCTCTGCAGCCCTCATCTATTGCCGCCTTTTTGGCTGCCGATACAAGTGAGGATATAGCATCCTTTCTTACCTTGTCTCTTGCTTTCATTGCTGCAATCATGTCTTTTTGTAATTGTTCCATCTGCATGGCTTGTTCCTCCTGCTTTTCTTACTTTATTTACAGGCTTGCTAGTTCGTTTTGTGCGAATTGGTGCCGTCTATCTCTATAATACACCTTATGGGTGGAAATTGCTATTATTTATTACAATGAGTTTGTTGCCGGTTACTAACATTGGCTCGGTGTGCTGATACCAAAATGTGCATATACCTCATGTACAAAGCCTGAACAGTCTACACCGTTTGTAAGACTGTTTCCACCCCATACATATGGATTGCCCACAAACTGCATAGCGTATGATACCACAGAGCTTCCTGAAACTCCTGTTGAAGCACCCGGGTTCTTTCCACCGCCTGCTGCATAGTCACTGGCAATACTTCCGCCCTTACCGGCTCCACCACCATCATAGCTTGGACTGCTTGATGAGCTGTTCGCTCTGGCAGCGGCTGCGGCTGCAGCTGCTGCCGCTGCTTCCTGCTCCTGAATGATTTTGCCCTGTGCCGTAATGATATTCTGATAATTATCTGCCTGCTGCTGTGCCTGAGCTATCTGGCTTGCATACTGCTCCTTCTGGTTTTCAAGAGCTACTATAGCCGCCTCGACATCTGCCTGCTGCTTCTCATAGTCATCCTGCATGGCTGTGAGCTCATTCATGTCTTTGTCAAGCTTAGTACCAATCTCCTTCACCTGCTCAACTGCTGCCTGGTAAGAATCCATAAGAGCACGATCCGAATCATATACATCTGACACGTACTCTATACGATTGAGCATATCTGTGATACCATTTGACTCAATAATTGCTGTCCAGATATTGTCTTCAGCGCTGTTTTCATACATGAACTGTATACGCTTCTTCATGGCGTCATACTGCTCCTGCTGCTTTTCCTGGGCTGCTGCAAGATCCTTCTGATTCTGCTCTATCTCTGCCTGTTTATTTGTGATATCTGTCTGAAGCTTCTTTTGTGCTGCAAGAATCTCATCAAGCTTTGCAGATTTATTCTTTATATCATCAGCAGTAGTCTGCTGCTGATCCTTTAGACCATTAATCTCATTCTTCTTATCCTTGAGATCCTTCTCAGCCTGTGACTTCTTCTTCTCTGCATCCTTCTGCTTCTGTGTCTTGGCATATACCTTCTCAAGTCCACTGTTTATGTATCCGCTAAATGTAGTGCCCTCTACTGCCGGTCCTGTAAAAACGAGTGCCGATGTTAACACAGTACATATAGCACGTGTCCATTTCTGATTCATTTTATTCCTCCTGTAATACGACGGTCAGATTGACCTTTCCTTCCACAATTTACGTTCAATATACATTCGGATATATTATCGCACAAAATGAATCTTTTTTCCACATCTTTTTGTAAATTTACAGAATTTTCCACATTTTATATAATGATATGATTAAAAAGTCAAAAGGTATCTTGCCCCTAATTTATGATTCACATGCGCGCTATTATAAGTCTATCATCAGGTTTGATGCTATCTGATGTCAGAGCATTTATTTCCATTATGTTTTCAACAGTGGTGCGGTATCTTTTTGCAATGTCCCACATTTTATCATCCTTCTGCACTATATAGCCAACCAGAGCTGCTTCCTCTTCAGTATCAGACGCTGTTTTTTCCTGCTCCACCGATATTATGACTGACACTTCATCCTGCTGCAGGGCAATAGCGTTTATGCTGACAACACCCTTAATTTCATATTCGCTGTTGTCGAGCAGATTGACCTGCACCTGGTCTACCTGCAGATTTACCTCGCAGCAGGTGTTGGCATCCATGCCGGGTATCTCAACAAACTGTTCAAACGGCACAGAGTCTGTATGCATCTCTATCGGACAGCCATCATCCTCCACAATATTCACACAGTTCACCTGCAATACACCTGACACAATAATTCCTGTGTCTGCATTTTTTATCTGTGCAATAGCGGCCTGCGTCTTTGTACCGCATATTCTTAAAATTCTCTTTTTGCTGTTTTCTCTGTACAACTGCTCCAAAATACGGCATTTTGTGTCATTTTTCATAAGAAGGCTGCATACCTTCATATTTTCAAATACAGGTTTTACCGGACATGATACGCTGTACATGTCATTGAGCACCTCTACTGTTTCCTCACTCCAGACCTTTCCATCCACCGCAAGTGCTGCCTCAATCGAAAGCTGCCTGAGCTCTCCGTCGTAATCATTTTCCGCCTCAACCTGATGCATGGCAGGCTGTGTGCGAAGCCAGGCAATATTTCCGGCATTATCACCCTCGCAGCGTATTTCATTTGAAAACCCCTCCTGCACCTCAAAGCAGCAAATTTCCTGTTCTTCACTCAGATACACTATACACGCATGGCACTCGCCTGTCAGTGTGATATGGTCACGCTCGTATGTATACTCCAGATTTCTCATATCAACAAGACTTGATATGAGCTTGCATATATTCGGCTTGGTCTTTGGCAAGGTGACGACATTTTTAATTCTGACAATATCCCTTACAACACTGTCAAGCTTAAGCACCTTCATCTGCCCCATAAGCTGCTCCACGTCCTTGTCATCAATCCTTTGTGCAACCTCAAGATTTTCTTCCCTCTCTCCATAAAGCTCCACGCTTATAATGCCTCTGACCGAGAGCTTTCGCGAATTAATAACCCCAACCGTAAGCTCATCAAGCCCGGTATACACACGAACCGTATCCTTCTCGCAGACTCCTTGAAGAACAAGCTTCTCCTGAAACGGTATTGCATCCTTTATATGCTCCACTCTGTTTCCGCCGATATTTTCCTCCGGCTCATCGCCTTCAAAAACTTCCTCTCTCGTATACAGCACTTCAAATTCAATGCTTCCACTCAGCCAGATATTCTCGCCTGACGCTTTTATCTCGTCAATCTTTACCTGCCCGTTCTGACAAACCACTTTGGAAACATCAGGCTTATTGTCCTTTATGACATAATCCCTGTCGAAGCCAACCTGCGACATATCCTTTACCTTTTCTATGCATTGTCTGATTTTTTGTGTAATTAATTCCATAAAAAATACCCCACTTCAAATATGTATATAAAATACATATTCAAGATGGAGTAACTTTATGCAGATGCAAATATTTAAATTCATGATCATTATAAAAGATGTAACATCTTTACATCATGATACTAGCAAAGCTGCATCCTTATATCTTTTGTAATCACATCAGTGTAGGAGAAAGATAAGAGCTGTGGCGGATTCTGCTCAAACTCATCATCTATCAGAACCGTAAACACACTTGGGTATGCCTGCTGAATAACACCCTCCTGAATGTCAACCTTGTTGCGGCCGAGATCCTGCTGGATTTTTACCCTGTTGCCACACTGCTGGTGAATCGATGCTCTGACTTTTCTAATTTCTGTCTGTTCCATTTTAAGCCTCCTTATTGTGGATATGCCCACTGGCACATAACTATAGTCCTCATGGTAACCAGTATTGTAACGACGGTGTCATATATATGAAATCAATCTCTGTATAAATATAAAACAGGTCAAATTAATCAACAATTATATCAATCAATATATTTGAATATATAAATATGTCACCACAATATCTAGTAACTTTACTATAGCAAAGTATCGCAGTGATAGCAATAGGGCATTAGTACTGATTGTCAGTTTTTTCGCAACTTTTAACACAATTTACGAAATTTTCACTCAAACACAACAGGCATTTCACTCAATTCCGTCTTTATTACTATATACGGATAACTCGCCTGATTGCTGACCTTCTCGCCCTTATCCGGGGCTATCAGACGCGTATCAAAATACATTGCCTTATCCTTAACATAAAACTGGTTAACCGTAATACTGTAGCCACCTGTCTCCTTTGTGCCAAAGCCTTCCGCTATGTATAAATATTCATCATCCTTGTACGTCAGCTTCATCGCCTTCGCCTTGTTTTCATTTATCTGCTTTTTAAACTCCTCCGGGATTTCATCCCCGCAGATCACCGTGTACTCAACCATCCTGTCACTCTCCGTGCCTGAAATATTTGCGCGACAGCCCGAAATCACTGTCGTTTCCAATATAACAAGCACACCTGCAGCCACCACCAGAAATTTTCTCAATTTTTCTGACATTTTTTCCTCTCTTTCTTATCATATCGCTTATGATATGATATAATATCAGTAATTATTCGAAACCACCTTTAGAACCAAAAAGCTGTTGCTTACATGCAAGCATGACGCATCAGCTTTTTTATTCTCAATGGTTCTGAATAGTTACATTACATTTTATATTATGAAAAAGAGAGGTCAAATATGCGTTCAGTTTTAATCGTAATATTCGTATTTTTCTATCTGTTGCTCGGTCTTCCGGTGCTCGGAGCCATGTGGATAATACACAAATTTGCCCCGGCATGGGCCGATATGGCACAGCTTCGCCTGGTACAGTGGGCTTTCCGTGTCATCATATTCCTAAGCGGAGCAGACATTGAATTTATAGGGGAGGAAAATGTGCCAAAGGACGAGGCTGTACTATATATAGGAAATCACCGTAGTTTCTTTGACATCATAATCACCTACTCCAGATGTCCACGCCTGACCGGCTACATCTCAAAGCAGAGCATCACAAAAATACCGGTGCTGGGTCTTTGGATGAAGCGCCTGCACTGCCTGTTTTTGGACCGCGATGACATCAAGCAGGGACTAAAGGTCGTGCTTGCAGCCATAGATCAGGTCAAATCCGGCATCAGCATATGTGTATTTCCTGAGGGCACACGCTGCAAAAACAAAGATGACCTGACAGAGGTACAGTCTTTCAAAGAAGGTACTTTCAAGATTGCCACAAAGAGCAAATGCAAGATAGTGCCAATGGCAATCATGGGAACAAATGAAATATTCGAGGATCACCTTCCATGGGTCAAAAAGAGGCATGTGGTTATCCGATACGGCACTCCTATTGATCCGGCAGCACTCAGTAAAGAGGAACAAAAGCATCTCGGAGCTCATTGCAGAGAAGTGATTGTGGATATGCTTCATGAAATGGTATAGCTGAAAAAACCGCCCAGTCGGGCGGTTTTTCATATTTCTTCTTCAAATTCCTTTAAACTATTAAATTTTTATTCTCATCAACTATTTTTTACTTCAAAACAAGCACCGAATACGCCGGCAGCTTTGCCGCTCCATCCTTATACGACGGGGCTTTCTTTGTTGTCTGAAGCATTGCAACAGCATCATTTACTCCAAGCGATGACACATCCACACTTGCTTCATCCTTTGATGGATTAAATATAAGCACTGCTTTCTCACCATTGTACTCTCTTGTGAATATACACACATTATCATTTGACAGATCCTTTTCAAAGGTATTTGTACCTCGTGCTATCTCTGGGAAAGCATTTCTTATTGATATTGTCTGCTTCACAAAGTTGTAAATAGAGTATGGATCCTCCATCTGCTTATCAAGGGTATCATATGTCTGCTCGGTTTCTTCTGCATTCTGAGGTCCCACACACATTCCCTTAGCTTTTGAATCCCCGCTCCATCTCATGGCAAGACGTTTCGTCTCATCATTGGCTGTGCCTCTCATGCCGATTTCCTCTCCATAATACAGAAAAGCATTTCCGGGCATAAGAAGATTCATAGCCTGCGCCATCTTGGTTTTCTCCTCGGCATTATCTCCGTTGTAGTATCCTGCGCTGCGTCCCATATCATGATTTGTATAAAAAGGTGCATCAATGTATGAGTCTGTATACTTCTTTATCTCATTTTCCACATCAACCAAAGCATTGCCGTATGTGCTGGCACCATGATTTGCTGCACCATTTAACACCTTTCCAATATATCCATCCTGCTGTGAAAAATCAAAGTTGAACATACTGTCAATTCCACTCTTATAGTACTTCGCATACTCTCTGTATGTAGTCCAGCCCTCACCAACCATATAAGCATCGGCCTTTTTGCTCTTCACATTGTTCACAAGCCATGTGAGGTCATCTATAGTCTCAGTCTGGTTATTATTATTGTAATAAATCACAGCATCCAGTCTGAAGCCATCCACGCCGCGGTCAAGCCAGAAGGATGTAATCTTGTCAATCTCCCCTCTTACAGCTTCGCTCTGCAGATTAAGGTCAGGCATGCTGTCTACAAACTGTGACTCGTAATACCAATTCGTGCCAGGCAACTGGTTGTAGCCTCCGGTATTGGTTTTGCTAAAATTATAGTAATCAACATAAGGACATTCCGAAGGATCCGGCTCTGCCCCATCAGGAAGCGACTTGATATAATCAGCAGCCGCCTTAAACCACGGATGCTCGTTAGATGTGTGATTTATTACAAAGTCAATAATCACATTGATGTTTCGCTTGTGACACTCCGTAATAAGCGCATCAAAATCATCCAGAGTACCATACTGCTTGTCAATATTCATATAATCCGTAATATCATACTTGTGGTATGAAGGAGAAGGCATAATAGGCATCATCCAGATTTCATTGCAGCCAAGTCCCTCGATATAGTCAAGCTTCTCTGTAAGTCCCTTTAAATCCCCAATGCCGTCACCGTCACTGTCAAAAAAGCTGTATACGAACACCTCATAGCATGTCCTGTAATTGTCCTGAATCACATTAGGATCATTTTTCGCATTCATCTGCTCCATAGCAGAAGGCTTGTACTCCTTCTTTGCTGCCGTCTCGGTATTCTTTCCACCCGCAGCACATCCCGCAAGCATCGACACCGCCATAGCTGCCGTCAATGCCACAGCAGTCAGCCTGCCCGCCAATCTATTCACAGCCCTGCCGACCATATTGCGGCCGCCTATTTTATTATTAATCATACGCACTCCTTTTCTTAACTAAATTCTGAGCAAATTTGTATCTACAAAATCACTACACACATTCTCACATCTTTCACAAGGTAGCAACAAACTTAGCACACGGTACCCTCCGGCCGGAGGGTACACAGTGTGTTCCGAAAAAAAATATGAACTGCCACGGGGTGCCATGCCCCCACAAACAAGCCACACACCTCATATCTCCAAATCCAAGCAGCGAAGAAAGCCCGTGGCTGACTTCATATTTTTCTGAGGAATATACTGTGTGCCATGCCGGCACCCCACAACCTGAAAATGCTAAGTTTGCCACAACCCAATATAAACCAAAAGCCGCCGCACAAAAGTGCAGCGGCCTAAATAAAACCAAATTAGCCTTTGACAGCTCCTGTAAGTCCATCCACGTAGAATCTCTGCATGATGACGAAAAGTATTGAGATAGGTATTGATACAATAACTGCAGCAGCAGCCCATCTTGTGAACCATCCGTTTATAAACTCTTTCTCAAGCATGTTGTAAAGGAGAAGAGATACTGTCCAATACTTGTCGTTTGGACCAACGATAACCTTTACAAATACGAAATCGAGCCATGGAGCAAGGAATGCTGTAAGCACTGTATATACTACGATTGGCTTACTGAGTGGCAGGATTACCTTGTAAAATACCTGAAACTGTGTACATCCGTCAAGGATAGCCGCCTCAGTAAGAGACTTAGGCACAGTATCAAAGAATCCCTTTGCGATATAGAAGCCTTGTATAAGCACCACTCTCAGCTCTAAAGCTTGTCATAATAATCCAGAAAATCGGGAACAGCCATACTACAGCAAGTATTCCAAGAATGATATGAACAAGGGAATTCTTTGCTACTTTCTTAGCACGTCCGGCAGACATAGGTCTTTTTGCTTTTGCTACACTACTCATTACATGAATCCCTCCTCATCCTTGTATGATTTTGTATTTCTGTATGTAACAAGCGCTACGATAGAAAGTACAATGAATGTGAGGATACCGATAACGGCACCGATATTGTACTCCTGATTATCAATAGTCAGCTTGTACAACCACGTAACCAGAAGGTCCGTCTTTCCTGCACTGTCTCCGACAGGTGTAGGCTTTCCTGCTGATAACAGGTAGATAACGTTGAAGTTGTTGATATTTCCGGTAAACTGTGTGATGATATATGGTCCCATGATAAACATGATATATGGGAGTGTGATCTTAAAGAAGATCTGTGCTGCGTTTGCACCATCAATCTTTGCAGCCTCATAAAGCTCTGAAGGCACATTCTGTAATACACCTGTAACCTGAAGCATAGTATACGGAATACCTACCCAGCAGTTGATGAGAATAACAGAAACTCTCGCCCACATCGTATTGGTCCAGAATGGAAGCGGGTTATCTATCCAGCCCCACTCCAAAAGCAGGTTATTAACAGCACCCTGTGGCTGGAACATCTGTCTCATTACAAGGAGTGATACGAACTGCGGTACCGCAATTGAGATAACAAAGCATGTACGCCAGAAAGCCTTGCAATGTGTCTCTTTACGATTGATAACGATAGCAAGAATGAGTCCAAGGAAGTTACAAAGGAAGGTTGCAAATACAGCCCAGCAGATTGTCCATCCAAGTACTCTCCAGAATATCTTACCAAGCTTACCACCAAGTCCAAGCACCTGTCCGAATGAGGCGAAGCCTGTCCAGTCGAACAATACCAGATGATCACCCTTTACCGAATAATTTGTAAAGGCCATTGGAATCATGAACAGCAATGGTAAAACGGTAAAAACAAATATTCCCATAAGTGGGAGAAACATAAGTGTCTTATGTAGGTTTTTATCAAATAAATCCTTGACATCTTTGCCAAAAGAATTGATTTCTTTTCCAGCTTTTGAAAGGCATTCTGCCTTATATCCGCTCTTTAAATTCTCGCACCACATGTAAATAAATAATACTGTGATGGCAATTGTTATGACGCCATATAACAGTAATAATACTGACTGGTCGCCCGCAACATATTCATAAATCTGCTTCTGCTCATTAAATACCTCTTCCTGCTTTCTCCAGCCAAGTGAAGGCAGCATGGAAATGTAATAAGCACCAGCGCTAACCATATATGCTATATATGCAATCTCTATAGCAAGAAAAATCAGACCCTTTACGATCTGCTTATGAGCTATATTGGCAAGACCCATTACAAGTGCCGATAGCTTAACTGTAGCTCCGCCTTTTGTTAGGGCATTGCCAACAGTATACGGAGTAGCAAATTCCGAAACTTTTTTCTTTTTGTTTGCTCCTATCATACTTTTCCTCCTGGCATGCATTATATATGCCAATCCTTTAAACTAATTTATTCCAAGATCCCGGCTACCCGGAACCTTGGAATCATAATCTGATCTACTTAATTATTTAAGAGAATCATTAAGCTGAGTATTGAAGTCCTCTGTCTTCTGAGCTGCATTGTCCTTTGTAATCTGGTCTTCTGCACCGTTCTGGAAAGCATCACCGAATGGTGTAGCCGCATCCCAGTAACCTGACATATCAATGATAGGCTGTGCTACTGAACAATCAGTTGAAACCTTAGCCATAGCTGCTGCTACAGGATCTGCTGCGATTTCCTCGTTTGTTGCAAGATTTTTGTTTACAGGAGCCTGTCCTCTTAACTTGAAGTGAGCAAGCTGTGCGTCCTCGCTGCCAAGGAATGCTGCAAGCTTAACTGCTACTTCCTGGTTCTTGCAGTTAGGGTTAACACCGATAGCCTTAGATCCTAAGAATGCCTTTAACTGGCAGTCTTTTCCACCAATATTGATTGTAGGAAGAGCTGCAACACCAACGTTCTCCTCACCAAGTGCCTCTTTAACTTATCAAGGCTCTTTACATCATCCTCAGAGAAGACTCTCTTGTCATAGTACATGAACCATGTGTTTGATGTATAAGGAACTGCGTAGATGTCTCCATCATATGTAACTGTTGCAGCCATAGCCTCTGAGTTAGATGTCTTAACATAATCTGCTGTCTCTCCACCTAACTTGGCAATAGCATCTGCCTTAATTAATGGCTCAAGCTGATCGTTTGCAAACATGTAAACATCAGCTGCTGCCTTAGGATCCTTTGTAACAACATCCTTTGCGTCTGACTCAGATGATGTAACATACTTGAACTCGATGTTGAAATCAGGATTTGCCTTAGCGAATGCCTCGCACTCTGTCTTAAGCCAAGCGCCCTGTGCATCGTCTAAATCCTCTGCAGGTCCCATTACTGTAATGGTCTCCTTACCGCCGTCCTTCTTGTCGGCTTTCTCTGTTCCATTTCCTCCGTTGTCGCTTCCGCATCCAGCAAACATTGTTGCTACCATAGAAGCGCAAAGTAAAGATGCTAATACTTTCTTCTTCATATCTTCCTCTCCTTTTTGAATATAAAATGTAAAAAAGTATATATTAATTCATCCTCGCCTCATTTCCAAGCTCTAATATATCCTGCATCTGGACTATCGCCAGCTCTGCGGTGCTGTGATACAGCTCCCTGATAAGAGCGTTTGGAACCTGTGATTTATTTTCAATATTCAGATACTCATACATATAAGCAAGCTCATAATCTGTCTTGTCACTGAATGAACCAACTATCGTCTCATTGTCATGTGTGCCAATATATGCAACTACATGTGAATCGGTATAATTGTGTGGCAGATATTCGTTTGTCGGATCACCATCAAAAGCGAACATCATGACCTTAGTTCCCATCCAGCCCGATTTTGCAAGGAGCTTTTTCACTCCCGGTAAAAGGCTTGCTGATGTATAATCATCAGCCACTACATTAACCCCTTCAAGCTCTTCGTTAATTGCATTGACAAGCCTGCGTCCCGGTCCCTTGAACCATTTCCCGGATAGGCTCTTATCCTGTCCGTACGGTACCGCATATGCTTTCACAATTCCTGCGAAATGATCAATCCTGACAATATCAAAAAGCTCTCTGCATACACGCATTCGCTTTCTCCACCATGAGAAGTTGTCCTCCTTCATGGCATCCCAGTCATACATCGGATTGCCCCACACCTGTCCGCTCTCTGAATACTTATCAGGACCGGCAGCTGCAACATACTCTGGTGTATCGTTTGCGCTCATCATAAAGAGTTGTCTCTCTGCCCACACATCTACACTGTCATATCCTACATAGAATGAGATATCGCCTATTATGTAGACACCTTTTGAGTTAGCATAATTTTTTAAATCCTCCCATTGCTCGAAGAATTTATATTGACAGAACTTCCAAAAAGTAATTGTATTATAATTCTTTTTTTGGTACTTTTCAAGCGCAACCGTTTGCGGATTTCTATACTCGTTTGGCCACTCGCTCCAATTTTTGTATAAATTGTCGGTTTTCAGTGTCATAAATAATGCATATTGCTCAAGCCACTCCGACTGTTTTTTTACAAAATCCTGAAACTCTTGTGCATTTGTATCAAATCTTTCAAACGCTTTTTGTAAAATCCTGCATCTGTTCTGATGTAATGCTGCATAATCAATTTCTGATTCGTCTGTGCCCCAGTTATACCCCAGGATCTCTTCCTTCTCTAACAACCCCTCATCTACCAGCTTATCTAAATCTATGAAATAGATATTGCCCGCACAGCCTGATGATGGTTGATATGGACTATCGCCAAATATGGTGGGGCCAACCGGAAGAACCTGCCAGTACTTCTGTTTCAAATCACCAAGGAGATCAACAAAATTGTAAGCCTCTCTCCCAAGAGTACCTATACCATATGGTGACGGCAGACTCGAGATTGAAAGAAGTATTCCGGAGCCTCTGAGATTTTCTCTGGCCTCCAAATTACCATTCCTCTTTCCTAAAATTTTCTATTTTTTCGTATCTGAGATTATTTTATTTCCTATTGTCAGATTTGTCAATCTTTTTAGTGGTTTTAAACTCATTTTTGCCATTTTTCACGTAATTTACATTCATTTTTTGGTAGTTATTACCACAGTTTCGAAGATTTTTTTCGAAAAATTTATTACAGAAAATATTGCCTATTTCTGATAGTAAATGTATAATTTAATTATCACATAAGAAAGGACAAATACTATGGCTACTATTAAGGATATTGCCGCCCGGCTGGGCGTGTCAATCAGCACTGTTTCAAAGGGATTAAATGGTGCCAGCGATATAAGTGAGGAGCTTCGTCAGACAGTTTTAGACACTGCTGTCGAAATGGGCTACAGCACAAAGCGCTCCAGAAAGGTAGAAAACCGCAAGCTGGCTCTGTTTATTGAAAATATGAACTACGAGTCTATCGATGAGTTCGGATATGATGTAGTGCTTGGTTTCAAACAGAATGCTTTTAAGCACAAATGGGACGTGGACATCATCCCTGTCACACCTCAGCTTCAGGCAGAAGAAAAATATGATACATATATATTAAAGAATGGCTATTGTGGCGCATTTCTGGTAGGTTTTGCTCTTCACGATGAATGGATGCAGCAGCTCAAAAATACTACAATGCCTACCGTTTTGTTTGATAACTATATAGAAAACAATCCCAATGTAGCCTATGTAGGCACCGACAGCTACGAGGGCATTGACATGGCTGTAAAGCATCTGCACAATCTGGGTCATAAAAAGATTGCCTTTATCAATGGTTCTCTTTTTTCCCTGGTTTCAGATCAGCGTCAGGAAGCCTTTGAAAACTCTATGCGCGATGCCGGTCTTGAAATCTACCCGGAGCTCATGGGACACGGCTACTATATTCCTGAAACCGCACAGTATTACGTTTCAAATTTTATTGCAGCAGGTGCCACCGCTATCCTCTGCGGAAGCGACACTATAGCAAAGGGTGTTATCTTAGAGTGCCAGCTGCACGGCTTCAATGTGCCAAATGATATAAGTGTGGTAGGCTTTGACGATGTCAAGTTTGCCGCAGCCCTTACCCCTCCTCTTACCACTATCAGACAGGAGCGTAATGATCTGGGCCGCTGTGCATATATTATATTGAATTCGCTCATTCACCATATTCCAATCAGCCGCACACAGCTACGTCCGATGCTGATTGAAAGAGAATCTACTGCACGAGTTTCCACCGCACATGCTGCTGAGGAATAGCCTGCATATACACCACCTTCCAAAGGAGTCAAAATTGTTCAAACGCAAACATGTAACCACTTTAATTACATATTCGCTGGTATTTTTCAGTGCAATCTCCATGACAGCCTGCTCTTTTTCGGATGTCTCTTATCTATTTAAGAGTCCCGCACAAAAGCAGGCTATTCTGCACAAATCACCTGCGTTTTGGGAGGATACCACAAGTGTTAAAGGAAGCAGCAATCTGTCTATCCTGCACAATGTCGCCTTTGAGGGGCAGCCGTACAATGATACAAGACAGTTTGGTGATAACATCCTTATGGTAGGACAGGGCAGCTACAATAATTCCATCATAGAGACCGATGATCAATCTGTTCAGTATTCATTTGATGTATATAATCCCTGGTCCAATGAAATCACGGCAAGCCTCACTCACGACAAAACCGACTGTGATGACTACATGATAAAAGGTGACCGACTCTGGCTCATCAATTCCGATGCCGGCAGGGCAACAATCTATGATAAGGATTTAAAGGAGATAAAAACCTGCAAATATAATCCTGAGGACTATGATGGCAATTGCGATACATCAGATTCTGATGATGGCGATGTGCCGAATCCCGGCAATTATTATGATGTCTCACAGATTGCCACCTCCGCTGACGGAAAATACGCTCTCGTGTCAGGTGTCACACCCGATACCTACAAATATGCAGTCTCTGATATAAGGATTGACGATAACACAGTGCTTTCAACCTACGAAGGACAAAGTTTTTCCATGTCATGTGTCGACTCAAAGGGCTTTGTAATCGAGGCAGATACGGCCAACAATATCTGGAACTATCATTCATCCGATGGAGAAAACAGCTTTTTTTCACTGCCGGATGTGGTGGATGTGACTTTGGCAGAGGATGGTGACATGCTCATACGATGCCAGGATTTATCCTCGGACAACATCATCAGTTACTATAAATATTCACCCGCCACCGGTGTCAGTTCATCCTTTTCATACAATCTGGCGACTCGAAACACAGGCAAAATGTCCGACAGCTCATCCGACTCTGCGGCAGCCGATACCAAGACCTACTGTTCTGCCAACTCGGTATATCTGCCTGATGCAAACTGTGTTATGATGCTTTTGTACACAGCGCAGTGCAACCCGGAAATTCTCATCTGGTCACTCGACAAGGGCAAGAATGACAGCAAAGCCGAAATCACGTCATACAATGACTGTGATACACTGCTACAGGCCTTACGCGATGATGGCTCATATGTATCCCCATATTCTGCCATAGACCCATCTGACAGTACCGATGAAAATCAGGAGGCTATGGAAGAGGCCGGGAAGGATTCTGACTACAATACATACGGCGACGAGGTCACCCTGATACCTGACACCGCGTCATATGACTGGGGTGATTTATCCGACATAAATGCACGTATCACAGCCCTTGAACAGAAATACGGCTTTTCCATATATTTCGGGCCTGAGGTGCCAAAGAGAATTGATTACTACGATATCCATCAATTCAAGAACAAGGATAAGCTGTCGATCGCTCTGGATTCGCTTGAGGAAATACTTGACTGTTTCCCTGATGACTTTTTCACACAGCTGTGTTATGGCGATATAAGAGGCATGCGAATCTATCTGTGCGGTGATATTTCATCAGGCCACTCAGATATGATAAATGAGCCAAGTGG
>PPYF01172088.1_pt1 | contig 16522 bp, 28 predicted proteins | sample 1559871 | NCBI WGS metagenome assembly PPYF01 (sample SAMN08240021, study PRJNA423297) | Human gut metagenome, whole genome shotgun sequencing project.
ATAAAACCAGAAAAGCCTCCGGAACCATGATTCCAGGGGCTTAATCTAATCATATGTTATTGACATCCGGTGGGCCGGACAGCAATAACCTATGATATATAAAAATGAATATGTAAATGCCCTTTGCCGCGGTCAAAAACAATCTCTTTGACTATCTTGCGGAGGGCATTTCCTTTTATCTCATAACTGATATTTGGGTCTGCCAGAATCTCATGCACATGTGCAATCTGGCGCATGATATCTTCCTTGCTTGGAACCTTGGCAGGAGACTGTTCAGCCTGCCTGCGGAGTCTTTCGGCATCAGCCATGAGTTCTTCCCTTTCAGCCTTCAGACGGAGCTTATTCTGCTTATATTCCTCCAGGGTGTCAATTTCATTCTCGTAAGCTTCCCTGATACGCCGCTCCTTGACTTCTAAGCGGACAAGGGCCTCCTGAATGGCGATTTCTTCGGCATTTACAGCATCATCGGTTTTTTGGATGTATTCATATTCCAGTTCATTTGTTTCAAGGACTTCTTCCAGAGATTCAATCACAGCTTTTTCCGCCAGGTGTACGGCCAGGCAGCAGGAACCCGGATGCATCCCTTTTGCATACTTCCAGCACTGGAAGAAGTCAGGCCGCTTCTTCTGGTCATTGGAACGATTGTAGCCAAGGCTGCCGCCGCATATGCTGCATTTGAGCAAACCGGAAAGCCAGTGGACATTGTTGGAAACCTCCCGGCGTTTATGGGGCCGGTATTCCTTTTCTATCCGCTTCTGAACATCGTCAAATAGGGAGGTGACGGAGGAACGTACCTCGTGGGTGCCCTGGAAGGAATACCCGTTCCATATGACCTCGCCAATATAAAAGCGGTTGGCAAGAATCCGGTTAATGCCCCGGCGGTCGAATAGGTTGCCGCGGCGGGTCCGATATCCTCTGGCATTAGCGGCCCTTGCCGTGGCGGTCATATCCTTCCCGTTATGGTAGGTCTGGAAAATATATTCAACGATGGCATATGATTTTTCCTCCACGGCGAAAGGCTTGCCTTCCCCCACAGCCCGGTAGCCGAGGCAGGGGGTGGCCTGATAGCCTTCGCGGAGGGCCTTTTCCGTCATACCGCGCAACACCTCGCCGGAGAGGTTGATGGAATAATATTCGTCAAACCATTCTATTATGGTTTCGATTAGCCGGCCAAACATGCCTTCCATGATGGGTTCCGATACGCTCTTGATTTCTACATCACATTTTTTTCTCAGGATACCTTTGTAGAAGGTGCTTTCCTCCTGGTTTCTGGCGAACCGGGAGAACTTCCAGAGATAGAGCCGCTTAAATGGGGCCGGCTTCTGTGATTTGGCAATGGCTATCATGCGCTGGAACTCTGGCCGGTTGTCTGCTTTGCGGCCGGAGATTCCTTTCTTCTCAATAAATATGTATTCTTTGGGAATTATAAAACCGTCCGCCTTGGCAGCGTCCATGATGACGCGTATCTGGGCATCCGGAGACAGCTCCGTCTGATCGTCTGTGCTGACACGAACGTAGGCGGCACCGATTTCTAGTGGTGTTGCTGGCATTATATCATCTCCTGTTCCTATCATGTATATGAGTTTGGAGGTCGTTTCAATCCACATTTCGGCCCATATTATAACCCATATTACAGCCTGTAAGATTTTGGTGAGCTTTGAAAAAAGGGTATAAAAAATACGCCCCTTGCCAGGACGCTCCAGGAATGATATAATTTACTTGCTTAAGGTAATTAATTATATCTTCCGGAATAGTCCGGTAAGAGAAAACTATGTGAGGGCGGTTCCTGCTGGTAACAGGGCCGCTTTTCACATTTGACAATTTCCGTATATTTGGTATAATATACTTAACAAGACAGCCGGGAGATAGATTAAGCCTATCCGTCCTGGCGAATTATAACAACTTTAGTAAGTCGCCCATCCGGCCAAGGAGCAGGGCGGCTTACTTATTTTTCATGTTCAGGATTGCAACGATTAACAAGGCAACGCCTAATATAATCTGAAATTCCTCATATGTACTCATAAGCAACCATCCTTCCTGTCAAGACTCAGAACGAATGGCACGCACGCCCTCCCGGCTGCCCGGGTAAGGATATTATTGTCAAGGTGGTGGCCCCTGGAGCGCGGGAGTTCGCGGCTCCAGGGGCTTTTTACTGTTTAGTCCGCAAATTCTGTATGCTTAACTTTCCATTTTTTTAATGCGATAGAAAGCCAAAAGCTATAGATGCCGCATGTAACCAGACAAAGGAGTAACCATTTAATCCAATTACCGAAAAGTTGCATGGCTGTTCCTGTAAACTTTAGACGTCTGCCTTCGACAACAGTGTGCTTGATTTCCCAGCCGTATACCATGCATAATGCCCATGGATAACAGATACCAAAGGTAAGGAATGTTATGATTGCTCCAAGCAAATTCCAGCCAATTAGTTGGAGAAGTCCTCCATCAAAATAAGACTCTTGTGTTCCCATATTCATTTCCTCGTTAGATTATTTTTATGACTAGAATTGCATATCAGCTAAAGGAAACCTATTTTTTATAGGTTGCGGTGCGGCATCGTGTTCGTACACTATGTTTTCTTCATAGGCATTTCCTGTTGATGTTCCCTGGTCTAAAAGACGTTTTTGTGCTTCAAGCTGTTCTTGATTTAATATGGACTGGTAGTCACTATCAAAGCCACTTTCATTATTAGGATTTGTGCAATAGCCATTGGAGTCGAAGTGGTATGTGATACCATTTTCTGTTAAATCATCATACCTCATTTCTCCAGTGGGATTGAGATAGTACCATTTCCCGCTGACAGTATGTATCCATCCAGTTCTCATATACCCATTAGCATCAAAAAGATAGTTCTTTCCTTCAATATTTTGCCAGGTGTCTGTTGTATAACTTCCGTCATCATTCTGATACCACCATCCAATATCGTCCTGTTTCCATTCCCCTGCCAGTGCAGTTATGCTTAACGCAGATGATAGAAGAACGGATGTAATAAATACCTTCATTTTTTTCACAAGCTAATCCTCCTTAGTTTTATATGTGTTTATTTATTAAAATAAGCAATTTCTTATAAATCATTACCGTAAAGCCACTTATCTTCAGCAATTCCAAATCCCAGGTCCCCGCGCCATCTGCCTAAAAACTTCATAAAATTAGAACGTTCATCCAGTTCTTCCTCGTTATTTTCGGTGTAGCATTCTCTGGCCGGTTGAACAATACCTTCCATGAGCGGAATCAAGTTTGGCTCTGGAAAGAAAATATGCTCCAGCTGCTGCTCCGGCTCTGTGGGCTTCCTGGTTGCGCTGTAGGAAATGTTACGGAACCATTCCTTGTAGGACAGCAACGCTTTATTTGAAGCCATATAGGATAAGCCGAAAGTATCATGTATTTGATTGGCATTTTTACATTTAAACTTATGAATCAAAATATAAGGTGCAAGAATAGATGCTGCAAACATATCCGCCTCATTTTCTTCTTTCTGTCCCTCTTCTTCGTGCCCAAACACATAGTGTCCAAATTCATGCATAAGAGAAAAACGAATACGATTCGGTGCTGCTTTTTCATTATAGGCAATTATATCGCCCCAGATTAATGAATCTTGCGTATAAGCAGTCATTATATTATATAATCGTAAGTTTTGTTTCCTTAGTTGTGAATAGGTGAAGATTCTAAAACCATAAAATTTTAGTACAGTAAAGCAGTCAAACGGAAGAGAAGATATACCACAATCAACATATATTGAGACAATCTTTTCCATCATGCCAATATAGCGTTTAGAAGATAGCATTATTCATAAATTAATCCTTATTTTATTTCGGACAAAAGTTTGATTAATTCTAGTCTTTGTTCTGTAGTAAACTCATTTCCATTTCGCGCAAGTAATTTTTTCGTGTCCTCATAGCTTAATTTGGAAGGAAGAGAAGAAACTTTTTTAATTCGAGGAACGCGATAATAGGTTTCTCCTTCATGAATCCCCGCAGCCGTTCCATATTTTTCAATTAATAATTGTCGAGCTTCAGCATCTATTAACCGTTCAAATTGTTTTTGATTTAAGAGCATGGCAATATACTGCTCAAAAGTCGGATGAAGTAAACTGAAATCATTAGCAATTAGACTACGGGAAAATAATGCTTTGAAGATTTCCATATATAATTCTAAACGTACACTTAAAGGTTGGGAATCCCCAGCTTTTATTAATTTACTTCGTGCTATACCTTTTGCATTCTCTGCTACAGGACTAGGCCAACAGAAGCCAAATTTTTCAACAGCCTTTCGCCACTTTGCATGTTGGATATCATGATAATTAGCTGCTTCTCCATATGGATTAAGCAATTCTCCGCATTCAGGGCAATTTGGTGACGGAATGTCATCAAAAAAACTGGGCGGGACTTTGAAGTAATTGGCAATAAGCGCAAGTTTATCTTTTTTAGGGGTGCTCTTTCCGTTTTTCCAGTCAGAAAGCGTGGCCGTAGCAATTCCGGTTGCTTTTGATACTCTATATGGCGTTGATTCATTCTCTTTTAATAATTCTTCAAATTTTTCATACATAAAAGTCCTTTCTTTGCGAAAGAAAGAAAACCTTCTTAATTTTTGTTGACACAGAAAGAAAACCGTGATATATTGTAACTATCAAAGTTTTCCGATACAAAGAGCGGAAATCTTTCTTATCGCGGAAATGCAACATATATTTTTGTGTGGTAACTAAAATATATCGCATTTCCGTGATAAAGTCAATACGTTATATAGGAAAGGTGGTGATTTTGTGTACAAAAAATTTGAGAGACTTTGCATAGAGAAAGGAGTAACCCCCTATAAAGTCTCACGGGATACAGGCATTGCTACCGCAACGCTATCTGACTGGAAAAACGGGCGAAGCAAACCAAAAGCGGATAAACTTAAAATTCTTGCAGATTATTTTAGTGTTACAATTGATTATTTTTTGTAGAAACCAAACTTATGTTCGATAAAAAGAATATACCACTATCACATGCGTGTGTCAACTGGAAAAGGAGATGAGAGAGGTGGAGATAAAGGGTATTTTTGAAGTTCAGGGAGAAGAGTATTCGCTTTTTGTTGAAAATGCTACTCGACTGACAAAAGTGTATCTCTTGAAAAAGAAGAAAGAAAGTCAGTGTATGGAACCGATCTTGGTCAAAATTTCAGCCGGTACGCTGAAAGAGAAGCTTACGTATCGGCTGATGCGGTTAAAAATGAAGCTGGTTAAGAATCGCAGCGAGAAGAGCTGATATGCCAGAAGCGGCGATTCCGGATATGGTGCCTGATGAAATATCAGATAAAAACGAATTGATTTTACTTTCTTTTTTATCAGGAGTCAGGTGAGGATTACGCATTTCGTAAAGGAATGACTCTATAATTTTTTTACTATCTTCAGGTAAATCGGAGTTTGCAATATCGACCCAAATAGAGTTGTAGTTACCAGAAACAGTGTTGCTAGATCCGGAAATTACAATGTTGTTGTCACCTTGGATTGAGGGGGAAAGTTCAAGCTCCTTAAATCCATTCTTGGAGAATTGGATTCCATAAGTTGTTATCTTGAACTGACAAAATCCCATAGCCCTGGCTGTATATTCGATAAATCCATCATCACGCAGATTATCGAGAATATCATAGGTTTCTGATTTATCTTGAAGATTGGAAAAAGTAAGACCGCATTCGCGTTTTCCGGTTTCAAGATAGTTTTGATAAACCGATGATAGCAGTTCTTGTTCTTTTGAAAACATAGAGACATCTCCTCCTGATATATAGGTATAAGTTTTGTACTCGGCGCTGCAACGCCTGTAAGTACAGTATAACAAGGAGGGGGATAAAACGCAACGAGGGAGGCGGTACATATTAACACGACCTGCAAGACCTGTCGGCATAGCCAGTGCCCGGAACGGACACGGTGGTATCCGTGCAAGGACTATGAGAGGAAGGAAACAAGTACAACCGGTACCGCATACAATCTACCAGGGAGGGGTGGTGATAGTGCAGAAATTAAAAGTATTCAAATACATAGAAATTGATGGCCAGGATGTCCCAATGGAATCACTGACGGATGAAGAAAAACGGCGCATTGCCTATGCGCTGCAGGACAATCTGATGCTTCCACTGGGATTTCGAAGGAAGAGAAAGACCGCCTAAGGGCGGCCATGGAGGACAAGCATAGAAAGGAGAGACAAGCCAATGAGAGCTAAAACATTTGCGGAGCATCGCATCCGCGCCAGAGCAGCGGTCCAGTATCCCGGCTGGCGTGTGGATTTTGTGGGACCGGCCACCATAGTGCTGACCCATGTTATGGGCAGGCAGCGGGTAATTGAGGTGCGGCGCCGCAGGAGACGCCGGGACGGCCCAATCATGATGGCAGCTAAATGGATTGTACCGGCGGTTATCTGGCTGCTGGGGATGTGGATGGTATCTACCGTGGTCATGGCGGCGGCCATGGGCGTGAGACTGTGAGAGGAGATGAGGATAATACAGAGACAAGTTATTAAAGGTATCATCATACAGGCCATGGTCCAATCTGGTGTCGTTATGACCGGTAACGCAGATAGGATTGAGGCGGGGGCCGAGGCAGCAAGCAATGAGATATTGGAAGAAATGAAGATGGACCCCAGCGGCGGCAACCGCAAGAGGCCCATGGACAAATAGTTTAGCTCACCCTTAGTATAAGGGATTTAAAAGGAGATTGCAAGATGATAAAAGGAATAATCAGTCATGATTTTGAAGGGAGCCTGGAGGAAATCCGGATTAGTGAAAGCAATGTGGTGTTTGTTATTGCGGCGAAACAGACGGAGGAATCGCTGATTGGTACGGAATACTGCATACAGAACATTTCTCTTGCTGACAGGATGAGCCGCCGGGACGCTGTGACTATACTGGCCAGGTCCGTCAAGGATATGTTAATCAAACTGCATGGTGAGCAGCCGAAGGGGGCTTGTAAGGCCATGGGGAAATTCATGGAAGCCTTCCGGGATGGGGCGAACACATACATGCTGGAACATATTGATGAGATTATGGCCGGGAAGGAGAGTAAGCATGGAAGATAAGTACCATCATCTCTGGCTCCTCTTCCGGGAGCGGATGGCCCGCCGGGCAGGCGAGGCAGCCAGTACAGAGAAGAAGGAGATGTATGACTGGGTGCTGGAGGAGACAGCGCTGATAGAAGCGGAGGTGTTCTTGGAGGAATGAAGCAGATATTGATAGACAGGACGGAACTTTTGGGAAAGATAATTGCGATTGAATCCGGTTGTTTGGATATGGAGTCCCGTTCAGTAATTCATCAGATTAAGGAAACCATTTTGCGCCTGCCGGTAAAAGAACAGAAAGGGGATGCAGACAATGAATGACGGAAAGATACATATACCAGCAAGAAAGCGACAGCCGGTACAGGAAGGTCAGCCGGTCATTAAGCTGACCCCGGAGGCCTATAACGCCCTGGTGGAAATATATAATGAAAGCCAGATGTCAATGAAGCAGATTGCCAGCCTGATTATCATGCAGAGCCTGGACCGGATTGTATATGATAAGGAGGCATAGACCATGAATGTATATGAGAAACTGCAGCATGTCCAGTCCGGACTGAAAGCGCCTAAGAGCCAGTATAACAAGTTTGGAAACTACTATTACCGGAACTGTGAGGATATCCAGGAGGCGGCCAAGCCCCTCCTTCAGGAGGTAAAGGCGGCGCTGGTGGTCGGAGACGAGCTGGTTATGATTGGGGACCGGTATTACATCAGGGCCACGGCCCGGTTTGTGGATTGTGAATCCGGCGAGACCGTGGAGAACACGGCCTATGCGAGGGAGGAACAGGAAAAGAAGGGAATGGATGTGTCACAGGTGACAGGGAGCACCAGCAGCTATGCCAGGAAATATGCCCTGAATGGTCTGTTCTGCATTGATGATGTGAAGGATGCGGACAACCAGGATAATACAGCCGGAAAAGGGCAGACGTCCAACAAGGGCGCAAAGGGAAGCGTAAAGACATCCGGAAAACAGGAAACTGAGAAGCAGGCAGGGGCAAAGACGGGAACATCCACATCACAGTCAGAACAGGCCGCAGGGATGGATAAGGTCACGCCGGCCATGATTGAAACCATCAGGAAGTTGGTTGAGAAATACAGCCACAAAGGGCTCAAGATGGATAATATCTTTAAGATGTACAGCATCAAGGATATGACGGAAATGAACGTGGCCCAGTATAAGGACTGCATGGAAAAATTGGAACTATACAAGAAAAGGGAGTCAGAGGAGTCAAAAAATGAATAGAGTGATTCTTATGGGAAGGCTGACCCGGGACCCGGAAATCAGATATTCGCAGGGCGAGCGCTCCATGACGATTGCGAAGTATACGCTGGCAGTGGACCGGAGAGGACGCAGGAACCAGGACAACGATCAGGCGGCAGATTTTATTAACTGTGTTGCATTTGACCGGGCCGGGGAGTTTGCGGAGAAGTATTTCCGTCAGGGAATGCGTGTCCTTGTTTCCGGAAGGCTTCAGACAGGCAGCTATGTGAATAAAGAGGGCCAGAAAGTATATACCGCGGATGTCATTCTGGATGACCAGGAATTCGCAGACAGCAGGAACGTATCATCTGATACAGGCAGCGGCTATACGCAGGCAGCTTCGTCTCAGAGACAGGCCCCTGTCGGTGCGATTGGTGATGGGTTTATGAACATTCCTGATGGAGTGGAGGACGAAGGACTGCCGTTTAATTAGACAGAGGTGATTGCTTGAATATACAGATTGACAGCCGCGAGAAGGCCCGGGCCATCCGGAAGATTGTGGCGGAGTTTGACCGCCAGGGTGTGGACCATTTCGTATCAAAGTTATATGTCGGGGATTATATGAACTATGATAATCCCCGTTTGATTATAGACCGGAAACAGGATCTGACGGAGCTGTGCGGGAATGTCTGCCAGGGGCATAACCGGTTCCGCGATGAAATTCTGCGGGCCAGGGAACATGGAATTGAAATCATCATTCTGTGTGAACACGGCCGGGGGATTGAATGCCTGGAGGATGTGATATGGTGGAGGAATCCCAGACGGGTAGAACGGTATAAGGATCCGCATACAGGCAGATGGATGGAGCGGGAGACGAAGGCTACAACCGGGGATAAGCTTTATAAAATTTTATGCACATTTGAACGCAAGTATGGCTGCCGGTTCCTGTTCTGCGAGAAGAAGGACACCGGGAAACAGATTATAGAGCTGCTGGGCGGTGATTGCCATGACCAGTGAGGAAATTAAGGCAACATACAGCATGAGGGATGTGGTGGAGCGGTATGGGTTCCAGCCCAACCGTGCCGGCTTCATCCACTGTCCCTTCCATGGCGGAGACCGGGAACCATCCCTTAAGGTATATGACCGGGACTTCCATTGCCATGCCTGCGGCGCCCATGGTGATATCTTTGATTTTATCATGAAGATGGATGAGGTCTCCTTCAAGGAGGCATTCATGAGCCTTGGCGGGGAATATCAGAAGCCGACATTTTCCAGCCGGCTGGCGGTTTACCGGGCGCAGAAACAGCGCTCGATGCGCCAGAAAGAGGCGGACCGGGAACGGGAGAAGCGCCGGCTGAACAACAGGCTCATAAGCGTCTGCCGGGCCTATATGGAGCGTTCAGAGCCGCTAAGTGATGTGTGGTGTGACTGTTACAATGCCCTGCAGTATCAGCTCTATGTGCAGGCGGAGTTAAGCGGATTGGAAGCGAGGTGGTAGCATGGTGCCGTTGAAGGAGCTGACGGCTGAAACAGTATTGTCGGATGATGTGCTGACAGAGGTGTTTGACCAGGAGGACGAGCTGTACAAGTCAAGGCTGCTGCTGTCGCTGGAGGACCGGGCCGGAGAGCTGGGGGTGAAAAAGAAGTTCCAGGAACTGGTCAAGGCCTATAAACGTGTGGAGCGGGAGATGCGGCGCCGGGAACGGGATAAGAAAAACCAGCCCTGCACGCTGGAGCAATGGACTAATTTTGATGGACCCTATGACCGGATGCAGTGTAAGGAGTGGATTGCCGGTGAGGGAGGGATATTCCTCCGGAACCCCACCACGGGATACACAGACATCCTGGCCTGCTACCATCCTATCCTGCCGGTGGAGCGTCTGCGTAACCTGGAGACCGGGGAGGAGCAGATAAAACTGGCCTACAAGCGCAACGGGCGCTGGGATGAAATCATTGTGCCTAAGACCATGGTTACGTCCGCCAATAAGATAGTAAGCCTGTCTGGTCGTGGGATAGCGGTCACCAGCGAGAATGCGAAGTACCTTGTGCGGTTTTTGGCAGATGTCGAAAACGCAAACGAGGAACACATAGTGGTTCAGTATTCCACGTCAAAACTTGGATGGATCCGCGGAGGATTTCTGCCGTATGATACTGACATTGTATTTGATGGAGACGTGCGGTTCCGCCAGATAGCGGAGAGCATCGGGCCATCCGGAAGCCGTAATAAGTGGTATGAGCATGTGCTGGAGCTGCGCCGGATTGGCCGGCTGGAGGTTAAGTTTATGTTGGCGGCATCCTTTTCAAGTGTCCTGGTGCAGCTCCTGGGCGGCCTGCCGTACTTTGTGGACCTCTGGGGAGAGACGGAGGGCGGCAAGACGGTGGATCTGATGCTGGCTGCGTCTGTCTGGGCGGATCCGGACGAGAGCGCCTACATTAAAGATTATAAGGGGACAGAGGTCGGGCTGGAAGCAATCTGCGACCTGCTGAATAACCTGCCCCTCATTCTGGATGATACCAGCAAGAAGAACCGGAAGATAGAGGACAACTTTGAGGGGCTGGTCTATGACCTGTGCTCCGGAAAGGGCAAGACCCGTTCCAACAAGGAGCTGGGACTGAACCGGGAGAACCACTGGAAGAACTGTATTCTGACCAACGGAGAACGGCCTTTGAGCTCCTATGTGACCCAGGGTGGCGCTATCAACCGAATACTGGAAATTGAGTGCGGTCAGCGGGTTTTTGACGATCCTGGGGCCACTGCGGAGCTGGTCAAGCGCAATTATGGCCATGCCGGCCAGGAGTTCGTGGATGTCGTCAAAGACATTGGGGTTGATCGGATCCGCGAAATACAGCAGGGCTTCCTGCGCCAGCTGGCGGATGATGAGAAGATGCAGAAGCAGAGCCTGTCCCTGTCAATCATCTTGACGGCCGACAAGCTGGCCACAGATTACCTGTTTAAGGACAGGCAGTACATAAGTCTGGAGGAGGCCAGGGAGGTCCTGGTGGACCGTGATGATCTGTCCGACAATGAGAGGTGCTACCAGTACGTGCTGGACAAGGTGGCCATGAATCCGGCCAGATTCGACGATAAAGTGGAGAACGTGGAAAAGTGGGGCACGATTGAGAATGGATATGCCATCATCTACGCCACGGCCTTTACGGCTTTATGCAAGGAAGGCGGGTTTTCGCGCACATCTTTCCTGTCCTGGGCGAACCGGAAGGGCATTATCCAAGTGGAAGGGAACCGGAAACGGATGGACAAGGTGAAAAGCTTCAATGGGAATAAGATACGGTGCATTTTTCTCAAGTTAAATGACAACACGGACAGGGATGGATTTGTGAAAATAGAGGATGACGGCCAGGAACGGCTGCCGTTCAACTGACAGGAACCATGGAGTAACCAAGGCATGGTTACCGCAAAAAGCTAGGTTTCATGCGGGTTTGCGGGTGTTTTTAGGGGTGAGTAACCATGGAACCATCCGAAAACCCCTATCTATATACAGAAAAAATATTTTACAATCTTTGTATATATTTTAACAAAGATTTAGAAAAAATGCCTCGCGCGTAAGGGAACCTAAAAACATGGTTACTTTGGTTACCGTGGCTGACAAAGCCTTATTTTATGAGGGTTTGAGCGGTATCCAATGAGTATAAAAAGATGGTTACTGTAACCATGAAAAGTGGTTACTTGGAGGAAATCATGACGGACGAAGTAAGAGAATATGCCGAAAGGAAGATATGGGAAATTGGTGTTAGACGTGTTCCTGGCCATTATCCGCATTTCAAGACAAAGCAGGATGTGGATAGGTTTGCTGACCTGGAATGGATTATGTTCTGGGATGCCTTTGTGGAAGATGAAATACCAGAAATCAACAGCATTGATATCCAGAGGTATAAGGATTTACTGTGGAAACTCAAGAAGAATGAGGATAATGTGCCGCTGGAAACCCTCCGGACAAAACACAGAACAGCATACAACAGCCTGCGGCAGGAACTCAAGAGAATGACAGAAGCAGTCATTCATGAAGTAGTACACAGGAATCTGTACATAAAACGGTCGGATGAAGAGAAGAGCCTGCAGAGAATCAACCAGGCAGTAGCAGATTCTGGGTTGTGTGAATCAATCAGCCAGGCTGTGTACCAGAAAAAGTGCTATGGCAGTGTCATAGTTAGTGTCATGGAATTAAGAAAACTTGTTATGGATGCGGCAGAAGAGGAGACGGTCTGATGGCTAAAGTGAAAGAAAGAAAAACTGAAAAAACCAAGGTCTATATCTGCAGCCAGTGCGGACGGGAGATAAGCGGGGATCATGTGTATATCAAGACAAGACGGCGGACGGAGCTTCACATTCACTTCGGATGCATGCCGGTGGGAAGGAGAGAACAGGATGAAAGTTAGGATATCAATGCCAGGAGCATATATGGTGATGGACATGGAGGAGGGCCAGGCGCGGACGGCGTTCCGCAAATTGGCAGAATCACTGTGGCTGATTGGAAGCAGGGGACAGAAACAGCAGGAAGGCGTAGCTGTGGCACCGGTTCAGGAATCGACAGAAACAGTCTATCCAGGTCAGGAAAGACAGGAGGCTGAGACAGTGGTGGAAGCAGCATGGATTCCGAAAAAGGAAGGCGGAGAACCGGCGCCTAACATCATCTCCGCAGGATATGGAGGGTATCTGTACATGAAATGCCCTGCCTGTGGAAAGACCAGGGGATTCTGTGCCAAGACACGACTGAATCATTACCGGTGCGAATGCGGGGCCGTGACAAGGATGGAGCGTATGGTTCCGCTGTACATGAAATGTGAATGCGGCCGGCAGGCCAGGTATCTGACCAACATGACGGAGACTGAATTTGACGTGGACTGCTATGACTGCGGGGCGCCGGTGGCTGTTGCGTGGAATGAGAAGAAGTGGATGTATGAGACGATGAAGTAGGAGGGCCGCGATGAATGAAGTAATGCAATGGTATGAACGTGACATGACCCTGGCACAGGCCATGGATGGTATAGAAACCAATATGTGGGCCGCAGTCAGGAATTACATAGCGGTTGGGTTTTACCTTAAGGCCATCCGGGACAGAAAACTCTTCCAGGAGGCCGGATATCAGAATTTTGAGAAATTTGTCCGTGACAAATATGACCGGGATAAGGGATGGGCGAGTAAGTGTATTAAGGTGAATGACCAGCTGAGCAGGGATGGGAACAGCCCGGTGCTGGCGGAGGAGTATAGGGAGTATACGGTCTCCCAGCTGGTGGAGCTGGCTTACCTGACGGAAGAACAGCGGACCATGGTTAATCCGGATATGACAGTGAAGCAGCTGCAGGCTATCCGGAAGCCGGAACCTCAGCAGGAAAAGGAAGTTGTGACATTACAACCAGAGCCGAAGGAACATGAGGGAGAGCTGAGCGGGAAAGTTGTAACATCGCAACTGGATGAAGGAGCTGAAAGAGAGCCGGAGGTAATACATTTCACTGCTGGAAACAGGACGATAGACAATGCGTATGGTGCCGCCCTTGCCGCGGTTGTAGGAGCATACCTGGATGCCGGATATGCCAGGCCCGAAAAAGAGTGTGAAGTTACTGCTTTTGGACTATCATACAAAGTTCTTAAACGGCAGGACGTTACAGTTTTTTACACGGATTCGGGACGGACCGTATTCGACGTAGAAAATACCCGTCTGGAGGAAGAATACCAATTCCGACACAGAGTAAAGACGGAGCCGGAACTTGTGACGTCACAAGTTGAACCGGAGCCTGAGCCGGAACTACCAAAGTCAAAACAGGCTTATCCAGAGAAGTCCGGGAAGTGTATCCACCGGCCGGAATTTGACTGTACCCTGGAGGAGGCCCATAAGCTCATCCCGGGAACCGGGGAGGACTGCAGCCGGGTGTGCTGCTGGGAATGCGTCAGGCGCGGTGACTGTGAGTTGGAATGTTATAGTTCGCAGCGGCGCCCGGAGCATCTGGAACCCCCAAAGACAAAGCAGGATTGTCTGCCGCTGGATACCGCGGATACGCACCGGGAGGAAACGGCCATCCCTTCCCAGGAGGAATGTGTTCTGGACTTCTATCAGCATCACATGTCCAAGCCGTGTGCGCAGGCCGCCAATGACGGGAACGTGAAACTGCTGAGGCAGGAGCTGATAATCAATCACGGAGAACCCCATAACAGCGGGTCAACGGAGTACGGCTTTTATCAATGCGGCCCGGAACGGATTCATTTCCAGGATAATATGTGCGAGACATTTCTGAGCTTGACCTGGGGGAAGTACGTAAAGGAATTACTCAGCCTCTTGGGGAGTGCTGAGGATGAGACATCAGAACATGAAAACGATGTTCCAGGTATGCCAGAATCCCAGGATACCGTGATTGATGGTGAATTCACGGAGATTTCAGAAACGGAAGAGGACATCCGGGCCCCGGAGGAACCCATGACCGAGCTGCAGATTGCCCAGGATGAACTGGAGCGTGCCAAAAAGCTGCTTAATGATGGGCTAAAATGTGATGTGGATGAAAATGACATACATATCCGCCGGCTGAAAATAAAGGTTTGCGCCCTGGGCAGCTATGTGTGCGATTTGGATGACATCGTGAATCCGCCCAAGCCAGAACAGCCGGAGCTTCCCTTGCTGAAAAACAATGACCAACGGGCTGCCTTTGTGGATGCATATGAGACGTGGCCGTTATGGATTGAGACGAAACAGACCGGGGAACGGTACTACCGGTATGACCTGGAGGACGGCACCAGCATGGTGGTCAAGGTGTATCACGCAATGATATTCGATGGATATGCGCCAGGAAGCTATGAGGCCAAATATCATGATGGTTACGGCCGGCATGAGTACTATCTGCTGCGGGATGGGAAGTTATTCCGGGATTGTGAGACGAACCGGGGATTATTGATTGAGAAACTGAAAGAGATTCAGAAGGTGAAAAAAGGTTGTAATCAGAATTAACATTTCCGGAAGGAGAAAAGATGAACGGCGTAATAGATTATAACTGGTTGGGGATTGCTTTCATTTCCGATGACCTTCCTCAAAAAGTCCACAAGGCAATTGAGAAAAAGATGGATGAGCTGGAAGCGCAAGTCAATGCAGAGTTTGACCAGTGGCTTGATGAGAATGGGTTAGAGAGAGCAATGGGCGTTGTAATTAAAAAGCAACAAAATTTAGTGAAAGGAGAAGTATGTGGATACCATTTGAATTAGGGCAGACTGTTTATATAGTGGTTGATAACGGCTACAATACAGAGCACACCATACATGACGGGTATGACCATTTAGGGGAGATTGTTCGCAGGGAAACAGTGCATCATCCCTTATTGGAAGTTGAGCCGAGACGGTTTAATTTACAGATGCTTGCCTATCATGGGCTTGATGGTATATATGCAACCCGTGAAGAGGCAGAAACACATTTAAAAAATTAGGATTTCTGGGAGAATCGGAGGAGGGAATTGCATATATGAATGTCAGTAGATTCATTGAAAAAGTAGATGAGAAGAAAAGAGAAATATTAAAAAAGTCAAAATTAAGCAATGCTGAATTGCATATGTTTATGGCTGGTATGAATTCAGCAATGGAGGCGTTTAAAGAAGGCGGAGGTGATTGCTGTGGTTGGATACCAGTAGCAGAGCGGTTGCCGGAAATAGGTGATACTGTGTTGATTACCCTGTGGGATAGGGATGTGACCATTGGCACATGGTATGGGTATAGATGGGGAACGCCATTACGTTATGATGAGGATGTGTTGGCTTGGATGTCTTTACCGAAACCATTTAGTCAGCAAAACTGATATTTGTGCTACGAAGGGAGATTAAATCATGTGGAAGATTATATTTACATACCCCGATGGTGTTAAGGTAAAACTGACCAACAGTACCAGGCCAATGGATAAGTCCATGGCTAACAAGTATTATGATACCTACGGTTATAACTCTGACGGTGGTGTATTCCAGCAGTATCCAAAGAAAAAGTACAGGCCCATAGCTATGGCTACTGTGGTGGATATCCTGAATGCTGGTGGAGGTTTAGAGAAAGAGATATTGATTGATGCAGATGATTAGGAGGTACCCGTGAGAAAGAAAGGCAGTAAGCAGTCCAAGGTCAGCCGCATCGACCGCAGCAAGGCCCTGGCCGCTCAGGCCGACGAGGCCATCAAGGAGCGTATCCGGACGGCGCCAGCCTACATGTACACCAGCCTGTGCCCGGTTCCGGAGCTGCGGGAGCCGCCGAAGGGAGTGATTGTACGTGGCATCAAGACCTGTGTACTATGACTTGTATGATTGTGGCCAATACGACGGCCGGTAC
>PPYF01602984.1_pt1 | contig 16521 bp, 21 predicted proteins | sample 1559871 | NCBI WGS metagenome assembly PPYF01 (sample SAMN08240021, study PRJNA423297) | Human gut metagenome, whole genome shotgun sequencing project.
AACTTGTAGATTTATTCTTTTACGCTCGGACATTGCTGTGCGGCATAAAAGAATGTTAATCGGTTGAAATATCCCTTGTCCACGGAGACACAGGAGGAAATGCCTGTTTTGCGGGCATTGAATGGCGAAGGAGCATCATGAAAAAGAACGCGTTAATGACAGTGTTGTCGGCGACGGCGGCCGCGACGATGATCGTCGGAATGCTTGCCGGATGCGGAGGGAAAACCAGTGCCACGAAGGACGCCGACGGCGCCACCGTGATCAAATTCGGCATCAATGTGGCGAACCCGGCCAAGCAGGAGCCGGCAACGAACGCGATCGTCGAGGCCTTCAATAAAGAGAACAAAGGAAAATACAAAGTACAGTTCGAGGCGGCCGACACCGAATCGCATAACAAGAACATGAAACTGGAGGCGTCCGACGGAACGCTTCCCCAGGTGTTCTGGGTCGAGGGAAGCCAGGTCACCGGTTTCAACGAATCCGGGGTCCTGTTGGACCTCAAGGACTTCCTGAAGCAGAATCCGAATGTCAAAAAGGCCTTGAACGGTTCCGAGAAAGCGTTCCAGGACGACTCCGGGGTCCAGTACGGGCTGCCGTACCAGAGCAACGTGCAGGGCATTTTCTACAACAAGGAGTTGTTCGACAAGGCCGGTGTGGAATATCCGAACGACGACACGACATATGACGAGTTCATCCAGATGGTCGACAAGCTGAAGGCAAGCGGCGTCACCCCACTGGCCATCGGCAGCAAGAACAGTTCCTTCGCCATGTGGGAATTCAATCTGTGGCTGGCCAGATATGGATGGTCCGATTCCGTTCAGGATGTCCTGAACGGAAAGCAGAAGTTCAGCAATCCCGAATTGGTCAAGGCGTTCTCCAAGATACAGGGCCTGTCGAAAGCCGGAGCGTTCCCCGAGAACATGTCGACCATCGAGTACTTCGACGCGAAGCAGCAGTTCGATACCGGCAAGGCCGCAATGTTCGGCAGCGGCCAATGGGATTGCGCGGAGTTCGACAAGAATCTCGGAGACAAAATCGGATTCTGGTGGGGGCCGACCTTCAAGGATTCGAAAGCCGACCAGAAGCTCGACATGAAGGTCCCGTCCGCTCCGATTGCGGTGAGCGCTTCCGTGTCCGACAATGAAGATATCAAAAACGCGACTTATGCGTTCCTGAAGTTCTACTACAGCAAGGACGCAGCCGAACTGTCGTACGAAAACTCCATGTTCCCCGCGACTTCCTACGTCGGCCTCACCCCGGACTCCAAGCAATATTCGATGTCCGCCATGGCCGACGCCCTGTCCAACGGATACGAGTCGCCCGTCGCGGCACCTGACCTGACCGTTCCGTCCGCGGTCCAGCAGTCTCTGTACGACGGCCTGTTCGGAGTTATGCAGGGCACCTACACGCCACAGCAGGCCCTCACGAAAATGGATGAGGCCCTTGCGAACAGCAAGTGATTCGCCGGCCATCAATTAAATCAGCCAGCTGGGCTGGACCAGACACAAGAATCGCCCATCCGGCCCAGCGGCAATTGAAATTGAAAACAGAAAGTGTATTAGTATGCGTTGGCTCAGTAAGACACGCTATAAAATAGGCTTCTTGGTCCCGACACTCCTCGTCTATGTCGTGTTCATCATCCTGCCTATTTTCATCGCCATTGGCTACAGCTTCACCAGATATTCCGGCATCGGAAAAGCACGCTTCATCGGGCTGGATAATTACAAAAGGCTGTTCCACGATCAATTGTTCTGGAAATCACTGCAGAACACCGCGATAATCTTCGTATTGGCTTCGGTGCTGCTGCTCGTGCTCTCGTTCCTGCTCGCGCTTCTACTCAACAACAAGCTAAAGTTCGCGGACACCTCCAAGGCACTGGTCTTCTCCCCCGCGATCATCGCCCCCATCATCGTCGGCATCATCTGGGTCTACATCCTGGATCCGAAGATCGGCGTGATCAATAACATACTGCGTTCAATCGGCGCCGGATCGCTGGCGAAGCAATGGATCGGCGGCACCGTCCTTTCTCCATACAGCATGGCGATCATCTATTTCTGGCAGCAGCTCGGATACCTTACCACCATCTTCATCGCCGGACTCAAGATGATCCCGGAGGAGGTTCTCGAAGCGGTGAAGGTCGATGGCGCGAACGCGGTGCAGCGTGTCTTCTACGTGATCATCCCCATGATGCGTTCGTCCATCTCCACGGTGATTGTGCTGATCATCACCGGAATATTCAAAATCTTCGAAATCGTGCAGCAGACCACCGGCGGCGGTCCGAACCATATGTCCGAGACGCTGGTCACGTACAGCTACTCGATGACATTCCAAAGCAGTGAATACGGATACGGCATGTCCATCGCCACGGTCACGTTCCTGATTTCACTGGGTATCACTGGCATCTATTTCCTCTTCAGCAAGAAAAGGGGCTGAACCCATGCTATCCAAGAAGACAAAGACGGTTTTCTACGTGCTAATGGCGTTGATTACGCTAATCATGGTTTTCCCATTCTTGTGGATGCTCATGATGTCCTTCAAGAGCAATTCCGAGATCATGTCGAATCCTCTGGCATGGCCCAAGGCGCTGGATTTTTCGAACTACGCCAACGCGCTGCACACGTTGAATTATCCGAGACTGTACGCGAACACGTTCATCGTATGTGCGATCTCGATCGTCATCGAGCTGACGATCACCTTCCTCAGTTCTTTTGCTCTGGCGAGGATGACGTACAAGCGCCCGGGTCTCTCCAAGGCAGTCTACGCCTTCCTGATCACCGGCCTATGCGTCTCGCCGTTCATTCTCCTGTTCCCGGTCTACAAGATCAACCTGTTCTTCGGCCTGAAAGAGCAATTCGCGCTCATATTCCCGTATGTGGCATCCTCCATTTCCTTCAACACACTGCTTTTCGTCGGCTATCTGAAGGCCCTGCCCGTCGAGATCGACGAAGCGGCCGTCATCGACGGATGCTCCATATGGGATCTGATGATCAAAATCATCCTGCCGATGACAAAACCCGTCATCGCGACGGTGGTCATCTTCAACGTCCTCTACATCTGGAACGAGTACCCGTTCGCATCCGTCATGCTGAGGCAGCAAAGCGCATACACCCTGTCGATGGGCGCGTCCTTCTTCAAGGGAACATACACGGTTGATTACGGCGGCATCGTCGCCTCGAGCGTGATGATCATAATCCCCGAGCTTATCTTCTACGGGCTGTTCCAGAAGAAGATCGTCGGCGGCATGGTCGCCGGCGCAGTCAAGGGCTAATAAAAACCAATAAAACAAAGGAGATTACCATGAGTGAAATTACCGGTCTTTTCAAAGACCTCACCGAGATTAAGCACGCCCGGAACGGACGGCTCGCGAGCTGGGACCAACGAGGGAAGAACCAGGACTACTGGGAGATCCCCGCCGGCGAGAGCATCACGCTGGGCGAAATCGAAGGCCCCGGCTGCATCACGCACATGTGGATGACCTCCTCGTGCCGCAAGGTCGTGGCGCCAAGCATCCTCGATCCGGTGCTCAACGCCTCGGCCGCTCCGGTCATGGAGATCCACCCGGCGCTTGGCGTCATTTGGGACGCCTACGACCCGTTCTACTACCGCAAGGCATTGATCAAAATCACCTGGGACGATCAGGACGTTCCGAGCGTGCTGGCGCCGCTCGGTGACTTCTTCTGCATCGGCAACAGCTATCCGGGCAACTTCTCCTCGATGCCGTTTAATGTGTCACTCAAGCCCGAAGAAGCCGGAAAATACGGCGCTCCGTGCTCCGTGTCCTGCTACTTCCCCATGCCCTTCAACAAGAAGGCGAAGATCGAGATCATCAACGAGAACGAGCTGCCATTTATTCTGTACTTCAACATCGATTACGAAATGTACGACAAGCCGCTTCCGGAAGACACCGCCTACTTCCACGCGGCTTGGCATCGCGAGAACCCATGCAACGGCTGGGGGCCGGACCTGCAGGTGAATTCGCCCGAGGTCAACAACGTCACCAACTTCAAGGGCGAGAACAACTACACGATACTCGATGTCGAGGGCAAGGGGCATTACGTGGGATGCAACCTCACCGTGAAGCATTTCCAAGGAAGCTGGTGGGGCGAAGGCAACGACATGTTCTTCATCGACGGCGAGGAATACCCGAGCCTTAACGGCACCGGCACCGAAGACTACTTCAACCACGCATGGGGAATGCAACGCAACGCGTATCCGTTCTTCGGGACCATCGTCCACGAGGGGGATACGGATGGATTCCAGGTCTCGTACCGTTGGCACATCACCGATCCGGTCCGCTTCAACAAGCATCTGAAGGTGACCATCGAGCACGGCCACGCGAACCAGCTGTCCGACGATTGGAGCTCGACAGCGTATTGGTATCAGGCGTTGCCGACGGCAACGCCCATCACCATCGCGCCCGTCGAGGATCGTCTGCCGGTAGTCCCGCAGCCTCCGGAGCGGAAACTGGTCCCGCCGGCCCTCACCGACGAGCAGAAGGCCGCCCGCGAATCCTACGAAAAGCGTTGGAAGGAATACAAGCCGCTTCGCGACGAGCAATTCAGAATCAAGGAGGACAAGGCAAGGCGCGAATCCAAGCTGAACACGGAATTCGCCAAGAAGCTGCGCGCACGGTTCGATTCGGAGCAGAACGATGAGTGAGAAAATCATGCAGGCCGCGATCGAGCGGGCGGAAAGATGCATCGCGGAGAAAGCCCCAACGGTATCCTCGGCGCCAAGCCGTCAAAGATACCATTTCATGGGCCCCTGCGGATGGATCAACGATCCGAACGGCCTGATCTATTTCAAGGGGAAATACCACTTCTTCTACCAGTTCAACCCTTATAGCGGCTTCTGGTCGCAAATGCACTGGGGGCATGCGGTCAGCGATGACCTGATGCATTGGGAGCAGCTGCCCGTCGCGCTTGCGCCGAGCGAAAGCTATGACGACCACCCGCAGGGAGGATGCTTCTCCGGCAGCGCGATCGAAAAGGACGGGAAGCTGTATCTGATCTATACGGGCACCGCCAACAACGGCAACGGCTTCGAGCAGACGCAGAACGTCGCCGTAAGCGAGGACGGGATTCATTTCAAAAAGTATGAGGGCAATCCCGTCATCGAACCACCCAGCGGCATCCCGCATGATTTCTTCCGCGATCCCAAGGTCTGGGAACACGATGGGACCTATTACCTGGTATGCGGCGCCCAACGCGACGGAAAAGCACAAGCCCTGCTGTATCACTCGCCGGATCTGCTGCATTGGGATTTCTTCAATGTCCTGTTCGAATCACGCGGCGAATGGGGATACATGTGGGAATGCCCCGATTTCTTCCCGCTTGGGGATCAATGGGTGTTCCTCTGCTCCCCCATGGGCGCCGGCGAAAGGACCACGGTCTATTTCGTGGGTGATTTCGATTATCGGACGGGAAGCTTCACCTATACCGTCACGGGAGAGGCTGACTGGGGATTCGATTTCTACGCCCCCCAGACGTTCCTGGACCATCGGAACCGCCGCATCATGGTCGGATGGGCCAATGAATGGGATTGGATGCCGTTCTGGAAAGACTGGGGCCCGACTTGGAGGGAAGGCTGGTGCGGCTCCTTCGCCATTCCGCGAGAGATCCGCCTGAATGACGGCCTGACCCTATCCGCGACACCGGTTTCCGAAGTGAAGCTGCTATACGGCGAAAAGGCGCCCATCCCGAGCGAGCTCGAAGTCGGAGAAGAGCCGACATCCATTCAGGTCGGAGATGGCGTGGCCTACGAATTGGCCTTCGACATCGACCTGACGAAGACCGACGCGAGCAGTCTCACGCTGAAACTAAGGCAGCATGACGACCACGCGCTGACCGTCACGTTCGATTTCACGGCCGCGCAGCTGCGTGTCGACCGGAACAACGCGGATGGGTGGAGCAAAGGCACGTCCCGCAGCCCCCTCCCGCTTCACGGGAAGGAACGGCTTGACGTGGTCGTGCTCAGCGACCAAAGCTCTGTGGAGATATTTGTCGATGGCGGACGTATTGTTCATTCAATGAACGTATTCGCGGGCAATGACCACAACGGCATCTCCTTCGCTTCTTCCGAGGGAGGCGCCTCAATCCGCGATCTGATCGGACACGGGTTGAACTCGGTCTGAATCGCTTGGCCGGACTAAAGGTATATGGGCTAAACAATATATAATGTTTAGCCCATATACTGCGTCGTGGCGTGATTGAATAAGGAGCTTTCTCATGGTGACGATTACTGATGTGGCACAAGCCGCTGGAGTCTCCAAAAACACCGTTTCGCGCTACCTCAACCAGCGTGGATACATATCGGACAAGACAAGAGCCGCGATACAAGCGGCCATCGACGAGCTACACTACCAGCCCAACCAGATTGCGCGGAGCCTGTACACGCACAAGACCAATCTGATCGGTCTTGTCATACCCGACGTGGAGCATCCCTTCTTCTCGGCCATAACCGCCCAGATAGAAGACGAGCTGGACGCCCGTGGGTACAAGATGATCCTCTGCAACACGCTGCATTCCTCCAAAAAGGAACGCAAATACCTCGATCTGCTGATCGCCAACAAGGTCGACGGAATCATCATAGGCTCGCATTCCATCGACATCAATTACTCCGATATAGATGCGCCGATCGTCGCATTGGACCGCAATCTGTCCGAAGACATACCCGTCGTCGCCGCCGACCATGCCAAAGGCGGCGAAATCGCCGCGGACGCCTTCATCGAACACGGCTGCCACAAGGTGATCCAGCTGGTGTCTTCCGGATACGTCAAAACACCTTCAAGCAAACGGCATGAGGTCTTCACGAAAAGGATGTGCGAGGCAGGCATCACCTGCATCGTGCAGGAACTTCAGCTGAACCAGTTCGAATTCCAAACCTATCTGAAAACAGCGGACGAGATCCTAGATTCATATCCCGGCCTGGACGGTGTTTTCTCGGCCGATCCGGTCACCGCCGCCATCCAGAGGCAGGCCCTTGCGCGAGGAATGAGGATCCCGGATGACATCTTCATGTTCGGATACGACGGCACGTTCCTTGCCGAGGCCGTTTTCCCGCCATTGCCTACGGTCGCGCAGCCATATGACCAAATAGCCAAGACCGTGGTCGACGTGCTCATGAAGAAAATAAACGGCGAGAAACTGGAGAAAATGTCCTACATCATTCCGATATCGGGCAGGAACATGCCCGCCGTCTCCAACTAACGCTGATCGGGCGTCGTGCGCCTTCGAAGCCATCATTACCGTCAGGGGAACCAAGGCGTACCGGTCATGCCCGGTTCCCCGAGCCGGAATCTGGGCATGGCCCTCCCTCGGCCGGCCGGATCCCCGGGGCCGCGTCCAACTCTTTTCCCGGCAATCCGATCACGTCGCGCCCGATCTCGGACCAGACGCCCGCCCCGCGCGGACGGCGTGATGAGGAACACTTGTATTTAGATGCTCCTATACATTGTCGAGTGTTTGGGTGTGTTGTTTCGGTTCGGTTATCGAGTTGATCCATTGGATGGCCCGTCGTCCGGGTCGGGCGGGTCGCTCTGCGCGATCCGTCTGGCCAGTGCGAGCAGGCTGGCCTCGTCCGGGGTCCTGCCGTCCTCCGCGATCGCCGTCATGGCCCGGACCGCGTTCCCGAACCCGCTCGCCAGGCTGGCTCTGTGCAGCATCGTCAGCTCGCGCCGCCTCGCCCTGGGATCCAGGGCGTCGAGGTGGGCGGCGAGCCCGTCGGGAAGCTCGCCGCGCAACGGCGACTCGCCCCACGCGTTGGGTTTGTGGGCAAGCGCGGGCAGCAGCGTGGCGGGGTTCCTGACCGTCGGGCCGCCGTCGCCGTAGGAGCGGGGAAGGGTGTTCACGTGCCTGCCGTCGGCGGTGCGGATCTCCACCTCGAACGCGCGCAGGCCCGCGAGCAGCGTCCAGCCGCGCCATGACGGGCCCGCGAGGTAACGGACCGAGCCGATCTGGATGTTGCCCTCCTTGTCGGCCTTGCGCTCGACCCATTCGACCGCGTCGAAACGCGCGCGCGGCAGCGGCTGCAGTTCCCCCGCACTCCTCGTCGAACAGCTCGCGTATCGGCCTGCCGGAACGGTAGTGGTCCGAATCCGCGATCGCGTCGCGCCTCGACAGCAGATGCCTCGTCAGCTGTCTGTGGCTCTCCGCGTTGGGCTTGGGGCCATGAGGTTGCGGCGCAGGAAGCCGACCGCGTTCTCGACGGATCCCTTCTCGTTGCCGGAATACGGGTTGCAGGACCTCGTCTCGAGCCGGTAGTGGTCGCAGAACATGGCGAACACGCGCACCACGGTGACCTTGTTCCACGCGACGCGGAGGCCCGCGCCGGTGGCGTTGTCGAGCACCAGCACGCGGGGCACCATGCCGATGTGGTCGAGGATCTGGGCCAGGCCCTCGCACACGCATTCCGCGTTCTCGCCCGGCGTCGCGGCCACGTACCGCATGTTCGAGTGCGGGAACGTGGCGACCAGGCAGTGGATCCTGGCGTCGTTGCCGCCGATTGTGGCGACGGCCTCGCCGAAATCGACCTGCATGGCCCCGCCGCGCCAGTCGAGCTCGAGGTACCTGTCGCCATCGGGACGGTGCTCCTCGCGCCACCTCCTCACGTAGCGCTGCACCGGCGAGTACGAGCCGCGGAATCCCTCCTCCTCCACGAGCCTGGCGTACACGCGTCTGGCGGTATGGCGCTGCTTGCGGGGCATGAGCCTGTCCGCGGACAGCCACGAATCCACCGTGCCGGAACACGCGTCGATCAGGGAACGCCGTCCCTTCCTGACCGCGGGCTTGGGGGAGCAGTCCTCCATGGTCGCGTATTTCCTGACGGTATCCCTCGACACGCCAAGCCGTCTGGCGATTTCGCGCCATGACACGCCCTGGGCGTCGAGAATCCTGATACGTTGTTGTATCGACACCGGTTTCGTCATTCCTTTCCTTTCCCGAGCGGCCCTGTGCGGGCCGGGTGCGTTTCAACTCGGGAAAATAGCCGGGTTATGGCGGGCCGGTGCCCTTCATCTCGCCATTTCGGTGAAACGGACTAATTCCCACCGCTTTTCGGACCGGAAAGTTATGCCGCATCGGCCTAACTTCTATTGAACAGACACATCCGATTTGAGATACTTTCCGACGGTCATTCGGCTGAGTCCGACCTTGGAGGCGATATATGTCTTCAGCACCTCATCGAGCAGGACTTTTACTCGGAGGCTCTTCACGGCCGAAGCTGCTGTGTTGTTGGCTGATGCAATCGCGATTTGTATATTGGCACCTGCCACAAACGAAGTCAAACGCTACGGCGTGTTGCCATATGCCAACAGTATTTCTACGGCGTTTCCAACTGCTGTCAGGTGATAACATTTGCACATGGCAACAAAGATTGAATGGGGTATTTTCGACTACGCAGCAAGAGATGTACTGTCTGAATTGTTGGACGAATTAGGTGCTTCTTACCGCGAAATGGAAAGCCTGACATATGGTGAAGTAACCTATAGCCGTATTCGGGATATAAAGATGGGCAATAAAGCTCCCGTCCGGCTTTCTGAATTCATCAGACTTAGCGCAATAAGCCATTGTCTTCCAGCACAGGCACTTCATATGGTGATAGATCGAGTAAACGAGCTCGAAAACGAAGAATATATGTCTATGACGCAGGAAGAACGCGATTCAGTTAACGAAATATTCGAAATGCTAAGAACGCAGCAGTCCTCAGCCGACACTCCAGAACCCATCGTCCGATCTACTATCGATGATGATAATGCTCGTGTGGCGGAGACCCTCAGCAAGCTCAAACGTGGTGACCTCGACATCGCCGCCTTGGAAGACGAGCACAAGTTCGACGGGGGCGGCGACGATCCGGCGTGATATTTCATGTCTCTAATGTTCCATTTCGGCGTTTTGGAACATTAGAGGTATGATTTTCGTTTATATAAATGCTTTTCTGGAACGATTGGAACAATACGATGGACTATAAAAGCATTCGGCAAACCGTGCATATGAGCCAGTCCACGGAAACACCGGAGACCATAGCCGAACATGAATACCGGCAACGCCTCAACGGATGGAGCACGTTCCGATCCGGCATCACACTACGCGGCAGCGAACTCTTCGTCGTCAATTTCCGCGAACTTGCCACGATCGCCGACAGCATACGCGACCAGGAAAACAAAGTAATCGAACTATGGAACGCGCTGCCCCCAATCGCACGCCGCGCCTACCTGCACGACCTCATCGGCACGGAAATGCAAAGCACCAATGACATCGAAGGCGTCCGCTCCACACGCAGGGAAATCAGCGACGCCCTCGAAGCCGCACTCAACGACGGGCCGCACAAACGATTCAGCGAATTCGCAAAACTCTTCCTCACGCTCAGCGACGAACAGCCCGAACCCATGCCCGAAACACTCAACGAGATCCGAGCCATCTACGACAAAGTCATGTCAGGCGAATTCGCCGAGAAGGACAAGCCGGACGGCGAACTGTTCCGCAACGGGCCCGTCTACATCGACAACCCATCCACCGGCAAAAGAATCCACACCGGCATCACCCCCGAATCGGAAATCAAAGTACTGCTCACGCAATGGCTGACACTCTCACGCAACCGGGACGTGCCACCGCTGATCCGAGCGGCGATGTGTCACTTCGCATTCGAATACATACACCCGTTCTACGACGGCAACGGGCGCACGGGACGATTCCTGTTCGCGCTGCAGCTCAGACAGCACCTGAGCGCACCGACCGCCATCAGCCTCAGCCCCGTGATCTACGACGGCAAGGACCGCTACTACAAGGCCTTCGAAGACGCACAGCACCCGTTGAACCGGCGTGACGGCAGCATATTCGCATACCGGATGATGAAATTCGTCGCGGACGCACAGAAAAAACTCATCGATGACTTGTCTGAGAAAGGCTCCATGCTCCTGCACGCCGTGAACCGGCTCGAAAGCCTGAAAGAGGAACGGCAGTGGGACGACGTCGAAGCCAACATAATCGCGGTGCTCGTGCAGGAGGAACTGTTCGGGGAATCCCCGCACAGGGTGACCCGTAGGCAGCTGGGCGAGGGACTGGGGCTGGGAAGAAAGAAAATCGCGCAAGGCCTCGGCTCTCTAGAGGAGACCGGTGCAGTGTCGCATAAGGGCACCCGGCCGGCCTTCTACTCACTCACCGATGAAAGTTGTGCGAGACTGCTTGCCGGAATAACTGGAGGAGGGGACGAATGAACTACGGATGGCAGAAAGAGCCCCTCCTGCCGTTGTCGCCGCGCATGAGCTATGGGCAGATGCGCATGATCCTGTATCAGGTCGCGCCAGACCTGCACGTGGCCAGCGCCCGACTGCCCGGCAAACTCGACGGGCATATACTGCCTCGCCACCAACACCGTGCTCATCGACCGGCGCATCACCTACACACGCAAACGCTGCGCGCTCGTGCATGAGCTTGTCCACTGGAGACACGGAGACGACACCGGCAACGGGTGCAACGGCGGCAAGCTCGAACAACGCTGCCGGCGCGAGACCGCCATACTGCTCATCGATCCAGCCGAATACGCCTTGGCGGAACGCATGTATGACAGCAACCCTTACCAGATTGCCGCTGAACTCAACGTGACCGTCCAAGTCATAGAAGATTACAAGAACTGGCTACACGACAGCGTGGCCGCCTAGAAGAAAGAAGAAAACAATGGATTCGGCATCTCTCATTTTTGCGATTATCGTTCTGCTGATAGGACTCGGCATCAGCTACTTCGTCATCAAATGCGCGGTACGCAACGGCATCAACGAATCACTCCTGTTTGCCAACAAGGAACGTTGGGAAAAAGTGCGCAACGATTTCCCTGACCTAAAGCTCCCCGCATACGAGAACCGCCACAACGACAACCCCACATACGAGCCGGTGCAAAAATGAACGGTATAAGAAAATCAATGGCAGTAGTGACATCGGTGTTACTGCTCGGCTCTATTGCCGCCTGTGGCTCAAACAAGGAAACGGCGGCCAACGACAAAGCCGAGATCCAGTCGGAAGCTGAAGACGCCATCAAAGGACCGATTCCCAAAGCAGTCAGGAACCGTTAATCGATAACGGACTACACGGCGAATGCTCCGGCTCCGACCCAAGGCTCCAGTCGGTGAAAATCGATACCAGCTCATACAAGATTCGAGTCGAGATACCGAACAACAGTTCGATACAGGCGAGCGACTATTACGGGTACTACATCAATTTCACCAATGATTCTGGCAAGATGTGGCAGGCGGGTTTCAAGAATGTCGTCAACTCGAACGAGACCTCGGTATTCGTGTTCGACATGGGAACAAGCAAGCAGAACAATCTCGGGACATGGAATGATCTGGTGACTCTGCAGGACGGGACTTTCTACGCGATGCTGCCCAATCAGGATATTCGCGGCACCGGCATCAAATGGAACGCGACGCTATCCATCGATGGCCGGGATGTGGCGACATGTCCCGCTGATGGAAGCGATACAACCTTGAAATAAAAGAGTTGCCCTGCCGGCGTTGCAGCGCCAACAGGGCAAGTGAAGAATCCAGCTAGTTCAAGAAAGGAGGACGCTTCGCCCACTATCCTACACGGGGCGAAGCTATACCCGAAATGTCAATTTGCGGACTTGTGCTTGTCATCGCCTTTCGATGCCTTCCCGGATTTGAACGCCTCGATGATACGCGGCATAACGAAACCGACGCTTCCGGCGAAGCTGATGAACGCGGCCGGGTTCATGCCCAGAGCAAAGAACACCACGGCGCAGATGAACGCCGCAGCGGGAATCAAAGAGAATACGACGGCGGTGAATTTGTAGACCCAGTTCTCCGCTTTCCGGTCATCGGCATAGATTTCGACTACACGTTTCTGACTGTCGATTTCGGAATGCAAGGAATCCTCGGCCATACGAAGAATCCTGTCCGCCGCGCCGGGAAGAGTCTGTTCGTATTCGGCGAGTTCCTTGCTGGACGGCAAGGGGCAGGACGTCACCTCCATATGAGTCAGAGACTATCGGCGATCCATCGCCTTCCGGATCGAATAGCCGGTCAGATTCCAAGCCTTGGTCTGCAGTTCGAGAGACGTCATGATTTTCGGAGCCTCCGATTTTCGCGTCCTGCCCGTCAGTCCCGCTGTCACCTCCGCTTTGAATCCGCGAATCATCGCTTGCTTCGTTGATGTCCTCATGGCTCATCAGTCCTCCAAAATCACGTTATACGTTTTCCGGTTCCGAATTAAAGGCCCCTATGCCCTCTTCTTCGCGAGTCGTGCCGGACGGTTCATCATCGCGCGGTGCAGTCGCATCCATTTCTCATCCACGGCGTTGCGTGGCTTGCCGTCCTCGGGCGGCGCGTACGCCGGTATCCGTCATGGTCATGGCCGCCTCCTTTCGATTTTGGCGTAAGTGGATAAGCTTATGTGTTTTCCTGCCCCTTGTCAGATCCCATTAAAACACATCAAAACCGGAAAAACCCGTACAAGTGAGTGAAAATCATGGCGAACGTCACCAGATACAAGACCAGCAAAGGCGAAGTGCGCTATCGCGTCCGTTACCGCAAGCCAGACGGTACGCAAACCGACACGGGGGGGGGGGAGTTCGCCGCAAGATAGATGCGGAGAACTGGGCGGCGAAACGGGTCACCGTGGCCAAGGCCGAAGGCACGTACATCGATCCCACTGCAGGGAAGATAACGGTGGGGGAGTTGGCACCGGCATGGTTGGCCAAGAAGAAGCTCAGCGCCAAGCCCAGCCATTACCGGAACCTCGAAGGAGCATGGGAGAAATGGGTGAAACCCGAATGGGGAAACACCCCGGTATCCGCGGTCACCCGCGAGGCCGCGCAACGATGGGTCACCGGAATCAGCCAGGGCAAGACCGCCAAAGATGAACAAGGCAACGAGATAGTGCTCGCAAAGCCTCGGAGCGCCAGCGTCGTCCTCCGCGCCCACGGCGTGCTCGCCGGAATATTGGATGACGCGAAAGCCGACCGGCGTATCCCGGACAATCCCGCACGGGGCATCGAACTGCCACGCAAGCGCAGGAAAAAGCACGTGTACCTCACCGCCGAACAGCTTGACCGGCTGGCTGGCAGCGTCATGCCATGGAGACGAGACCTCGTGCTCGTGCTCGGACTGTGCGGCATGAGATGGGACGAGCTTATACCCCTGAAGGTGATGGACGTCGATCTCAAAAAGCACCGTATATATAGGAGTGAGCGCGCCGATGGTGGGCGGCGTCATCATACCTGACGGCACCAAGACCTACAAAGCGCGCGCCGTCATGTACCTGGTCGTGCTGGACCCGATCATGCGCAGTCTGTGCGAGGGGCGCGAGCCCGGCGACCTGCTGTTCGAGCAGCCGGGACGCGAGGGCATGATGATACGCGAGTGGGGTAGTGCGAGCCGTGATGACGGTTGGCTGTCGGTCGGCCTGCGGCGTGCCGGCATACCCGGCCACCTCACCATTCATGACCTGAGGCACACGGCCGCGAGTCTCATGGGTCAGAGCGGGCGCGAACGTGAAGGCCATGCAACGGCAGTTGGGGCACAAGAGCGCGGCCATGACGTTGGACGTGTACGCCGACCTTTTCAACGATGATCTGGATGAGCTGTCGGAGCGCATGGGTGAGATGCTGGCGCGTGAGAATGTGGGCAAAATGTGGGCAAAAGAGGTTTCGAGGGCCGCGTGATTGAGCTGGGAGTAAGGCTGTGTGCTTTTCTCCGGTGGGTTCGAGTCCCACCGGAGGCACCTTCACTGGACTGCGGTCAGCATTGTCTGCCGTGGGGATTTTTCGTATCGGTCGCCTTCTCGAAACAAACAGCCGTTAGTCTGTGTGATGTTGTGACGATGAATCTTTCCGGCTTCTACCTGTCCATGATCGGCAATGTGGTGGCTTTGCTGCCGTGGGTGACCGTCATGGTGCTGATCGCCGTGGCTTTTTCCTACGTCGTCGGATTCGCTTTGCTATGGTGCTCCGAAGCGCTGACCATGCGCATGAAGGACGCCTTCAAGCCGTGGACCTATGGCGTCGTGGGACTGCTCGGCTATGGCATCTGGGGCATGTTCGTCATGAGCGCCATGATGAACTCGCTCAACCAGCCGTTGAACGGCGTGGTATTGGCTAATGGCGATGTCATTGCCCTGACCGTCAACTATGCGGTGTTCGGATTCATCGCGTTCCTGCTGGCGCAGGCGTATGCGCCGAAAATCGCCACTAAAAAGGGTTTGACCGTTGGGCTCATGGTGGTGCAGATCGTGCTCGCCATCATCGGCATCATCGCGCTGGTGATGATGTTCTCGGCATTGTCCCACTAAAGCATTTTCGGCCGTGCCGCACTGAAACTGGCACAGAGCCGAAGTGCCGTGTCTCCTTCGCGGCATGGACGTATGCTGGTATATGTCGTTAATGGCTATACGGCGACGCTTGTTCAGGAGAAGGAGAGCTATTGTTCAGCGTGCTTGACATGTTCACCATCGGCGTGGGTCCCTCTTCCTCGCATACCGTGGGGCCTATGGCGGCAGCATACGCGTTCTCTTCCTCGTTGCAGCAGAAGCATGTGCTGGATCGTGTTACGCGCGTCAAAACCACGCTGTACGGTTCATTGGCCTTGACTGGGCTCGGCCACGGTACCGATCGCGCCGTTATGGCCGGACTCGAAGGCAATGTACCGGCCACAGTGGATACCGATCATATGCTGCATATTCGCGAGACCTGCGCGCTGGATAACACCTTGAATCTCGCCGGGGCCAAGCGTATTCATTTCGATTATGACCATGACGTGATTTTCGAGCAGTGGAAGCGCATGGCCGCCCATCCCAACGGCATGCGATTCCAGGCATTCGATGATGCCGCCAACTTGGTCGACGAACAAGTCTGGTATTCCATCGGCGGCGGTTTCATCCGTCAGGGTGCGCCCGATGATTCCATGATCGGCATCCATGACCGTCCTGCGGCCGGCACGTCCTTCGCCGATGAAGACGAGTCCGCTGTGGAACCCGTAACCGAGGTGCCGTATCCGTTCCATTCCTGTACGGAATTGGTGGCACTATGCCGGCGTCACGATATGAGCATTGCCGATATCGTATGGGCCAATGAAACCGCGCTCCGCCCGGAAGAGGCTGTCAAGGCCGAGCTAGATGGCATATGGCAGGTGATGCGCGACTGCGTGAGCCACGGCTGCACATCCAAGGAGACGGTGCTGCCCGGCGGACTTGACGTACCCCGACGCGCGCCCAAGATGTATCAGCGTCTTGCTTTCAACTCCGATGTGCTTCGCCGCAACAGCCGTCGTAAGGATGCCGTGCTGGAATCCTCGGATGCCGCATGGGTGGATCTATTTGCTCTGGCTGTTTCCGAGGAGAACGCCGGGGGAGGCCGTATCGTCACTGCGCCGACCAACGGCGCGGCAGGCATCATCCCCGCCGTGCTCCACTATTATTGGCACTTCGTGGACGATGCCGATGATCAGGGTGTGGCCACGTTCCTGCTGACCGCCGGAGCCATCGGTTACCTGTTCAAACGTAATGCCTCGATTTC
>PPYF01188376.1_pt1 | contig 16515 bp, 16 predicted proteins | sample 1559871 | NCBI WGS metagenome assembly PPYF01 (sample SAMN08240021, study PRJNA423297) | Human gut metagenome, whole genome shotgun sequencing project.
AGGGTGCCATCGCGATCGATAAAGAGAAACTTCTGGGTCATACGGTCTCCGCTTTCAAAGCGTCAATCACGCGCTGGCTCTCAGCACGAGTGCCGATAGTGATGCGCAAACAGCCGCTTAAAGAAGGTTGTTTATTCTGGTCACGTAAGATAATGCCTTGATCCCATAAAGATTTAAATACGCTGCTTGAGGCTTTAATACGAGCCAGTACGTAGTTGGTCTCGGAATCAAATACCTGCTCGACGCAGTCGATGGTGCGCAGCGCTTCCACCAGATACTGACGTTCATTCAGGATTTGCGCGACGCGTTCGCGCATGGCGGCGATGCCCTGCGCGCTAAGCGCCTGGGCCGCAATATCGGCAACCGGGGTCGAGAGCGGGTAAGGCGCAATCACCTTCATTAATAGCGCGATCACCTCTTCATTCGCCAGCGTAAAGCCGCAGCGCAGCCCAGCCAGTGCAAAGGCCTTGGACAGCGTGCGCAGAATAACCAGATGCGGGTACTCGGCCAGCCAGCCGGCCAGCGTCGCCTGCGGGCAGAACTCAATATAGGCTTCATCGGCCACGACCAGCGCTTTATCGCGGGTCATCTCCAGCAGGGTACGGAAATCCTGTGGGTTGATAATCTGCCCGGTTGGGTTGTTCGGGCTGCATACATAAACCACTTTCACGTTGGACAGACTGTCGGCAATAGCCGGCAGATCCAACTGCCAGTCGGCTTTGGCCGGCACGGTGCGGCATTCTACGCCAATGGTTTCGGCGCTGACGCTGTACATGCCGTAGGTCGGTGGGCAGAACAGCACCGCATCGCGGCCCGGTTCGCAAAATGCGCGCACCAGCAGTTCGATGCCTTCATCCGCGCCACGGCTCACCAGCACCTGCTCCGGCTTCACGCCCGCATAGGCGGCGTAGTTTTCAATGACCGCTTTTGGCTGGCATTCCGGGTAGCGGTTCAACGTCTGCTGGCTGAGTTCGAACGGCACCGCCGTCGGGTATTCGTTGGCGTTCAGCCAGACGTCGCCTTTACCGCCAAGGCGGCGCGCCGACTGGTATGGGGTCAGGGCGCGAACGTTGTCGCGGGCTAACTGTTCAATGCTCATGCTTGCTCCTTCAGGGCGTTCACGCGCAGGGTAACGGCGTTTTTGTGGGCGGTCAGCAGCTCGGCGGCGGCCAGCGTTTCAATGGTGGCGGCAATCGCCGAGAACCCGTCTCGCGATAGTTCCTGAACGGTCATTCGTTTCTGGAAATCGGCCAGACCGAGGCTGGAACAGGTTGCCGTATAGCCGTAGGTTGGCAGCACGTGGTTGGTGCCTGAGGCGTAGTCGCCCGCGGATTCCGGCGACCAGTCGCCGAGGAATACCGAACCGGCGCTGGTGATCTCATCAACCAGTTCACGCGCGTTGCGGGTCTGAATAATCAGGTGCTCCGGGCCGTAGGCGTTGGAGATAGCCACGCACTGCGCCAGATCGTTGGCCACAATCAGGCGGCTGGCAGAGAGCGCCTGACGCGCGGTATCGGCGCGGGAAAGCTCGGCAAGCTGGCGTTCAACGGCTTGTGCTACGCCTTCGGCTAGCTTCGCGTCCGGCGTCAGCAGAATCACCTGCGAATCCGGGCCGTGTTCGGCCTGAGAGAGCAGGTCGGAGGCGACAAAGTCCGGCGTTGCGCCGCTATCGGCGATGACCAGCACTTCAGACGGGCCCGCCGGCATATCGATGGCCGCACCGTCGAGACGCTGGCTAACCTGGCGTTTCGCTTCAGTGACGTACGCATTGCCTGGCCCGAAGATTTTATCAACCTTTGGAATGGACTCGGTGCCCAGCGCCAGTGCCGCAACGGCCTGTGCGCCGCCGACGTTAAACACCTCTTTTACGCCGCACAGCTGCGCCGCATAAAGAATTTCATCGGCAATCGGCGGCGGCGAGCACAGCACCACTTTTTTACAGCCGGCGATGCGCGCCGGGGTGGCCAGCATTAATACGGTGGAGAACAGCGGCGCTGAACCACCCGGAATATAAAGCCCCACGGAGGCGATAGGGCGGGTCACCTGCTGGCAGCGCACGCCCGGCTGGGTTTCGATATCCACCGGCGGCAGAATTTGCGCGGTGTGGAAGGTATCGATATTACGTACCGCCGCCTGCATGGCCTGCTTTAGCTCGTCGCTCAGACGGCCTGCGGCCTGCTGAATTTCTTCTTCAGTGACGAGCAGCGCGTTTACTTCAGTTTTATCAAACTTCGCGCTGTATTCGCGCAGCGCGGTATCGCCGTTGTTTTTGACGTTTTCCAGAATGTCGGCCACCGTGCGGGTGATGCTGTCGGAAGCGGAAATCGCCGGGCGCATTAACAGCGCCTGCTGTTGTTCGGGGCTACAGCTGTTCCAGTCAATCAGGGTATTGAAGCTCATGGCGCTTACTCCATCATCTTCTCAATCGGCAGTACCAGAATCGAACTGGCACCCAGGGACTTCAGTTTTTCCATGGTTTCCCAGAACAGGGTTTCGCTGCTGACCATGTGCATCGCCACACGCTGCTGGTCGCCGGCTAACGGCAGAATGGTTGGGCGCTCGGCACCTGGCAGCAGAGCGATCACTTCTTCCAGACGTTCGGTCGGCGCGTGCATCATGATGTATTTCGATTCACGAGCCTGAATCACGCCCTGGATACGGGTTAACAGACGGTCAATCAACTGCTGCTTGGCGTTGCTCATCTCGCCGTCGCGTTGAATCAGGCAGGCTTTAGAGCGGAACATCACTTCCACTTCACGCAGGCCGTTGGCTTCCAGGGTCGCGCCGGTAGAGACCAGGTCGCAAATGGCGTCGGCAAGGCCAGCGCGCGGGGCGACTTCAACGGAACCGTTCAGCAGGCAGGATTTAAAGCTGATGCCTTTCTGGTCGAGGTAGCGCTTCAGCAGGTGCGGGTAAGAGGTGGCGATACGTTTGCCGTCGAGCGCCGCCGGGCCGTTCCAGGCCTCATCCGCCGGGGTCGCCAGCGACAGGCGGCAGCCGCCGAAGTCCAGACGACGCAGGGTGAAGTAGCGAGGGTCTTCGCCTTGTGCGCGGCGGCTCAACAGCTCTTCTTCCAGAACGTTTTCACCGATAATGCCGAGGTCGACCACGCCGTCCATAATCAGGCCCGGAATATCGTCATCGCGAACGCGCAGGATATCGATCGGCATGTTCTCCGCCATCGCGATCAGGCGCTGGGTGTGGAGATTGATTTTGATACCGCAACGGGCCAGTAATTCGCGTGAATCATCGCTCAGGCGGCCTGATTTCTGAATAGCTATGCGTAAACGGCTGTTATCTAACATTCTGTATTCCTCATTACCCTGCTGAATTTGGTTCAAAAAAAAGCCCCCGGAAGATGATCTTCCGGGGGCTCTCTTGCGTTCATGCACCACTGGAAGATCTGAATGTCTCCCAGCACACATCGCCTGAAAGACTAGTCAGGATGATGGTGATGATGGTGGTGTTTAAATTGAACGCGGCTCATAAATTTCTCGTTGAATGACTATTCACTTGATGTCTTCTAACCTAAACCACTTTTGTCGTTGAGCGCAAGCGCTTTTTTCATTCATTAAATCAATTCATGTTGCCACTATAAATTGTCAGTTTTCTCGCGGTGGCGTAGCCTTATGAGAGGAGTGCAGGTTGAACCAGGAGATAGCGCAATGAAGAAGGTGGCAATTGTCGGTTTGGGGTGGCTGGGTATGCCGCTGGCGCTGTCGTTGATGGCGCGTGGCTGGCAGGTAACGGGCAGTAAAACGACTGATGATGGCGTGGAAGCCGCGCGAATGTGCGGTATTGATAGCTATCCGCTGCGGCTCGACCCGCAACTGGTGTGTGAGGCTGATGACCTGGACGCCTTAATGAATGTTGACGCGCTGGTCATCACGCTCCCCGCGCGCCGCAGCGGTCCGGGAGACGATTTCTACCATCAGGCGGTGCAGGAGATTGTTGACTCCGCGCTGGCGCACCATATTCCGCGCATTATCTTTACCAGCTCAACGTCGGTCTACGGTAAAGAAGAAGGGCTGGTGAAAGAGAGCACGCCGCGTGAACCGGTCACCGCAAGTGGCAGAGTATTGAAAGAGCTGGAAGACTGGCTTCATCAATTACCGGGGACGTCTGTCGATATTCTGCGTCTGGCCGGATTGGTGGGGCCGGATCGGCATCCCGGACGTTTCTTCGCCGGTAAATCTGCGCCGGATGGCCAGCAGGGCGTGAACCTCGTCCACCTGGAAGATGTTATCTCCGCTATTACGCTTTTATTACAGGCGCCGAAGGGGGGGCACATTTATAACATTTGTGCGCCGTTGCATCCTGCCCGCGGTATTTTCTATCCGCAAATGGCGCGTGAACTGGGGCTGGCGGTTCCGGTCTTTAGCGATAGCGATAGCGGTAACGGCAAAGGCAAAATCGTCGACGGTAATCTCATTTGCCGCGAGCTCGGCTTTGAGTATCAGTATCCTGACCCGTTACGTATGCCGATGGAATAATCGCCTCTGTTTTAGCAAATAGTGCTATAGATGAGATTTATGATTCAGCAGTTGCTGAATTATCATACGTTTAGACGAGCTAATGTGTTGAACATGCTCTCAGCGGCTTGTATTTTTGCTACCGTTTGGGGCAAAATATGTCGAATGTAAAAAATTGAGATTAACCGACGTGCTTGCCGCGTCGGTTATTTTTTTTACATCAAAACAACCATCAAATTAAAGAGGCCGGGCTTCGTACCGGATAGATACTTACTTAAAAAACGACAGTCGTTGTCGCTGAGGAAACAGAAAAAAAATGGGGCAATTTTTCAATTTTGCGCCGGCCATCGCCGTAATGGAGACTGACCGTGTCGCATAACGTTACTCCAAACACCTCTCGCGTGGAATTACGTAAAACGCTTACGCTTATTCCGGTTGTTATGATGGGCCTGGCCTATATGCAGCCGATGACGCTGTTTGATACGTTCGGTATCGTATCTGGCATGACCGATGGTCACGTGCCAACAGCTTATGCCTTCGCTCTGGTGGCGATTCTGTTCACCGCGCTGAGCTATGGTAAGCTGGTGCGCCGCTATCCTTCGGCGGGCTCTGCCTACACTTATGCCCAGAAATCCATCAGCCCGACCGTTGGCTTTATGGTGGGTTGGTCTTCGCTGCTCGACTATCTGTTCGCGCCGATGATCAACATTCTGCTGGCAAAAATCTATTTCGAAGCGCTGGTGCCGTCGATACCGTCATGGGTATTCGTGATTGCACTGGTTGCCTTTATGACCGCCTTTAACCTGCGCAGCATCAAATCGGTCGCCAACTTTAACACCGTGATCGTGGTGTTCCAGGTGGTCCTGATTGCCGTGATCCTGGGTATGGTGATTTACGGCGTGGCGCACGGCGAAGGTGCCGGTACGCTGGCAAGCAACCGTCCGTTCTGGTCGGGTGATGCGCACGTGATCCCTATGATTACCGGGGCCACGATTCTGTGCTTCTCCTTTACCGGTTTTGACGGTATCAGCAACCTGTCTGAAGAAACCAAAGACGCTGAGCGTGTAATTCCGCGTGCTATCTTCCTGACGGCGCTGATTGGTGGCCTGATCTTTATCTTCTCCACCTATTTCCTGCAGCTCTACTTCCCGGATATCTCTCGCTTCAAAGATCCGGACGCCTCACAGCCTGAAATCATGCTGTACGTGGCGGGTAAAGCCTTCCAGGTTGGCGCGCTGATCTTCTCCACCATTACCGTGCTGGCTTCCGGTATGGCGGCGCATGCGGGTGTGGCGCGTCTGATGTACGTGATGGGTCGTGATGGCGTGTTCCCGAAAAGCTTCTTCGGCTACGTGCATCCAACCTGGCGTACCCCGGCGATGAACATCATCCTGGTTGGCGCGATTGCGCTGCTGGCGATTAACTTCGACCTGGTGATGGCAACGGCGTTGATTAACTTCGGTGCGCTGGTGGCGTTCACCTTTGTGAACCTGTCCGTTATCTCTCAGTTCTGGATCCGTGAGAAACGTAATAAGACGCTGAAAGATCACTTCCAGTACCTGTTCCTGCCGATCTGCGGCGCGCTGACCGTTGGCGCACTGTGGGTGAACCTGGAAGAGAGCTCTATGGTTCTGGGCCTGATCTGGGCCGGTATCGGTCTGGTCTACCTGGCCTGTGTGACCAAGAGCTTCCGCAACCCGGTTCCGCAGTACGAAGATGTTGCATAACTGAATTTAAAAACGATGGTTGCAAAACCGGAGGTCTGGGCCTCCGGTTTTTTTTTGCCTTAAGTTTATGGGGTGATTAAAAAATCAATATTAATAACCGTTGGGAATAATATAGAGCTTTTGGTTATTGGAGCCCTCCGGCGGGGTCAGGAATAATTTTAAGACTGATAATATTGAGTTAATTGATTCTTATGTGGCACATGATAATAAGTGGGATAATTTGCGGAGCCCTACTGGGATTCGTTATGCAGCGCGGTCGCTTCTGCCTGACGGGTGGCTTTCGCGATATGTATATCAGCAAAAATAACCGCATGTTTTACGCGCTGTTGATTGCTATCTGTATTCAGAGCATCGGCGTTTTTGCGCTGATTCAGCTAGGCGTGGTGCAGTATGACGCGGGCGCGTTCCCGTGGCTGGGCACCGTGGTTGGCGGTTTCGTTTTCGGCATTGGTATCGTTTATGCGGGCGGTTGTGCTACCGGCACCTGGTATCGCGCCGGGGAAGGGCTGATTGGCAGCTGGATTGCGCTGGTTACCTATATGGTAATGAGCGCGGTGATGCGCTCGCCGCACGCCGCGGGGCTGAACACGTTTCTCGGTCAGCACACGACCGCCCACAATGGCATTGCCGAAACGCTGAATATCTCCGTCTGGCCGATTATTGCGCTGCTGGTGGCGGTGACGCTGTGGTTTGTACGCAAAGAGCTGCGCAAACCGAAGCTCAAGGTGGCTGCTCTGCCGCCGCGCCGCACCGGTCTGGCGCATCTGCTGTTTGAAAAGCGTTGGCATCCGTTTGTCACCGCCATTCTGATCGGCCTTATCGCACTGCTGGCCTGGCCGCTGAGCGAGGCCACCGGGCGCATGTTTGGCCTCGGTATCACCTCGCCGACCGCCAATATTCTGCAGTTCCTGGTCGGTGGCGACAGCAAGTACCTCAACTGGGGCGTCTTCCTGGTGCTGGGGATCTTTATCGGTTCGTTTATCGCCGCGAAAGCCAGCCGCGAATTCCGCGTCCGCGCCGCCGATGCCAGCACTACGCTGCGCAGCGCGGGTGGTGGCGTATTGATGGGCTTTGGTGCCAGCATTGCCGGAGGCTGCTCGATAGGCAACGGTCTGGTGATGACCGCGATGATGACCTGGCAGGGCTGGATTGGCCTGGCGTTTATGATTCTCGGCGTGTGGTGCGCGTCGTGGATGTTGTATGTTCGCCCGCAGCGGAAAGCAAAACTGAAAACCGCAACGGCTTAAGGAGTAGAAAAAATGGTTGTGAAGAAACTGGACGTAGTCACGCAGGTTTGCCCGTTCCCGTTAATTGAAGCGAAGGCGGCGATGGCGGAACTGGCCAGCGGCGACCAGCTGGTGATTGAGTTTGACTGTACTCAGGCGACCGAAGCCATCCCGCAGTGGGCGGCGGAAGAGGGCTTTACGGTCACGGACTATCAGCAGTCTGGCGATGCCGCATGGACGATTACCGTACAGAAGTAATGCTATTTGCATAACCCGATGCCGGTAGGCCGGATAAGGCAATTCCGCCATCCGGCAATCGGGGCCGTATTTTCCTGATAGCGCTTTGGCTATCAGGCCGACTTTCGCTTACACAATCTCCTGCGCGTACTGATACAGCGCCTTCAGCAGCGACAGCTTGTCATTATTCCCTTCATGCTGCCCGTACAGCATCTCCAGCTCCTGCGCGTAGGCCTGTAAAAATTCCGGGGTGAAGATCTGCCGACGGTGTTCCAGCCAGCGCTGTTGTTCATTTTCATCCAGCGTGCCGGGGAAGTTACGCGCGCGGAAGTTAAACAGCAGTTTCTCAATACGCGGGTCGGCGAAGGTAATGTCCAGTGCCGGCAGATTGCGCGGTTCAGTCTCCAGCACAATCTTCATTGCCGCCCGGTCAGCATCGCTAAAGAAACCGTTATAGAGCTGGGCATCGACGTTGTCCGAGGGTACAAACGGCTCGGCTTCTGCAAAAATCGCCACCACCTTCTCGCGCACCTGCGGGTTATCGCGCAGCCGTTTCAGGTTATCCAGGCAGTGCTGTCGATTAATGCCTAAGCGGTCTGCGTCTTCCGGGCGCAGGGTATTGGCCTGCGCCAGTACCGGGCACTTATTCAGATGCACCAGCTTAATCGGTACCGGCGAGGTGTCGCCGAGCTCGGCCTTCGGCGTATACAGACGCTCGCGCAGCGTATCGGCGTCCAGCTCGAGCAGCGGAGCGATGTCGCCCGCCAGATCGACCATGATCACCGCGTTACGGTTATCCGGATGCCAGGCCAGCGGCGCAATCCAGCTGGTGTTTCCGCGCCAGGCGCCAAACATCCCGGAGATATGCACCAGCGGCTTCATCTGCGGGACGTCGATCAGCGTCATCAGCTTGTTTTTGCCCCGGTAGGCATACAGATAATCAAACAGCTTTGGCTGCTGGGTCTTCACCAGCTTCGCCATGGCGATGGTGGCGTAAACGTCGGCCATCGCATCATGGGCGTTACTGTGTTCAATACCGTTGGCTTTGGTTAAATGCTCCAGACGAAAGCTCGGCAGACCGTCATCGTTTTCCGGCCAGTTAATGCCGTCCGGGCGCAGGGCATAGCAGGCGCGCATGACGTCAAGCAGGTCCCAGCGCGAATTCCGGTTTTGCCAGCTCCAGGCGTAAGGATCATAAAAGTTACGGTAGAAAATATTGCGCGTCACTTCATCATCAAAGCGGACGTTGTTGTAGCCCACCACGCAGGTTTCCGGCACCGTGAAAATATCGTGGATGCGTTTGGCAAATGCCGATTCATTCTCGCCTTTGGCGCGCGCTTCCTGCGGGGTAATGCCGGTAATTAACACCGCTTCCGGCTGCGGCAGATAGTCGTCCGCCGGCTTACAGTAAAAAACCTCCGGCTCGCCGATGATGTTGAAGTCCTTATCGGTACGAATAGCGGCGAACTGCGCGGGTCTGTCGAGGGAAGGGCTGGTTCCGAACGTTTCATAGTCGTGAAACAGGAATCCCGGCGCGCTGGAGGTCTCTTGCATGGCGTTAACTGTGTCCGTGTATGGCATTGAATACCCATGGTAAACGATTTAGCCTGGCATCAGAAGCGCCAGAACCGTTTCTGGAATCCGACATGCAGGGGATTTTTTTGTGTGAAAATAGAGATATGTCATATTTTCTTGCAATTTAGCCCTGTCATGAGGCACAAACTTCCGTAAAAAGGACGGCGAATTTGTAAAAGTTGAGGATGTTCCGTTGAAAGCCCGTTTTCTTGTTGCCGTTTCTTTGCTCGCTTCGAGCGTTTCGTGTGCATTTGCCGACAATATCGCAATGCCTGCTGTCACCCCGCCCGCGATTAAAGCCGGTTCGTGGGTACTTATGGATTATACCACCGGGCAGATTTTAACCGCAGGTAATGAACATCAGCAGCGCAATCCGGCCAGTCTGACTAAGCTCATGACCGGCTACGTGGTGGATCGGGCTATTGATAGCCATCGTATTATGCCGGATGACATCGTCACCGTCGGGCGCGATGCCTGGGCGGCGGCTAACCCGGTGTTTAATGGTTCGTCGCTCATGTTCCTCAAAGCGGGTGACCGCGTTTCGGTTCGCGATCTGAGCCGTGGCCTGATTGTTGATTCCGGCAATGACGCCTGCGTGGCGCTGGCGGACTACGTGGCCGGCGGCCAGCCGCAGTTCGTTAAAATGATGAATGACTACGTGCAGAAGCTGAATCTGCGCGACACGCACTTTGAAACCGTTCACGGCCTTGATGCGCCGGGCCAGCACAGCTCGGCTTACGATCTGGCGGTACTTTCGCGCGCGATTATTCACGGCGAGCCAGCGTTCTACCATATGTACAGCGAGAAGAGCCTGACGTGGAACGGTATCACCCAGCAGAACCGTAACGGCCTGCTGTGGGAAAAAACCATGCACATCGACGGGCTGAAAACCGGGCATACTTCCGGCGCAGGGTTTAACCTGATCGCGTCATCGGTGGACGGTCAGCGTCGCCTGATTGCCGTCGTGATGGGGGCCGACAGCCCGAAAGGGCGTGAGGAGCAGGCGCGTACGCTGCTGCGTTGGGGCCAGCAAAACTTTGATACCGTGCAGGTTCTGCAAAACGGTAAAAAAGTCGGTACCGAGCGTATCTGGTATGGCGATAAAGAGAAGATTGCCCTCGGTACCGATCAGGATTTCTGGTTAGCGCTGCCGAAAGCCGAAGTGCCAAATATTAAAGCCAAATACGTGCTGGATAAAAAAGAGCTGGAAGCGCCGCTGGCCGCCCATCAGCGGGTGGGGGAAATTCAACTGCTCGACCGCGATAAAGTGGTGGCGCAGTGGCCGCTGGTGACGCTGGAAAGCGTGGGCAAAGGCGGGCTGTTCTCGCGCTTAAGCGATTACCTGCATCACAAAGCCTGATGTAAACTCTATTTTATCGATTAGCGCCCCTCTTTTCAGGGGCGTTTTTGCGCTCCCGGTGGTCGTTGCCTGGCGGAGCAGGTACAATTTGCCCTTTCGTTTTTTGTGGAGAGTGGGTGTGCGTCCGGATAAGTCACTCAGCCCGTTTGAAATACGCTTATATCGACACTATCGTACCGTGCACGGCGCACGCATTGCGCTGGCTTTTGTCCTGACGTTTCTAATCGTCCGCCTGCTCGGCATTCCTGACGGCTCCTGGCCGTTGATCACGCTGGTGGTGGTCATGGGGCCGATTTCGTTCTGGGGCAACGTGGTTCCGCGCGCCTTCCAGCGGATTGGCGGTACGGTACTTGGCTCCGCGCTGGGTCTGGTCGCCCTCAAGCTGGAACTTATCTCACTGCCGCTGATGATTATCTGGTGCGCGGCGGCGATGTTCCTCTGCGGCTGGCTGGCGCTGGGTAAGAAACCGTATCAGGCGCTGCTGATTGGCATCACGCTGGGGGTGGTGGTCGGCGCGCCGCCGGGCGATATGACCACCGCGCTGTGGCGAAGCGGCGACGTCATTTTCGGCTGTCTGCTGGCGATGCTATTTACCGGTATCTGGCCGCAGCGGGCGTTTATCCACTGGCGTATCCAGATGGCCACCTTCGTTACCCAGTTTAACCGTATCTATCAGGCGGGCCTGTCGCCGAACCTGATTGAGCGGCCGAGGCTGGAAAAACACCTGCAAACGGTACTCAACGATGTGGTGAAAATGCGCGGCCTGATTACCCCGGCCAGCAAAGAAACGCACATTCACAAAGGCATCTTTGAGGCGATCCAGACCGTGAGCCGCAATCTGGTGTGTATGCTGGAGCTGCAAATTAACGCCCACTGGGCGACCCGCCCAAGCCATCTGCTGATGCTCAACGCCCAGACGCTGCGCGAAACCCAGACCATGACGCAGCAAACGCTGCTCTCCATCGCCCACGCGCTGTACGAAGGTAATCCGCGCCCCATTAAGGCCAACAGCGAGAAGCTCAACGACATTGTCGCCGAACTGCGCCAGCTGGTGAACGACTACAAGGGCGATAACCTTTCGGAAACGCCGATTCATGGCTACGTCTGGCTGAGCATGGAACTGGCGCGTCAACTGGAGCTACTCTCCAGCCTGATGTGCCGCGCATTGCGTAAATAAAAGGCAGATGCGCAGGGTTTTGCGTCTGGTTGTTTCGATTCAGCTGGATTTAGGGTTATGATGAACCCAAAGCAAAAATGATTGTTTGCCGCAACGGTGATACGCGAAGTCATACTGGTTGAAGGGGATATCAGTAATGTGTACCTTATCGTGTAGCCGTTGTTTTAACGAATCCGACTCTCAACTATCAGGGGTATAAAAATGGAAACCACGAAACCTTCGTTTCAGGACGTACTGGAGTTTGTACGTTTGTTCCGTCGTAAGAACAAACTGCAGCGCGAAATCCAGGACGTTGAGAAAAAGATCCGTGACAACCAGAAGCGTGTCCTGCTGCTGGACAACCTCAGCGACTACATCAAACCGGGCATGAGCGTTGAAGCTATTCAGGGCATTATTGCCAGCATGAAAGGCGACTATGAAGATCGCGTTGATGACTACATCATCAAAAATGCTGAACTGTCTAAAGAACGCCGCGACATCTCTAAGAAACTCAAAGTGATGGGCGAGCAGAAAGGCGAGTAACCGTCATTCTCGGGTGGCGGCGCTGCCGTCACCTGGTCAATTCCGTTTTTCCTTTCTTCCTACCGCCACAACCTCAGTGACATCGCGAGCAATGCGGAGTATAAAGCTCTGTGTTTGATATATTAGCCACAGTGATGTGGGAACATATTGATATCAAAGGATCTCGCTAACCATGCTGCAACATCAGGAAGCGCAATCATGATGCTGGTGACCGGCGGCGCACGCAGCGGCAAGAGCCGCCACGCTGAATCGTTACTCAGCCAGTATCCTCAGGTTTGCTATATCGCCACCTCGCAGATTTTCGACGCCGAGATGGCCGAGCGTATTCAACATCATCGGGACAGTCGCCCCGCGCACTGGCGCACCGAAGAACGCTGGCAACATCTTGCCGACATTATTACCCCCCACAACGATCCCAACGAAGCCATCTTACTGGAATGCATCACAACGCTGGTGACCAACATTCTCTTTGCCTCGGGCAACCCGGACGAGATTGAGCGATGGGACTTCGACGCGCTGGAACGCGAAGTTAACGCCGAAATCGACGTGCTGATAGCGGCTTGTCGAGCCTGCCCGTCGCCGGTGGTGCTGGTCACCAATGAAGTGGGGATGGGCATCGTGCCAGAGAATCGTCTGGCCCGGCATTTCCGCGATATTGCCGGGCGCGTGAACCAAAAGCTGGCGCAGGCGGCGGATGACGTCTGGCTGGTGGTATCAGGGATTGGAGTCAAAATAAAATGAGCCGACTGTTTTTCGCCACACTTTCGTTTATGAGCCGTCTGCCGGTGCCGCAGCGCTGGTCGCAGGGGCTGGATTTAGACCGCTACGTCAGCGGCGTGATCACCTTTCCGTTTATTGGCTTGCTGCTCGGGGCGCTGAGCGGCCTGGTATTTATCATCGTTCAGGCCTGGTGCGGGATCCCGCTGGCGGCGTTCTTTGCGGTACTGGCGCTGGCGCTGCTGACCGGGGGCTTCCATCTGGATGGGCTGGCAGATACCTGCGACGGTATTTTCTCTGCTCGCCGCCGTGAAAAGATGCTGGAAATTATGCGCGACAGCCGTCTCGGTACGCACGGCGGCCTGGCGCTGATCTTCGTCCTGCTGGCGAAAGTGCTGGCCGTCAGCGAACTGGCGCTACGCGATACGCCGATGCTCGCCGCCATTGCTGGCGCCTGTATTGCCGGGCGCGCGGGGTCGGTGCTGATGATGTACCGCCACCGCTATGCGCGGGAAGAGGGGCTGGGCAATCTGTTTATCGGCAAAATCAGCTTCCGCCAGACCTGGGTTACGCTGGTTATCGGCGGCGCACTGGTTACCGCCATGCTGGGTATGCATGGCCTGCGTGCGTTGCTGGTGGCGTTTATTGGCGTCTTTATTTTAGGCCTGTTGTTGAAACGCACGCTCGGTGGACAAACCGGCGATACGCTGGGGGCGGCAATTGAGCTAGGCGAAGTGATTTTCTTGCTGGCGCTACTGTAAGCCAGCGTTTAACGGGGTAAATAATAAAATATGCAAACACTGGCTTCATTATTAGCGGCGATTCCTGACGTCGATAACGTCGCGATGGCACAAGCACAGCAACATATTGATGGGCTGCTGAAACCCACCGGCAGCCTGGGGCGTCTGGAGTCTTTGGCGGTGCAGTTGGCCGGTATGCCGGGGCTGCACGGTACGCCGCAGGTGGCGAAGAAAGCCATCCTCGTAATGTGCGCTGACCACGGCGTCTGGCATGAAGGGGTCGCGGTCTCTCCTCAGATTGTCACGGCAATTCAGGCGGCAAATATGACTCGCCACAATACCGGCGTCTGCGTGATGGCGGTACAGGTCGGTGCCGACGTACACGTGATGGATGTCGGCATTGATGCCGATCCGATTCCCGGCCTTATTGATATGAAGGTCGCGCGCAGCAGCGGCAATATTGCGCAGGGTCCGGCGATGAGCGTCGAGCAGGCGCAGTCGGTACTGATGTCGACCATCAATTATACGCGCCAATTGGCAGAGCAGGGCGTGACGTTGTTTGGCGTGGGCGAGTTGGGCATGGCGAATACTACCCCGGCAGCGGCGATGGTGAGCGTGCTCACCGACAGCGAGCCGGAAGCGGTGGTAGGCGTAGGCGCAAACCTGCCGCAGACGCAACTGGGGCATAAAGTTGAGGTCGTTCGCCGTGCTATCGCTGTGAATCAGCCGAACGCCGACGATGGTCTTGACGTGCTGACGAAAGTAGGCGGCTATGACCTGCTGGGAATGACCGGCGTGATGCTCGGCGCCGCGTCCTGTGGCCTGCCGGTGGTGCTGGATGGTTTCTTGTCCTACGCGTCGGCGCTGGCCGCCTGTCGGATTGCGCCTGGCGTGAAGCCATATCTGATCCCTTCGCACTTCTCCGCCGAGAAGGGCGCGCGCATCGCGCTCGCGCATCTGGAGCTTGAGCCGTATCTGCACATGGAGATGCGTCTTGGTGAAGGCAGCGGCGCGGCGATGGCGATGCATATCGTGGAATCGGCTTGCGCCATGTACAACCGCATGGGCACGTTGGCGGGCAGCAATATCGTCCTGCCGGTATAAGGTTCTTACTTCGCTAACATTTGGCGAAGTAACCATTCCCGCAGCGTCACAATATCCCGGCGCTGCGCGGTTTCTTCGGTCGCCACCAGATAGTAGTTTGCGCCGGGCAACGTCATGTTGAACGGCGCCGTCAGCACGCCACGTTGTAACAAATCTCTCGCCAGCAACTCACTGGCAATCACCACCCCTTGGCCCGCGACTGCCGCCTGTAGCGCATGCGTCTCATCGCTAAAGGTCAATCCAGCATGGATATTTAAGCCCGCAGGTCCGTAGCGCTGTTGCCAGTGTTCCCAACTGGGTTCATCGGCGGGGACGCGGCGGTTTTCGACGTGGAACAGCGTGACTGACTGTAAATCCTCCGGCTGGCGTATGTTCAGTGTCGGGCTGGCGACGACGATAAAGCGATCGGTATACAGCAGCGTGCAGTGCAGCGCCGCTTCCGGCGTCTCGCGGTAGCGAATTGCCACGTCTACGCTGCGCTGGCTGAGATCGACCTGCTCGACGCTAGTGTGCAGGCGGAGATCGATAGCCGGAAATTCCGCTTTAAAGTCAGCCAGCCTCGGAACCAGCCAGTGGGTAAGGAAATTGGAGGTGGTGGTCACCGTGAGCGCCGGCGGTTGCTGGGCGCGAAGCACCTGTACTGTCGCCTCTTCCAGCGCGGCAAACGCGCGTTGAGTTCCTGCATAAAGCACTCTTCCGCTTTCCGTCAGGCTCATACCCTGCGCGCTGCGCTCGCAGACCCTGCACCCAAGCACTGACTCCAGTAGTTTGATTTGATGGCTGACTGCCGTGGCGCTCACACCCAGCGTGTCGGCGGCCCGTTTAAAGCTCTGGCTTTCGGCGACTGCGTGGAACGCCCGCAGCGCGCCAAGCGGCGGGAGGCGTATTTTCTTCATACCTGAGTTTTTCTCATCTATAGCTGAAAACTATGCGTTTGTTTAAGCCATTATATAGGGCGTAGGCTACCCGGCATGTAAAGCGAGAAATGAATTATTCTCATGATGATGTCGGGAGTCGAAAATGAGTACAGAGATACACAACGTGACGTTGCCGAGCGAAGAGAGTGCGGTACGCGCCATTGCGCTAGGTTGCGGGACGGCGGCGGCGGGCCTGTTGCTGAGAATGGCGACAATGGTTGGGGTGGGAATCAGCATGATCTTGTTGGCCGCATTGGCTGTGAGCATCGGTCTGGGGGGCATATTGGCACGTCAGCGGGGGATAGCGCGTCACGGCTTTCTACTGGCCGCCGCGGGCTGGTTGCTGGTGCTGCTGACAATTCTGAACGGTCATATAGGAAACGTGCTGTTACCCGGTATTCTCATCGGCGGTGTGGGGCTGGGACTGGCTCACGGCCGGTACCTTGTTGAGAAACGAATGGGCACGACGATAAGTTGCGTTGCAGCGGTGACGGCCGTTTTACTGATTCAGGCTTGTGCTGCACCGGGATTGATGGGGTACGTCTTTGCTTTTGCGTTACCCATCGATCTCGCCTTACTGGGGGCGCTGCTGGTCCGGATTGCGGAACAGGAAAGGCGTTGAAAGCAAAAATCCCGCTTAAGTTTCCTTAAGCGGGATTTTAAAATGTGGCTCCTCTGACTGGACTCGAACCAGTGACATACGGATTAACAGTCCGCCGTTCTACCGACTGAACTACAGAG
>PPYF01242322.1_pt1 | contig 16513 bp, 16 predicted proteins | sample 1559871 | NCBI WGS metagenome assembly PPYF01 (sample SAMN08240021, study PRJNA423297) | Human gut metagenome, whole genome shotgun sequencing project.
GTATCCGGAAAACATCCCCATCAGCCGCCCAGGCATCGAGGATGCAGGGGCATCATCGTGCTTACCGCCTTTTTGCTGGCAGCCGCCTGTGCGTGTGTGGCAGTGATGGTCTACTGGCGCGGCACTCCGGATTATCTTTATGGACAGGCGCAGAAACTGGCAGAACAAAGGGAATATGGGGCAGCGGCACAAAAGCTTAAGACCGCACTTGAAAAGGAACCGGAAAATATCCTGTATCTAAATGCCCTTTCTGCATGTTGTTATGCACTTGGAGAGTTCGAGGAGGCGGCTGATATCTGCCTTACAGCGATACGGCTGGACGATGCGGATGAAGAAGCGTACAGACGTTATGTTTCCATATGTGAGCAATATGAGGATTACAGCGCGATTAATGACCTTATGCAGCAATGCAGCGATATGAAAATCAGAAGCCAGTATCTGGATTATATGGCAAACCCTCCGGAATTTGATGTGGAGGAAGGGACCTATTATGAGATTCAGAACGTAAAACTTATAGCCAATTCTGCCGGAACAGTCTATTATACGATGGACGGGAGCATACCGGATGAAAGCAGCGCGGTCTATACAACGCCTATCCTCCTTGAATCAGGAGAATATGAGATAAAGGCGCTTTTTGTTAATCAGTACGGGATTGCCAGCGAGATTTCTTCCGCATGTTATTACATAGATATCCAAAAGCCGGAACCGCCTGCCGTGCAGCCTGCATCGGGAACGTACGGGAAACCGACTCTTGTCACACTGGAGGTGCCAGAGGGCTGTCAGGTTTTTTATACGACAGACGGCTCAGAGCCTGGCATTTCCTCAACGCTGTATGAGGGACCGTTCTGGATGCCGGTAGGATATTCAACGTTCCGGTTTGTTACCGTTTCAAAAGAGGGAGTGACAGGTGATATTGCAAAACGGCAGTACACGCTCGATCTGCACCCTCTGATGAGCATCGAGGCGGCATCCAATCAGCTCCTTCTGACATTGAAAAATGCAGGGGCTGTCAGCAATATGCAGGGAAGCGTGCCGGGAAAAGAAGGAAAAAATATCTATACCTACAAATATGCCTTAACGGTCAACGAGCATGATTATTATCTGTATCGTGAATATTATCGCGAAACCGATGGTATCAGCAACGCCACCGGTAATGATTATGTCGTCAATTATATGTCCGGAGAATGTTATCGGGCAGAACAGCTGGAAGATAAGAGCTATAAGCTGTATAATATAGAGGTCATGCAGTAGGGCGGCCTCTGATACACAGCACTCTTACAATATATTATAGTCCCTGCCGGACGGAAAGGTGAGAATTATGTATCCAATTTTAGAAGCAAAAAAACTGACCTCCAACATTTACTGGATGGAAGTAGAAGCGCAGCGGATAGCAAAGTCCTGTCTGCCGGGTCAGTTCGTTATCGTACGCACAGGCGCTGACAGCGAACGGATTCCGTTGACTATCTGCGATTATGACAGAGAAAAGGGAACCATTATCATCGTTTTTCAGCCTGTGGGTGCAAGCACTCATGAAATGACTTCCCTGAAGGCAGGAGATGCCTTCTGCGATGTAGCAGGACCTCTGGGATGTCCGTCCGACCTGACAAAGGAGACGGCAGAAGAGCTTTCCAAAAAAAGGATACTCTTTGTAGCGGGCGGCGTCGGAACGGCTCCGGTATATCCTCAGGTCAAATGGCTGCATGAACAGGGGATCATGGCAGATGTAATCGTTGGCGCAAAGACAAAGGATCTGCTCATCTTAGAAGATGAAATGCGGGAGGTTGCAGGAAACCTTTATGTGACAACCGATGACGGCTCCTACGGCAGGAGCGGTATGGTGACAAAAACGATAGAAGACCTGGTAGAGCAGGAGGGCAAGCAGTATGACCTGTGTATCGCCATCGGTCCGATGATAATGATGAAGTTTGTCTGCCTGACGACAAAGAAATTAAATATTCCGACTGTCGTATCCTTAAATCCCATCATGGTGGACGGCACGGGGATGTGCGGAGCCTGCCGTGTGACTGTTGGCGGGAAGGTGAAATTTGCCTGTGTAGACGGTCCTGAGTTTGACGGTCATCTTGTAAATTTTGACGAAGCGATGCAGCGTCAGCAGCTTTATAAGACACAGGAAGGCAGAGCTTATCTTGCAGCAAAGGAAAAAGATACGCATCATGGCGGATGCGGTCACTGCGGAGGTGAAGAATAATGGCGGATATGATGAAAAAGGTTCCCGTCAGGGAACAGGATGCAAAGGTCCGGGCAACAAATTTTGAAGAGGTGTGTCTGGGTTATGATCAGGAAGAAGCAATGGAAGAGGCAGCGAGGTGTTTAAACTGCAAAAATGCCCGCTGTATCCAGGGATGTCCTGTATCCATCAATATCCCGGGATTTATTGAAAAGGTAAAGGAAGGCGATTTTGCAGGTGCGTATCAGGTAATAGGGCAGTCCAGCGCGCTCCCGGCGGTATGCGGCCGCGTTTGCCCGCAGGAGACACAGTGCGAAGGTCAGTGCATCCGCGGTATCAAGGGTGATGCTGTCTCCATCGGCAAGCTGGAGCGTTTTGTAGCTGACTGGGCAGGCAGACAGGGGATTCGTCCGGAAGGCGCGAAGGAGAAGAAAGGGAAAAAAGTAGCCGTTATCGGTTCCGGCCCTGCAGGTCTTACCTGTGCCGGCGATCTGGCAAAAATGGGATATGATGTGACGATTTTTGAGGCGCTCCACGAACCCGGCGGCGTGCTCGTTTATGGTATTCCGGAATTCCGTCTTCCGAAAGAAGAAGTTGTGAAAAAGGAAATTGAAAACGTTAAATCTCTCGGCGTATCTATCGAGACAAATGTCATTGTCGGAAAATCGGTGACTATCGATGAGCTTCTTAATGAAGAGGGATATTCTGCAGTGTTTATCGGTTCCGGCGCGGGGCTTCCCAAATTCATGGGAATTCCCGGTGAAAATGCCAACGGCGTCTTTTCTGCAAACGAATACCTGACCAGAAGCAATCTGATGAAGGCGTTCCAGAAAGACAGCGCGACACCTATCATGGAGAGCAAAAAAGTTGCAGTCATCGGCGGAGGAAACGTAGCGATGGATGCGGCGAGAACTGCCCTGCGTCTTGGAGCAGAGGTACATATCGTGTACCGCAGAAGTGAAGAGGAGCTGCCTGCACGTGCGGAAGAGGTTCATCATGCAAAGGAAGAGGGTATTATTTTTGACCTGCTCACCAATCCGACAGAGATTCTGGAAGATGAAAAGGGATGGGTCAGGGGCATGACCTGTATCCGCATGGAGCTGGGAGAGCCGGATGCTTCCGGACGCCGCCGTCCTGTGGAAGTTCACGGTTCAGAGTTTACTCTTGAGCTGGATACTGTTATCATGGCACTGGGAACATCTCCGAATCCGCTTATTTCTTCTACCACAGAAGGGCTTGATACGAATAAGTGGAAATGTATCGTTGCTGATGAGACGAACGGAAAGACGACAAAAGAAGGCGTTTACGCCGGAGGCGATGCAGTGACAGGGGCGGCAACGGTCATCCTTGCAATGGGTGCGGGAAAGGCCGGAGCAAAGGGCATAGACGAATATCTTTCTGATAAATAAGGAGGACTTAGATATGCCTTGGTGTCCAAAATGTAAAAATGAATATCAGGACGGCATCCGCACCTGTTCTGACTGCGGCTGTGAGCTGGTGGATGAGCTTTTAGAGCTGGGAGAGGTTGCGGACGGGAGTCTTGAGGAGATGGAGGAGCTGTTTCGCTTTTTAAAGAGCAACGGTATCGACTCGGCACAGACGGATTGTAAGGAAGCCGATCTGTACCGGGTAACGGTCGATGTAAAAGAGATAAAGCGCGCACAGCAGATACTGTCTGTTTTCTGGATGGAACGCAGGAGAGAAGAGTCCGGGGAACAAGAAACGGCACAAGAGACAGAGAAAATACCAGGGACTTCTGCCGGCATTTTTCAGGAGGCTTCGCAGAAAGCGGAAAATTTCCGTTCCGGCGCATATACGCTTCTGGTGGTTGGCATCATTGGGCTGATATTTGTATTTCTTCTGGTAACGGGAATATTGCCGCTCTCCATGAATACCTTTTCAAAGGTCACAACATGTATCGTTATGGGAGGACTTTTTACCGTCTTTATCGTCATGGGTATCAGTTCTTTTAAATCCTATGAAAAACAGGCGTCGGAGGCAGTAAAGGAAAGCGCGCTCAAGGAAGAGCTGCTGCGCTACTGCAATGAGAATCTTTCCGCTTCAGAAATGGACGGTGCACTTGGGATTTCTGAGGAAGAAGATGGAGGAGAAGCATATTTTAAACGATGTGCAGAGATAAAGCGGCGTATTTCCGAGAATTTTTTAAATCTTAACGAGGATTATCTGGATCACTTCGTAGATGAAGTGTATGGCCAGATATATCAGGATTCATGAAGGTCACGGTGCTGGCGGTCGGCAAAGTGAAAGAAGCTTTTTACCGCGAGGCGCTTTCTGAATATAAAAAGCGCCTCGGCCGGTACTGCAAAATGGAGATTACAGAAGTTGCAGATGAAAAGACCGATGAGAATGCGAGTGCTGTGCAGATAGAGCAGATTAAAGAAAAAGAGGCGCAGCGCCTGCTTTCCCATATCCGCGATACGGATTACTGTATCGCTTTGGCAATTGAAGGCAAAAAGCTGGACAGCGTTGCGTTTTCCAGAAAAATCGAGCAGCTTGGGATTTCGGGCGTGAGCAGTATCGTGTTTGTGATAGGCGGTTCTCTGGGCCTTCATAAAAGCGTGCTGTCACGGGCAGACTATCTGCTGAGCTTTTCAGATATGACTTTTCCGCACCAGCTCATGCGTGTGATATTGCTGGAACAGATATACCGGGGGTATCGTATCGCCTGCAACGAACCTTATCATAAATGACCGCGTCTGTTCATATGCTTTTATATGAGCAGAAATCAAAAAAAAGGCGGTATAAACGCCGCTGAACCTTCAAAAACTGCAAAAGAGCTTCTGGCAGAGACCCTGCGAATTCCAAAAGATACAGTGCTCGGAGCGTCCATCGTAACGGTTACGGGAAACGACCAGCTTCTGGTGGAAAATTATCGGGGAATTCTGGAATACACGTCTGAGTACATCCTGCTGCAGGGCAGGACGTGCCGGATCAGGATTGGCGGAAAAGGTCTTTCCATCGCTTACTATACGAATGAGGATATGAAGATTGAAGGAAAGATTTCCGAAGTCCGGTATCTTTAACGGAGGCGATATGATAGGCATCATCCGATATTGCAGGGGCTATGTCAAGCTCAGGGTATGGGGGTATTCCCCGGAACGCTTTATGAACCTGTGTACGAACAGGGGAATCCTTATATGGGGAGTCTGTAATCTCGACGGCTGTTATACGATGTATATGAGTCTGCCGGATTTTTTTACACTAAAGGAAATTGTCCGCAAAACAAAAACAAAGGTAGCCGTTTTAGAAAAAAGAGGGCTGCCTTTTTTAGCGCAGGATGTAAGGCGGCGCAAAATGTTTGTCTTTGGCGTCATTCTCTGCCTGTTTTTTATTTTTTTCATGTCCCGTTTCGTATGGGCGATAGAGCTTTGCGGTAACCGTATGATAACAGACGACGAGCTGTATGATTTTTTGGAACAGGAAGGAGTCTGTTATGGAAGCAAAAAAAATGCGTTGGATACGGGCGGGCTGGAAAAAGCTTTGCGGGAAGGCTTCCATCAGATAACATGGGCCTCTGTCGGAATCAACGGGACAAAGGTGACGGTGCAGGTAAAGGAAAATGACCTTCCATCAAAGGAGGAGCAACATCGGGAAAACGGCGCGTTTCCGGATGGAGCGGATATGGTCGCTTCGGCGGACGGCACGGTTGTTTCAATACTGACCCGCAGTGGCGTGCCTCTTGTAAAGGCGGGAGATAATGTGAAAAAAGGTGATATCCTGATAAGCGGCCTTGTTCCTGTTAAAAATGACGATCAGACGGTGCGGGAATATGGGCGAGTCGTTTCAGATGGTGATATCTTGATAGAAACGACAAAGCGGGTACACCTGACTCAGCCATTTTCCTGTCAGTATAAAAATTATACCGGACGCAAAAAGATAAAACGGTTTATCACGCTCGGCTCCCGGCGTATCCTGTTTCCGCCGGGAAGCTGCAGTTATGTCAGGTATGATGAAGTGATAGAGCAGGAGAAGCTGCGGCTTTTCGGACAGATAGATGTACCTGTTTTTACAGGAAAGATAACGTATCGGGAATATCTTCCGGTAGATGCGGTCTATAAGGAAGAAAGCGCAAAGGAGCTCGTTTATGCGCGTCTGGAAAAAATAATTGGCGGTTTGAAGGAAAAAGGGGTTCAAATTACCCAAAAAGATGTTAAAATAGTAAGAAAAGCGGACGGGTTGATGCTGCAGGGCAGCCTCACGATGCGGCAGCCGGCTGCGGTGCTTCAGCAAATCTCGGAAGACGCCGCCCAACCGGTTTCCGATGCGTCCGGAACCTGACGGAGTGTTATATGGCATTTACAGAACAGATATTAGAACTGGACAGCGCCTATATCGGCAATCTTTTCGGGCAGTTTGACTGCCACTTGAAAAAAATAGAGCGGTCGTTTGGCGTAGATATCGTTGACCGGAACGGTACTGTGCATATTCGGGGCAGCCAGGGGGCTGTCGCTTCGGCGGCAGCCGTCCTTTCGCGGCTCCAGCAGCTTGCAGAAAGGGGAAATCCCATTCTTGAACAGAATGTGGACTATGCGATAGCAATGGAAATGGAAAATCAGGGAGAGGCTCTTTTGGAGATAGATGGCGACCTTATCTGCCATACGATAAGCGGCAAACCGGTGAAGCCCAAAACTCTCGGACAAAAGCAGTATGTGGATATGATACGCGATAAGATGATCGTGTTCGGCTTAGGGCCTGCCGGGACCGGGAAGACCTATCTCGCGATGGCGATGGCGATCACTGCCTTTAAGAACAACGAGGTGGAACGTATCATACTGACCCGTCCCGCCATTGAGGCAGGAGAAAAGCTCGGATTTCTTCCCGGCGACTTGCAGAGCAAGGTAGACCCTTATCTGCGCCCGCTCTATGACGCGCTCTATCAGATAATGGGAGCGGAGAGTTTTCAGAAAAATATGGAAAAAGGGCTCATTGAGGTGGCGCCGCTGGCTTATATGAGGGGTCGCACGCTGGATAATGCCTATATCATTCTGGATGAAGCACAGAATACGACGCCTGCCCAGATGAAGATGTTTTTGACCCGTATCGGTTTTGGCTCCAAGGTGGTCATCACAGGAGATTCCACTCAGAAAGATCTCGGTGCAGGCGTGCAGTCAGGACTGGACGTGGCGGTAAAAGTGCTCTCAAATCTGGACGATATCGCTTTCTGTAACCTGACGAGCAAAGACGTAGTGCGTCATCCGCTTGTACAAAAAATCGTCAAGGCATATGAGAATTATGAAGCAAAACAGGCGTACCGCAGTGCAAAACAAGAGCGCATCTTAAAGGCGAAGCGCCTTTCCGCCGGGAATCGGCTGCCCAAAGACGGCGCTGCGCAGAAGGCGGATACAAAAGAGAAAAAATCCGGGAGGGACAGACGATAATGACCGTATATGTGGAGAACGAGACAGAAGTGGTTTTTTCATTTGACGAAGAGCTGCTGTGCCGTCAGGTAGCGGAAGCTGCTCTGGACAGCGAAAATTGTCCCTATGAGGCTCAAGTCAATGTTTTGATAACGGACAGTGAGGGAATCCGGCTTTACAATAAAGAATACAGGAATATCGACAAAGAAACGGATGTACTGAGCTTTCCAAACGTTCCGTTTGAAGCGGAAGCCGATTTTTCAGTGGCGGAAGCATGCGAATCGGACTGCTTTGACCCCGACAGCGGGGAGCTGATACTCGGCGATATCATTTTGTGTACTGACCGTATTTATTCCCAGGCGGAAAGTTACGGACATTCCGTCCGCAGAGAGTTTGCATTTCTCGTGGCGCACAGTATGCTCCACCTTTGCGGATACGATCATGAAACGCCAACGGAAGCGGCAGTGATGGAACAAAAGCAGGAAGCGGTTTTGGAAAGCCTCGGGCTGACAAGGGACTGCGCAGACAGATGAGGGGAGCGGCGATATGGCTTCAAAAAAGAGACATAAGAAAATAAGGCGAAAAAGCGGCATAGTTCTCCCGGACTGGGCAGGCAGTCTGTTTTTTGCGTTGTGTCTGGCTCTCGGGATATTTGCTCCGGTACGTCTTGTAAATATATTCGGCGATGAGGGAAGCGTTTATTGGGCAGTGGCGCTGGAGATGTTCTTTTTTCTGTTTTGTCTGCTCGGGATAGGCTGTGCCCGCTCGGTATCCGTGATGATACGCAGGCGTACAGAGCTGGGGGATATCCGCAGCGCCCGCATCATAGCAGGCAGGGCGCTGGGAACGGTCTTTTTTATCAGCCTTTTTCTGGCGGGAGCCGGGTATGCGCTGACATCCTTGTTGTGCAGCGGTCTGATGGAGCTTCCGCTGGCAGCAATGCCGTTTGAGATTTTTCTGGCGGCGCTTTTGCCTTTGTCTTTATTGTGGACGCTGTCGGGCATCCTTGACGCTTTTGGAAACGAAAAGCCGGTCCGGTTCTGGAATGGGATGCTGGGGCTTTTTTGCTTTGTCTTAGGACCATTATTTGCTGCTCCGTTGTACGGATATGGTAAAAAGGTGGGAGCACTTTTACAGAACCCCTCCTATGGTCCTGCCTATGGTGCGCTCGGCGCAGCCGCGGCTTTTTTCATATCTGCTTTGGTCTGCATGTTCGGTCTGTTGTTTTCATGGACTGCGGCAGGAAAAGAGCTTCGCAGGATGGAACAGGATGAAACGGAGCATAAAACAAATGAAACTTGGGCGGCGCTTATCCGCAATGCGATGCCTGTTTGTATTCCGGCGCTGTTTTTAGTATCCGGTCTGATCGGAGAAAGCGTCCTGTTCCTGAAAAACGGCGCTCCTTCTGAATGGGGAGTATATGTAGGAAAATGCCTGCCGCTGGTCGGCGCCGTTTTATTCGGGGCACTGGCGCTGGCGTTTCGGATGCTGCCGGAGTTTAAGCTTAGTTTTTCCGGGCGCAGTCTGCGCAAGAGCAGAGATAAGTGTATGCTGGCGCTGCGCTGCACGGCGCTGTATGTGGTTCCGGCTGCAGTTCTGTTTGCCGCTCTGGCAGAGCCGGTTTTGGGAACGCTCTTTAAAGAGGGAAGCCTGACAGATGCCTATGGACCTATGCGTATTTCGGCGCTTGGCATCGTTTTCGGGGGATTGTCCTTTATGTTGGGAGCCATATTGTTTTCTGTAGAGCTGTATTACAATCTGTGGGCCGGACTGCTTTTATGTATGGCTGTCCGTCTCGGTTCGTTTTATATTTTTCATTCGCTGCTCGATCTGAAGCTGTACAGTCCGGTATATGCGGATGCGCTGGCAGCTTTCGTGCTCTGCCTGTTTTTACTGATGTCCGTCCGGCGTCAGCTTAAGATATCCGTGAGCTGGGGACGTATCTTTCTTGCACCCTGCATCAGCGGTGCGGTAATGGCTGGGGTGTGCCTTCTGTTTTCGGAGCTTCTTCTGAAAAATACGGCGAGTCCTGTCCGCGCGATATTCAGCGGCACGCTAGGTTTACTGGCATATTTTGTCGTATCACTCTTGTTGAAAGGAGCGACGAGGAGGGAGCTGCGGTGTATGCCCGGAGGTCAGTGGATGATACGGTTTGGTTGCCTGCTGCGGCTTTTATGACATACCGGTCCCGCCGGGGATAATGTGAAAAAGAATCCTGATGACAGAAGGAATAAAAGAATGAAAAAAGCGGATACTTTGAAATGAGGTGAATCCTATGCGCCCTTTCAAGAGAATCTGCTTTTTTCTATATTCCTGCATGCTGTTTGCAGGAGGACTTTTGTGTGCTTTCCAAATAGAAGCCTTTTTTTATCCGGGAAGGGAAGCTCCCTTTGATGCAGGAGAAAATTCTATGCTTTTATCCGATCTGCCGGACAGAAACCAGAGAGACAGTATTGAACAGACCGCATCCGGAGGCGTCAGACTGACTGCTTCCACGAAAATGGTTGTCCGCATCTGCAACCTGGACGAAGGGAGCGAAAGGCAGGAGCTGTCATCGCTGCCTGTAATGCTGATAGGCTGTTCGAGAGCGGAAACGGAGCGGTTCTTTATACAGTTTCAGGAAACCGCCTCTTTAAAGGAGCGGGAGGCGGGATTTTTAAATGCGGAACTGCTTTCCTTTTCTCCGGAGCAGATAGTGGTACGGAAAAATTATCGAAAACATGAAAGACCGTCTTCTTTTAAATTGGTCGTCGAGCATAATATGGTGACAGTTTACGAGCAGGAAACGGGCATTTTGTATTTGCGGACTGCATTAGATGCCCGGACGCTCCCGCCCCGGATACGAAAAAGAGTTTTGGCCGGTTACAGCGATGTTTCAGCCGACAGTCTGGAAAAATTTCTTGTTTCATATGCCGAAGCGTGATATAGTTGACGCATATGATAAAAGGATGGTGTGCGGATATGACGCGGACAGGTATCATCGGGGGCGGCGCCTCGGGCATGATGGCGGCTATCGCAGCCGCGCAAAGGGGCGCTGACGTCACGGTATTGGAGCGCCGGGACCGGGTCGGCAAAAAACTGCTGGCAACAGGAAACGGACGGTGCAATCTGGGAAATCTGGATATGGATGTGCTGCGGGATTACCGCAGTGGCAGCGCAGAGCGTCTGCCTGCATTTTTTGAACGGTTCGGGACACAGGAAATGCTGCGTTTTTTGGAAGAGAACGGCCTGTATGTTACTGATAAAAATGGATATTTGTATCCATACAGCGGTCAGGCGTCTTCGGTGCTTTCATTTTTTTTGGAACAGTTGGAATGGCTGAATATCAAAGTGGTGTGCGATACAGAAATTCGGAGCATTAATAAGGAGCCTTCCTCAAAATCCCGTTTTGCTGTGCGAACGCAGGAAAAAACGTGGCATTTTGATACGCTTATACTTTCCTGCGGCAGTCCTGCGGGCGTACCGGCACGCGAAAAGCTCGGCGGCTATGAACTGGCTCAGGGGCTGGGGCTTTCTGTGAAAAAGCCTCTCCCGGCGCTGACGGCGCTGCGCTGTCAGGAAAAATTTTATAAGTCGCTGTCCGGCGTGCGCTGTCCGGCAGATATCACGCTGTTTGCAGATAAAAAAGCCATATGTGCAGAAACAGGGGAGCTGCAGCTTACCGATTACGGTATTTCCGGTATTCCGGTATTTCAGCTTTCCCGCTATGCCTCCGAGGCGCTGTCTTCTAAAAAAGAAGTGAGCGCATCCATCGATTTTTTCCCGCAGCTTAAGCCCGGACAATGGGAAGAGCTTTGCCGTCGGCAATACAGGGTATGCGAAGGCATGAGTGCAGCGTTTTTAGTGGAAGGAATGCTCCACAAAAAACTCGCGGCTTTCTTTTTGAGTACGTCAGGGCTAAAGCCCGGAGACATTGTCGGTCCTGCTGCCAAAAAGAAGATATTTCAGATGTTCTCCCGGATGAGGGGGCTTGAAACGCATATCTGCGCAGTAAACCCCGTAGAGAATGCGCAGGTTTGTATGGGCGGCGTCCGTCTTGCGGAAGTAAATGACAATCTGGAATCCATCAAAATTCCCGGATTGTTTTTATGCGGGGAAATGCTCGACGTTGATGGCAGATGCGGAGGCTACAATCTCCAGTGGGCATGGACCAGCGGACATATTGCGGGGGAAGAAGCCGCAAAAGGGGAGCGTGTAAGGAAACTCCCGGCAAAAACAGCAAAAGAAAATTGGAAAGGAGACCGGAAATGATACGTGTTTCGCAGCTCAAGCTGTCTCCGGGACATTCTTTGGAGGAACTGTATGAAAAGACCGCGAAGCTGTTACATATCAAAAGGGAACAGATAGTGCGGCTGGAAATCCGCAGGCAGTCTGTGGACGCGCGCAAAAAGCCGGATATACGGCTTATATATGTGCTGGACGTAAATGTCTCCGGCATTTCAGAGCAGAAATGCGTCCAGCGCAGTAAAAGCAGAGACGTATCGGTTGTGACCGGGAAACGGTATGTATTCCCGCAGCCGGGAGAACGTCAGCTGGAACATCGTCCCGTCATTATCGGCACCGGACCTGCCGGACTTTTCTGCGGTTATCTGCTTGCCGTTCACGGATATCGTCCGATACTTCTGGAACGGGGACAGGCGGTGGAGCAGCGGTGCAGGGATGTTGAGACGTTCTGGAACGGAGGAGGTCTGGATCCGGAATCCAATGTTTCTTTTGGAGAAGGCGGAGCCGGTACATTCTCGGACGGAAAACTCAATACGCTCATTAAGGATAAGGACGGACGCGGAAGGGAAGCGCTTTCGATATTTGTAAAGCACGGCGCACAGCCGGAGATTTTATATGAGGCAAAGCCTCATATCGGGACGGACGTTCTTACGGGCGTAGTCGCGGATATGAGAAAGACGATACTTTCCTGCGGCGGTGAGGTGCGCTTTGGTACGCGGGCAGACGGTATCTGTGTAAAGGACGGGAGGCTCACGGGCATCCGGCTTTCAGACGGAACGATTTTGGACACCCAGACGGCGGTCCTTGCCATCGGGCATAGCGCACGGGATACTTTTGAAAAGCTGCTTTCAGACGGGCTTGAGATGGAACCGAAAGCATTCGCGGTCGGACTTCGCGTGGAGCATCCGCAGGCGCTCATCAATCTGTCTCAGTATGGCGTATCGGAGCCGGAGCATCTTTCGGCTGCCCCTTATAAGGTCACAGCAAAGGCAGGCAATGGCAGGGGCGTTTATTCCTTCTGCATGTGTCCCGGCGGCTATGTGGTCAACGCCAGCAGTGAACCGGGGCGGACGGCGGTAAACGGCATGAGCTACAGCAGGCGCGACGGTCAAAATGCCAACAGCGCGATAATCGTCTCTGTCACACCCGAAGATTTTGGCGCAGACGGACCTCTTTCCGGAATCGCTTTCCAGCGCCGCTTAGAGGAGGCCGCCTGGAAAGCCGGACAGGGAGCAATTCCGGTACAGCGCTATGGAAGCTTTTCTGCACGGGCGTCCTCGGGACATATCCCGCCGGATTTTACCCCCGCTGTCCGGGGGCAGTGGAAGCTTGCGGATGTAGCGGGAATTCTTCCGGCGTCGTTAAAAGAAGCTTTTGAAGACGGAATGGAACAGTTCGGGCATATGATACCCGGATTTGATGATGAGAACGCCCTTGTATCCGGTGTAGAGAGCCGGACCTCATCGCCTGTGCGCATCAGCCGGGATGAGACGCTGCAGGCGAATATCCGGGGGATTTATCCGTGCGGAGAAGGCGCAGGGTATGCCGGAGGCATCACCTCTGCGGCAATGGACGGTATGCGGATCGCTGAAAAGATAGCGTCGGAGTGGGCGCCTTTTAATATTTAATAATGGAGATTAAGATGAATTTACGGGATACATTTCGGGATAAAAAACGTATCGTTATCAAGATAGGCTCCTCTTCCCTGCAGCATCCGGAGACGGGGGATATGGATTATGTCCGGCTGGAAGTGCTCGTCAGGGAACTGTGTGACCTGAAAAACCAGGGAAAGGATGTGACGCTGGTTTCTTCCGGCGCAATTGCACAGGGGAAAAAAGCGGTCCGCCTTTCTTCGGAAGATATGGAGCGCGACCCAATCGCCGTCAAACAGGCATGCGCGGCGGTGGGACAGGCGCGGCTTATGATGACCTATCAGAAGATTTTTTCAGAATATGATCAGATAGCCGCGCAGATACTCATGACGCGTCATACGGTAGACAACGATATGAATCGTACCAACGCCCAGAATACGTTTGAAGAGCTGTTTAAGCTTGGAGTGATACCAATCGTCAATGAAAATGATACGGTTGCGACCCATGAGATAGAGATAGGGGACAACGATACTCTTTCCGCCATCGTAGCGTCTATGATAGGCGCAGACCTGCTTATTCTTCTTTCGGATATTGACGGGCTTTATACAGACGACCCCAGGAAAAATCCGGATGCCCGTTTTATTGAAACTGTGGAACATCTGGACGAAACGTTTCTGAGCATGGCAAAAGGATCTACCGGAAGCAGTGTCGGTACCGGCGGGATGTCTACAAAGCTGACTGCGGCTCAGATAGCAGCCGCTTCCGGCACAGATATGGTCATCGCAAACAGCAGGGACATCCGGATCATCCACAGCATCATCAAAGGTGAAAACTGCGGGACTGTGTTCAAGGCGGAGAAACAGGAAGACTTCGATCTCCCTGCCTTTATTGCAAAACTGCATAAAAATTGATATTTACACATCACCAACAGGAGGAAACATGACGATAGATGAAAAAATCGCGCGTATCAACGCGCTTTATCACAAATCAAAAACACCCGGAGGACTGACGGAAGACGAAAAGCAGGAACAGGCTTTATTGAGAAAGGAATTTATTGCCAACATCCGTCAGAATATCAAAAGTCAGCTGGACAATATCAGCATTCAGAATCCTGATGGAACTATTGAAAACCTGGGCGAGACCCATGGGAATAAGGTTGCCCATTGACGATAAGCTCCGCAAAGGGAGCCTTTCTGTAAAAGAGCTTCGCACTCTTGGAAAAGAGCGGCGGGATGGACTGGGAGAAGAAGGGCGGATTCAAAAAAGCCGTCAGGCATTTCAAAATCTTACCGCGCTCCCGGAATGGCAGGAGTCTCAGACTGTTCTGACGTTTGCTTCGTTCGGGACGGAGATTTCGACGCGGGAGTTGATACAGTCGGCACTCGAACTGAAAAAAGCAGTTTACTGTCCGAAGGTATCTCCGGAATTAAAGGAAATGATATTTTACCGTATCAGGAGTATTTCAGAGCTCATTTCCGGATTTTGCGGGATTTTAGAGCCTCGGGAAAGCGGGGAATGCTATATTCCGGCCGCAGGCTGCAGAACGCTCATGATAGTTCCCGGGACTGTCTTTGACAGGAAGGGAGACCGGATAGGTTACGGCGGCGGATATTATGACCGTTATCTGGGGGCGGCCGCAAAGCAGGATCGTCCGTTTCTTGCGGGGCTCTGCTTTGAATGCCAGCTTACAGACTACATCCCGGCACAGCCTCATGATGTCGGAATGGATATGGTCGTGACGGAAAAAAGGGTCATACGCGTTCCAATTTAGCAAATGAAAAGATGCTCATAATTGTGTTTTTTATATGAGGAGGACAGGCAGATGACGGAACTGATACAAATGGGAAAACGTGCAAAAAAGGCGGCATATGAGCTCGCACTGCTGGATTCTGACACTAAGAACAGAGCGCTCAATGCTGCAGCCGATGCGCTGGAAGCACAGGCAGGGTATATCCTCTCTGAAAATGAAAAGGACATGGAGGCAGGCAGACAAAACGGTATGTCGGCAGGGCTTCTGGACCGGCTGATGCTCAGCTGCGACCGTATCTCAGCGATGGCGCAGGGACTCCGTCAGGTAGCCAAGCTTCCTGACCCGGTAGGGGAAGTCATAGAGAGCTTTGTGCGTCCGAATGGCATTGAGATCACCAAAAAGCGTGTTCCTCTCGGTGTGATAGGAATTATTTACGAATCACGGCCGAACGTGACGGCGGATGCTTTTGGATTGTGTTTTAAATCCGGGAATGCAGTGATGTTAAAGGGCGGCAGCGACGCGCTTTGTTCCAATATCGCCATTGAGACGGTATTGAGGGGCGCGCTTGAGCAGCAGGGTATTTGTACAGATGCAGTCATGCTCCTTCATTCTGCTGACAGGGCAGCAGCACAGGAGATGATGCGGCTGAACGGTTATCTGGATGTACTCATCCCGCGGGGCGGTGCAGGGCTCATCCGCACCGTTGTGGAAAACAGTACGGTTCCCGTTATTGAGACCGGGACCGGAAACTGCCACATCTATGTGGATGAGGATGCGGATATCGACAAGGCGGTACCCATCATTTTAAATGCAAAAACCCAGAGGGTTGGCGTATGTAACGCCTGCGAATCGCTGGTCGTGCATGAAAAGATATGTGAATCGCTGCTGCCGCGACTGTATCGGGAGCTTCTTGATAAAAATGTGGAGATACGGGCGGATGAGCGTTCTTTTCTTCCGCTGGAGGGCTGTGTAGCTGCACAGGAGAAGGATTTTGAAACGGAATACCTGTCGCTGGTCCTTTCCGTAAAAACCGTAGATTCACTTAAAGAAGCGATCGCGCATATCAACCGCTGCGGCACGGGACATTCGGAGGCTATCATTACGGAAAATAAGAGGCATGCGGAAAGCTTTTTGAATGAAATAGATGCTGCCTGCGTCTATGTCAACGCTTCAACCCGTTTTACAGACGGATTTGAATTCGGCTTCGGTGCGGAGATAGGCATCAGCACCCAGAAACTCCACGCCAGAGGGCCTATGGGCTTAAAGGAACTGACAAGTTATAAATATACTATATGCGGGAACGGACAGACCCGTGGCTGAAAGGAGCAATCAAAATGAATGCAGTTATTGAAAAATTTTTGCGGTATGTAAAGATAGATAC
>PPYF01385623.1_pt1 | contig 16507 bp, 15 predicted proteins | sample 1559871 | NCBI WGS metagenome assembly PPYF01 (sample SAMN08240021, study PRJNA423297) | Human gut metagenome, whole genome shotgun sequencing project.
ACTAATTAGTTAACAAAACTCGGTTTAGGGCACTGAAAAGTGCCCTTTCGAAGGGGTATGCCCTAAATTGAGTGCTTACCTTGGTACGTTCCACAACGACCCAGAAATTGCCGTTCTTGGTATGTACCTGCTGAAATCCCAGATCTTTCAATGCACGGCCTACCTGCACGGCATTCAGGCGGACTCCTGTTCCAAAGCGGGCGACAATCTGTGCTGAGGTAATGTACTGCCCCTTTTCCAGTTCTACAGGCGGACGGAAATAAGACAGAATCAGTTCGCGGGCAAGATTAGGAGTTTCGAAGCGACGGTTTCTTCCGTTCAGCACTTCGATTTCCTTTTCGTCGAACCAGTAGCGATAGCCCTGATCGAGTAAAGCCTTGGCCTGTGCATACACCCCTTCGTAAGGAATGGGCGTCGTCCAGGGATTCTCAATCTCCTCGATTTCGGCAATCAGCCAGCGCCGGGTACCCGTATCGTCGGTAAGAAACTGAAGGTTGTTTCCCGTGGCACAGAACGAAGCAATGTGCGGCAGTCGCACCTTATGCCGTCCGTATACCGGACGCTCGTTGACAAAAGCCGTTGTGGTCATCGCCTTGAGCTGATTGAGTTCCTTGCGCTGCATGGAGTCAATTTCCTCGAAGTTAATCAGAATGTTCTCCGTCATTCCGAAAAGATCATCCTTGGTAAGACGATGGCTGTTGGTCTTCGTCGCATAATAACGGCGCAACACCGGCGGAAGCAGGTTCTCCATAAAGGAACTTTTGAAACAGCCCTGACGGCCCAGGAAGACCAGAATCACATGATTCACCACTTTGTCATTGAACACACCGGCAAGCATACCCACCATCCAGCGGCAGAAATAGTCGCGGAACTGGGCAGGCGAAAGATTGACACACTTCACCATAGCTGCCATACGGCCGATATAGTCCGTCTTTCCGTCCCAGACAGGAAGGCTGTCGAGATACTCCTGTAAAGGATGAAACTCTTTCACATAATCGCTGGATATCAGCGTACGCAAGCGGGAAATATCCACCTCCATACCCGTGCGCTGCATGTTGCACCAGAGTGAGTTTTCCACATTATCGGTAAGACACTCCCACGGCGCATTTTCCGGCTTTCTGAACCGGAACTCCAGCTGGTGAATCAAGGTGTTCATCCGCAGTTCTACATGCTCGTTGAGGTAATTTTCCATTTCCTCCACACTGGCACGGTTGAGCAGTCTCCGTTCCCGGTTCTGCCGGACAGGACGATAATCCGCCAGCTTGCAGGTAGCATGTTCGGCAGTCAGCGCATAACAGCTCTGCACGGTTGCCACCACCGAATGTTCCACCGCCTCGTAGTCGGCAAAGACACGCAGCGCCCATTTTTCGGCCTCCTGCTTCTTTACCCCGAAGCGGTTCATCCAATACAGACAGCGGCAGATGTAATCGTTGTGACGGTGCTCCTCGTAGCGTGCCCCGTCCTCTTCTACCAGACGCCGCACCACCGGTTCCGCCATCCGTACCGTCACCGCCCTCCGTCCGTCACCGGCAGTATCCTCTGCACAGTCGGACACGGGAAAAGCCCCGGCATCGGGACGGAACAACACATCCGGGTCGTGACAAATGACCGACATCCTCGTGGCGTTCTTGCACTGCAAGTCCATGGGAACTCCCAGCAGGTCGGCATAATACGCGTTCACCTTCTTCCAGACAGAAAGGAAGTTGCGCTTCGTCACCGGAGCATCCACGCGAACCAGTACCCGGATACCGCATCCCGACAGGGTAAAATGCACCAGAAACGCATATTTGTCCTGCCGCAGCCGATGCATGGCACGATACAGTGCGTCGCCCTCTAGCCCGTCTATATCGCCCATGATAAATCCGGAATACCCGGTAATATGACGGTCGGAACGCCCGCCCTCCAGACTTACGGAAGGCACAAAGGCAGGCTGGTTCATTTTCACGTTGCGCAGGTACCCTTTGAGGTTGTCCGCATTACCGGTATCTCCCTCTCCCTCTCCCTCCAGCGCACGGATTCTGGAAAGTGTTTCCCGATAATGCAGGGTAGCATCACGGTGCAAAGGACCTTTGATTTCGTCGACAATGGCCTCCCACGAAGAAGCCTGTGGATGTGTGTCGCGTAATGAAAGAAAACGCGACGGAAAGAAAACAGAATTATTCTTCATAATAAAATTTTAAGGTTAACAGTTTATGCTTCATAAGCCCGAAGCCTTAATTGACCGTGAAGATAATATATGTCATAAAACGGGATTTTCCCTCCATGAAAGGAAAATGCCCCGCAAAAAAATAATGCAAAAAAGAAAAGAGACAGACATGAGTACCCAACAACCGGACTCCCTGATGGGAATTATGCTGGAATATTTCCGGCACGCCAGCCAGCTGCCAATCTCTACCCTGTGCAGCGAAGCCGGCATCAGTACAAAGACGTATTTGAAATTAAAAAAAAAGATTATCCTCCCCTTGTAAGGATATGTAAACTTTTCTGTGTACTCTACATGCATTTCCCTCCCGAAGAACTGGGAGAGATGGCAAAAGAAGCCACAGAACTATGGGCAGAAGGCATCAGGGAAAAAGAAAAGAGAAAGTAATATTACATATATATGCAATAACAAAAAAACAATGCATAAAATTTTATTCATATGCAAAAGACCACTTATCTTTGCGCCCCGGAAACAGAGCTATAGCTAATCTGAAAACGGATTGAATAAAAATGCATAAAAATACTTATCCCATACTCACTGCTCAGGAAGCAGCCCTTCTGATTCACCACGGAGACACCTTGGGAATCGGAGGATTTTCATCGGTAGGAACCCCCAAGGCAGTACCCGCTGCCCTGGCTTCCCACGCACAGGCCCAACATGAGGCCGGTAAGGAATTCAAGGTAGGACTCATCACCGGAGGAGCTACCGGAAACACCATCGACAGCGCCCTGGCACAAGCTGGAGCCGTCAGTTTCCGTACCCCCTTCCAGTCGAACAAAGACATGCGAAACGCCATCAACAGCGGCGATGTAGCCTACTACGACGTACACCTCTCCCACATCGGTCAGGACGTACGCTACGGCTTCCTTCCCAAGATCAATGTGGCACTGATTGAAGCTTCCGATGTAACAGCCGACGGCGAAATTACCCTGACTACCTCAGTGGGTATCTCGCCTACCCTGATTCAGCAGGCAGAAAAAGTGATTATCGAACTGAACCGCATGCACAGCGGCAAGCTGCAGGGCATGCACGACATTTATACTCCTTCGGCTCCTCCCGCACGCACCGACATTCCCATTTTCCGGGTAAGCGACCGTGCCGGCAGTCCGGTGGTAAAAGTCGACCCGAAAAAGATCGTTGCCATTGTGGAAACCAATGAACGCGACCACATCGCTCCTTTCACTCCGCAGAATGAAACCACGCTCCAGATTGGAAACAACGTGGCACAGTTTCTGCTTTCGGAATGGAAGAAAGGCCGTATTCCTCAGGAGTTCCTTCCGCTGCAGTCGGGTGTAGGCAACATTGCCAATGCCGTACTGGGTGCCCTGGGCGACGATACACAGCTCCCTGCCTTTACCATGTTTACAGAAGTGATTCAGAACTCAGTCATCGACCTGATGCTAAAAGGACGCATCCGTTTTGCAACCGGCAGCTCATTGACGCTGAGTGAAGACCATCTGGATATGATATACAACGACCTTCCTTTCTTCCGCGACCGGCTTTTGCTGCGTCCGCAGGAGATTACCAATCATCCGGAAATGATCCGCCGTCTGGGCATCATCGCCATCAACACGGCATTGGAGGCTGACATTTTCGGAAACGTAAACAGTACGCACGTATCGGGCAGCAAGATTATGAACGGTATCGGCGGTTCTGCGGATTTCTCGCGCAACGCCTACCTGTCTATCTTCACCACTCCTTCTACGGCAAAGAACGGTCTGATTTCGTCCATCGTGCCCCAGGTGTCGCACGTAGACAGCACGGAACACGATGTCCGCATCTTAGTGACCGAACAGGGTGTAGCCGACCTTCGTGGCAAATCGCCCCGCCAGCGTGCACAGTGTATCATCGAGAACTGTGCCCACCCCGACTACAAGCAGCTGTTGTGGGATTACCTGAAACTCTCGGAAGGCAAGTCGTGTCATACCCCTTTCAGCCTCCGCAACGCTTTCCAGATGCACCTCGCCTACGAAGAAACAGGCGACATGCGGAATACTACTTATATCGCTTAAAATAAACTTATTATATTTTTAAAATTGAGTAGAGGATATCACCTTATGGGTGATATCCTTTCTTGGTTTATGAGTATTTGAAAACAAGAAAAAGATGAATTCAAATAAAATTGTAAAAGGATTTGCATGGACTGCTATAGAACGATTTTCTATACAGTTTGTACAATTCATTTTGGGAATTATTATTGCACGACTAATTACCCCCGCAGAATATGGGGTATTAGGTATATTAATGGTATTTATCAATATATCCCAAGTTTTTATAGACAGCGGATTAGGAAGCGCATTAATTTATTATAACAACTCAAAAAAAGAAGATGTACAGACCACTTTCACTTTTAATTTGGGTATCAGTACAATTCTTTTCATCATCTTATATTTTGCATCTCCTTATTTGGAAATATTCTTCCATTTAGACCATTTATCAAAGTACATGCAAGTCAGTGCATTGGTTCTGTTTACTAATTCATTAATTGTAGTTCCAACCGCTTTATTAAAAATCAGATTGGATTTCCGCTCCCTTGCCATATCCAATCTTACTTCCACTGTATTAAGTGGTATAACCGGAGTTGTAATGGCCTATTTAGGATATGGGGTTTGGGCTCTGATAGGACAACTACTTTCAAAAAGTTTCTTACAATTTATTTTATTATTTATTCAATGTAAATGGATACCTTGTATTTCTTTTCATAAAGAATCTTTTAAAAGGTTATATAATTATGGGATTAAGATATTTTCAGCTTCTTGCATCACGAAAATTGTAGATGAGAGTACTTCCTTTTTTATAGGTAAAGTGTTAGCTCCATCCTGTTTAGGTATATTTACAAGAGCCAATCAATTTGCCTCACTGCCAGCAACTAGCTTAGGAACCATTGTTTCTTCAGTTCTTTTCCCTGCATTATCCTCTATAAAAAATGATCAAGAATTTGAGTCAGTCTACATTAAATCCATTAAATATCAGGCTCTTCTTTCAATCCCTTTATTTTTGTGGATTGCTATGATTTGTGAGCCAATGATAAAATTATTACTAACCGATAAATGGATTGAAGTCGTTCCTATTCTTCAAATACTTTGTTTAGGAAGAATCTTAGCGCCAACTACTAACATTACAGAACAAGCTCTTAATGCACAAGGAAGAAGTGATTTATTCCTAAAACAGCAAAGTATAAAAATGTGTTGCAAAACAATTTTAATAATATGTGCCATTCCATTTGGACTCACCGCCATCGCAAGTGCTGATGCTTTATTTACTCTAAGCCAATTCTTTATTACAAACCATTACGCTCCTAAAATATCGAAATATAATAGCCTTGATATTTTAAAAATTATTTATCCCTTTATTCTTACTGGCTTTTTAGGAGCTACCATAGGATTCATATCTTTATTGTTCATTCATAATTTATTTACCCAAATTATAATAAGTACCTGTATTGCTGGAACAATATATATTATCATATTAAAATATATATATGATTCTCATATATTTGACTTTATCATCTACAAATTAAAAAATATATCTAAAACGTAATACCATATTAAATTTTAATTCATAAATTATGAAAATTTTATCAGTAGGAGGCATGAACGGATTAAGTAATACTTGCCTTCATCGCCATTGGGCTTTAGAGAAGATAGCAGACGAAATAGATGTAGTAAATACTTCCGGATTTACCAGTCTATGGTATAGAATAGCTCATCATCTATTTTTATATGGTATACCTGTCCGAATTCCCGAAAATAGAAACGAAAATGCTCAAATCATTGAAAAAATAAATTCAACTTATTACGACATTGTATGGATTGATAAAGGAGTAACTATTTTTCCGGAAACACTTCAATATATCAAAAAAAAATCTCCGAAAACCTTATTAATCAGCTACTCACCTGATAATATGGCTTTACGCCACAATCAATCCCAACAATACCTAGAATGTATTCCACTTTACGATTATATCATTACCAATAAATCGTACATCTTAGAAGACATGAGAAAATTGGGAGCAAAAGATATTCGTTTTGTCAACAACAGTTACGAATCGACTTTCCATTATCCTCGTACACTGACTTCGGAAGATTACAAAGAAATTGGAGGGGATATCGGTTTTGTAGGAGCTTGGGAAAAGGAACGGTGTGAAAGCATTCTCTACTTAGCACAACATGGACTTAATGTACGTGTATGGGGAGGAGGAAAATGGTTAAAATATAAAGGAATGTATCCCTGTTTAACAATTGAAGATAAAGGATTATACTCCGAAAATTATTCTAAATCGTTTCAGGCATTTAAAATTTCACTCTGTTTTTTACGAAAGATGAATTTTGATCTTCAAACTACACGCACAGTAGAAATCCCCGCCTGTGGTGGTTTCATGATGGCTGAACGTACTTCAGAACATCAAGCAATGTTCGAAGAAGGTAAAGAGGCAGCTTTCTTTTCTTCAAATGAAGAACTATTAGAAAAGTGTAAATACTATTTATCTCACAATGAAGAAAGAAAAGAAATAGCAACTGCTGGTTTAAAAAGATGTCAAACTTCCGGATACTCAAATATAGAAACACTACGTTCTATCATTAATTATATAATTAAAAACAGCAAAAAAAATTAACATACACTTTTTTTTTAGAGAATGAATTACAGCATTATATCATTTATAAAAAAAGCATTATCTATAATTCTAATTATTTGCAGCTTTTTAGAAATCATATTCTTCCCTCAAATTGAAAATATAATAGGAATACTTGTTACTTTTTTTAGCTTTCAACTATTCAAACAATTTGCTTTCAAAAGAGAAATTATATGTCAAAGCCCTTTCCCATTTTTAGCAATTTTAGGACTATTTTTATTTATGTATCTACCTATAATTGCTACATTATGCGATGGTCATCCAATTTCTTTTGGTATGATACAACCCATAAAAACATTCTGTCTTCAATTCATTTATTTTTGTATCACAATATTAGCCTTTCACTTTAGCAATAAATTTAGTAAAAAACACAGAGGAATAAGCAATTTACTTAACCGTGTGGGGTATTTAACTCCTCCAACTCATAAACAAATTTGGATATTAGGTTTTTTGGGTATTTTACCTAAAATCTATTTAATGTTAAATCAATATGGAGAAGAAATGACTACTGGAGGAGGATTCGCCAATATGCTATCTTTTCTTGCATATACTCCTGTAACTCTATTATTCCATGAACTATATGGTGGAAAGAAATATAATCATCCAAAGCAAGTTTATTTTTATATTGCTTTTCTGGCTGTTTTAGGAATAGCAACAAACTCACGTAACCAAGTATTGTACGTGTTAGCTACATGGCTATTAATCAGCATTATTTATATCATCATAAACAAACCTATCATATCTGTCAGATCTTTACGCAAAACATTTGGCACAATTATTTTCATAGCATTTTTTATTCCTGTGTTAGCAGATTTAGCATTTGCCATGGTAGCCGTACGAGGAGAACGATACGGTATTACTGCTCAAGAGTTATTCGAAAAGACTTGGGAATTATATACTGATAAGGAAAAATTAAATAATTTAAAAGATTTAGCAGATCGCGATACCCGAAAAATGGCATTACAAAATATACGAACTAATTGGAATGAATATTATGTAAATAATATTTTTCTACAACGACTTTGCAACTACCGTGTAGTAGATGCAAGTATTTATCATGCAGAAAAGGCTGGAATTCCTAATTCTGCTATGCTAGAAAATTTAATCGTAAAATTAAAAACCAGCTACCCAACACCCATAATGAAAATATTTTTCAAAAATATAAACAAAGAAGATTATGCATATTCTCCTATGGATCTACTATTATCCAAATCATTAAAAACAGCCAATAGAGAAAGTTTTTTAGTTGGAGGAGACGTAGGTTTAGGGCTATCATATTTTGGATACTGGTATTTTATTATCCAATATATAATCTATTTCATTGCTTTTTTTCTTATAGATCAATTATCTTATATACGAAAAAACAAAATAACTCTATCAGTTCTTACTCTAATCAGTAGTTATAAGTTATTTCTAACCTTTCAAGTAGGTTCAGGAATTCAGGCTCATTTACAATACTTAATTTATGAATATTTCATTTCAATCATAATCTACTTATTTATTTATAAAACTGTCAGATATATAAAATAACTTATACATATGAAAAATTTAAACCAAATTAAAATAGCCGTAGCCGGAACCGGTTACGTAGGCTTATCAATAGCCACATTATTGGCACAGCATCATAAAGTAACAGCAGTAGATGTAATCCCTGAAAAGGTAGAGAAAATCAACAATCGTATCAGCCCGATACAGGATGAATACATCGAAAAGTATCTGACAGAAAAGGAACTGAACCTTACTGCTACATTGGATGGAAAAGCTGCTTACAAAGATGCAGACTTTGTAGTGATTGCAGCTCCTACCAATTATGATCCGGTAAAGAATTACTTCGACACCAGCCATGTAGAAGAAGTGATTGATCTGGTATTGGAAGTAAATCCGGATGCCGTTATGGTGATTAAAAGTACCATTCCTGTGGGTTACTGCCGCAGTCTGTATGTGAAATATGCAGAGAAATTTGCAAATACTCCTGCTCTTGCCGGAAAGAAATTCAATCTGCTTTTCTCTCCGGAGTTCCTGCGTGAAAGCAAGGCACTGTATGATAACCTCTACCCCAGCCGTATCATCGTAGGTATCCCTAAAGTTATCAAAGGACAGGATAAGGAAAATGAAGCAATTGCTTCCATTGCAGGAGAACATCTGGAAGAAGCAGCTCATACTTTTGCAGCTCTCTTGCAGGAAGGAGCATTGAAAGAGAATATCGACACTCTCTTTATGGGAATGAAAGAAGCGGAAGCGGTAAAACTGTTTGCTAACACTTATCTGGCTCTGCGTGTTTCATACTTTAATGAACTGGATACCTATGCAGAAATGAAAGGTTTGGATACACAGGCGATTATTCAGGGTATCAGTCTGGACCCGCGTATTGGTTCTCATTACAACAATCCTTCATTCGGTTATGGAGGCTATTGCTTACCGAAAGATACCAAACAGCTGTTGGCTAACTACCAAGATGTACCGGAAAATCTGATTGAGGCGATTGTGGAATCGAACCGTACCCGTAAGGACTTTATTGCAGACCGTGTACTGCACATGGCGGGATATTATGATTATTACAACCGTGGCGATTACAACCCTTCGGAAGAAAAAACTTGCACCATCGGTGTATACCGTCTGACTATGAAATCAAACAGTGATAATTTCCGACAGAGTTCTATTCAGGGAGTTATGAAGCGTATCAAGGCAAAAGGTGCAACAGTGATTATCTATGAACCGACATTGGAAGACGGTAGTACTTTCTTTGGCTCACAGGTGGTTAATAACTTGGATGAATTTAAGAAACTGTCTCAAGCGATTATTGCTAACCGCTATGACAACTGTTTGGATGATGTAAAAGAGAAGGTATATACTCGTGATATTTTTAGAAGAGACTAAAATTTTAGTTATCATGATTAAGATATGAAAATACTATACATTTATCGTACAGAAAAAATTGGTTTCTCAATAGGAAAAGTATTCCGACCAATTGAACAAGAAATGAAAATATATGGCAAAGTTGATTCTATAAAACTTCCGTTTGACAATTATAAACTGAATAGTTTAATACAAAATATTCGTTTTGTTAGACACTACTTAAAAAAAAGGAAATACGATATTATTCATATTACCGGAGCTGAACATTTTTTACTCCCCTTCCTTTATTCATATAACACTGTAGTTACAGTACATGATTTAGGATTTTACACAATGCAAAAAAAAAGTATTAAACGCTTTGGTAAATATCTTCTATGGATAAAGACTTTAAAATTAGCAAAATATGTAACTTTCATTTCTGATTTTAGCCAACAAGAGGCTCTCAATTTAGTTCCTTTGAAAAATTATAGTGTTATCTACAATCCTATCAGTAGTGAGTTTCAACCTACACAGAAAGAATTCAACATAAAATGTCCTAATATACTTCATATTGGAACCAAGCCTAATAAAAATCTTTTTAATACAATAGAAGCATTGAAGGGCTTTCCATGCAAACTGAGGATCATTGGGAAATTGTCTGAAGAGGAAAAAGAACATCTACAAAGAAATCAAATTGACTATTCGAATGCATACAATCTCTCGGATCTGGAAATCATTCAGGAATATCAACAATGTGATATTGTCAACTTCCCTTCTTTATACGAAGGTTTTGGAATGCCTATCATAGAAGGTCAAAGCATAGGTCGTATAGTCATTACAAGTAATCTTTCACCGATGAAAGAAATTGCCAACGATAGTGCGGTATTGGTAAATCCAACTGATATCAATTCAATGCGTGAAGGGTATAAAAAAGCTATAGAGCAACACGAAAAGTATATAGAAAAAGGATTTGAAAATGTAAAGCGGTTTTCTATAGAAACTATAACTCATACATACTTAGAAACTTATAATAAACTCTTAAACAGATTACAATGAAAGTATTACACACAGGTACATTGGATGTAAATGCCGGTGGTCCTGCCATGAGTACCTATTATACTTTATATGGTTTGCGCCAACAAGGAGTAGAGGCAGAAATCATTATGTATCCACTTTCTCCTACCGGCAGACTGAGAGGAGAAAATGTCCCGGTTCATTTTGCCAAAGCTCCATGGGAGAATAAAATGGCTTATTCACCTGCATTGAAAAAAGAAATTGAAAAATTGGGTGAATATGATATTTATCATGCACAAGGAGTATGGCAGTATCCTACTTATGCACTGGCAGATATTGCACGTAAAAAAGGAAAGCCTTATCTGATTACTCCCAGAGGAATGCTTTACCCGCAAGATATACGAAAATCGAATAAATTTTTCAAGGAACTCTCTTTGAAATTCCGGCTATTAGATGATTTGAATCGTGCAGCTTGTGTACAAGTGACATGCAAAGAAGAAATGGAGCACTGCCGGAATTTAGGAGTAACCTCTCCTATTGCTATTATCCCTAACCCGATTGAGATTAAAGAATACAAAGAGACAAAGAAAGATGATGTATTCCGTTTAGGGTATTTGGGAAGACTTTCACCAAGAAAGAATGTGGAAGGCTTGATTTATGCCTTTGCAGAATTACGCAAAGAAACAGTCCATGCGGAATTGCTGATTATAGGAGGAGGAGATGAAGAATACGAAGCCTTCCTAAAAAAAGAAGTAAGCAGATTAGGACTAACCAATGTACGTTTTGCAGGATTCTTATCGGGCAAAGAAAAAGATGAAGCCATTGCCTCATTATCTGTATTAGCTATGCCCAGTGAATTTGAAAATTTAGGTAATGTAATTTTGGAAGGTTTGGTAAGAGGTATTCCTTGTATTGCAACCAAAGGTGCACCATGGGAAGAACTGGAAACACATCAGTGTGGATGGTGGGTAGAATATAAGCAGGAAGCAATTACAGAAACGGTACGGCAGGCTCTTTCTTCAACCGAATTGAAAGAGATGGGAGAAAGAGGAAAGCTGCTTGTAAAAGAGAATTATTCTGTAGAAGCAATTGCTGAAAAGATGAAAGAACTATATACATACATAAGTAATAATAAACATGAAAAGCCATCTTTTCTATATATCAGATAAAATATTAGGCGTACTAAATTATTAATAAGCACTTTATGAATAAAAAAAACATAGTATTTTGGGGGAATATCAATATTCATGTATACCCTATAGCTAAAGCTTTATCTCTTTATCAGAAAGTATATATCATCATTGATAGTAACTCTTTTACTAACCAAACAGAAAGAATTCCTCTTTATACAAGCCAAGAAAATATTGAAATCATAGATGCAAAAAATTCTGATCTCAAAAATATCATAAATTCTTTTGATAAAAAAAATACAATTCATATCAATACAGGTTTAAAATTATCATCCAGTATTTCTTCAAAAGCACTAAAACTTCTTTTAAAAAATAAAGCTATCATTTTTAGTTTACCACAAGAAGGATTTCAATTAGATAATATAAAAGGCATAATTAATAAAATAAAATGGTTCATTTATATAAATTTTATTTATAAAAAAATAAAAGGATTTGGACTAACTGGAAACAAGGCGTTCAACGATTTTAAAAGTATAAAGTGTAATATTAAATCAAGATGCTTTCCATGCATATATGCAACTTCTCCATCTAATATAAATACTTTTCTTCCCCATGAAGAATTTAATATAACATTTGTAGGAGCTATAAATAAACGAAAAAACATAGAAACTATCATAAAATGGATGTTGGAAAGCAAAGATATCATGCGTTTTAAATTCAATTTCCATATTTATGGTAGAATCTATAAAAATGAAACTCAAGATTTTCTAAAGCTAATAAAAGGATATCCTAATTTTATATATCATGGTATTGTAGATAATAATGAAATACAAAATGCTTTAGCACAATCTGACTTATTAATTCTTCCATCACTATATGATGGATGGGGAGCGGTTGTAAATGAAGCATTACAATGTGGAAGTCAAGTTTTAGTTTCGAACAAATGCGGTTCGGAAAGTTTAATACAAAATAGATCTTTTTTAGGTAAAGTGTTCGAAGTAAACAATCAAAAAGATTTTACAAATAAAGTTTTATTTTTTCTAGTAAAAGGAGTTCTATCAATAAAAGAAAGAGAAGAAATCAAAAATTGGAGTGCTTCCCACATTTCACCTGAAGTAGTAGCTAAATACCTTAATGAGATATTTGAATATTATTGTACAAATTCTACGAGAAAACCCACAGCACCTTGGAATTAATTATATTTCTATAATCAGTAAATTCAATATTCTCCCCAAATACTATAAATATAGAAGTTTTAATTAAATACTTAATTATACACAACAAGAATGTAAATACCAATTTAGCTATTTATAAACCAATATATTTTATATAATCACAAAATTTAAAAACTCTTTATTTATAAATCTATATGGATTTATCAAAACATACTCCAGGCCATGTTTCCTTATCAAACAAACTAAAACGAGTCTTCTGGAATATCATAGTTCTCTTTTTATTCAGACCTTTTGGCACAAAGTTATTTCGCATATGGCGTCTTTGTATACTTAAACTATTTGGAGCTAAAGTAGAATGGGATGCCGAAGTTTATTCATCGGCTAAAATATGGGCACCGTGGAAGCTTAAAATGGGACATCGGGCTTGTTTAGGTCCTAATACGATATGTTATAATCAAGACTGGGTGGTATTGGAAGACGATGTAGTTGTATCCCAATATAGCTATTTGTGTACGGCTTCTCACGAAGTGAACCAACTGAACACAGCAGATGATTCTCTGATTACGGCTCCAATATGGATAAAAGAAAAAGCGTGGATTGGAACCAAAGCTTTTATCAGCTTAGGTGTCTGCATAGGTAAGGCTGCTATTGTAGGAGCTACTGCTTCTGTTTACAAGAGTGTGGAAGATTATAATATAGTGGGCGGCAATCCAGCCCAATTCATCAAAAAAAGAGTCTTAAAACCATAATTATATGAAATGTCCCAAAATTTGTCTTGCCTGCTCTGCTGGTGGACATTTAAGAGAATTACAGTTGGCTATAGGAACAATTCCTGAAAGATGGGATTGTTATTGGCTGACACTGAAAACCACATCGACAAAGGCTTTTCTGAAAGATAAAGAACATGTTTTTCTGACTAATTTTCAACCACAAAAAAAGTGGACACTGATAGTAAATTGCCTACAAGCTTTGTTTTGGTTAATAATTAAAAGACCGAACGTAATTATTACAACTGGAGCAGGAGTAACTGTTCCTACGGTTTTTTTTGCAAAAAAATTATTGCATACTAAAATAATCTTTATCAACTCGGCAGCAGATGTAACCCATGCTTCTAAAACACCTGTCTGGATAGAAAAATATGCAGATGTGTTCTTAGTACAATGGGAAGAGATGAAACAGATTTTTCCAAACGCAACTTATATTGGTACATTATGATTTTTGCAAGCTTAGGAACAATGGATATGCCCTTTTACCGAATGGCTAAAGCTGTAGATGAATGGGCTGCAACAACCGATGAAGAGGTAATCGTACAAACAGGATATACGAATTATCCCTATAAGCATGCACATGCTTTTCAGTTTTGTACAAAAGATGAAATGCAGAGCTATATTGATAATGCGAGCCTCTTGATATTACAAGGTGGATGGGGGGCTATATCGGAAGCAATGGATAAAGAAAAAAAAATTGTTGTAATTCCACGGTTTGATAAAACAGAGCATATTCACGACCAGTTTCAACTGATTAGAAAACTGGATGAATTGGGGTGTGTAGTAGGAGTTTTTGATGAAAAAGAGCTCCCTGCTAAAATAGAACATGCTAAGAATTTTCAATTCCAAAAACTGAAGAAAGGGAATGCAGAAAATCTTATAGAAGAAAAATTAAAACAATGGTTTATTAAAATATAAATTAAATGAAAAAGAAAATTACAATTCTACTATCTGTAATAGCCTTTATTTTTATTGGAGCGGAAATTGCCCTTAGAACTTTTCTGGGCTTAGCCAATGCTCCACTTTATTATGCCAGCAACGAGTATGAATACATAGCTTGTCCTAACCAGGATGGGTATCGGTTTGGAAATCACTATCACTATAATTCATATTCGCAACGAAGCGAAGAGCCGGATTCTACCAAGAAGATTATATTGGGATTAGGAGACAGTGTGTTATTTGGTGGAGTACAGACCGACCAAGACAGTTTGGCAACCTCAATCTTTACCCAGGAAACTGGTATACAGATGCTGAATATTTCTGCTGGAAGTTGGGGACCGGATAACTGTGCGGCTTACTTGAAGAAATTCGGACTGTTTGGAGCAAAAGCTATGTTTCTATTGGTAAGCAGCCATGATGCACATGATAACATGGATTTCCAGCCTGTAGTTGGTACTCACCATTCCTATCCTAATAAGCAATATGTATTAGCTTGGGGAGAATTGCTGGAACGTTATCTTCTGCCACGTGTGTTGCCTAAAAAGAAAAAAGAAGCAGATCCAGATCAGAAGGTGCTGGATGGTATTGGTATTGAGAAAAACGGAAAAGTATTTAATCCGGGATTTGACCAACTGGCTGAAATGGCAAAACAGGCAAATATTCCGCTATATGTATATCTGCATGCAGACTTGCAGGAACTGAAAGAGGGTAAGTATAATGATCAGGGAATGGAAATCATTGAATGGGCTGAGAAAAACCACATTACACTGATAAAGGAACTGGATTTTCATTTTTCAGAAAAAGACTATAGAGACGGAATTCATATCAATGCAGCCGGACAAAAAAAGGTAGCAGAGATTATGAAAACGATACTCGCTAAAGAATAAACATATAAAATTAATTTAGAATGAAAGTATCTATCATCACCTCTTGCTTCAACCGCGAAGCAACCATAGGAGATGCCATAGAGAGTGTACTCTCGCAAACGTATCCCGACATAGAATACATCGTGATAGACGGGGCGTCGAAAGACAACTCGTGGGCGGTGATTCAACGCTATAAGGAGGGGATTGCACAAATGGTATCGGAACGCGACCGCGGTATGTATGAGGGTATAAACAAGGGCCTGAAAAGGGCTACGGGGGATATCATCGGACTGATTCACTCGGATGATTTCCTGTTTTCGAAGGAAACGATTGCGCATATTGTACGGAAGTTTGAGGAAACGGGTGCGGACCTGGTGTATGGCAACGGACTGTTTGTGGATGCCAAGGATACACAGAAGGTGGTGCGCAACTGGATTAGCGGTTCGTACAGCAAAGGGAAAATGAAACGGGGATGGCTGCCGCTGCATCCTACGGTGTATATCCGAAGGGAGTGTATAGAGCGACTGGGGATGTATGACGAGAGTTTCAAGATTGCGGCGGACTCGGATTTCCTAGTGCGCTATCTGTATGAGGGTAACCTGAAGGTGGCGTATCTGGATGAATATATCGTGAGAATGAGAATGGGAGGACTGTCTACGGATCCGGAAAAGATGAAGCAGAAGTGGGCGGAGGACTTGAGGATGTACCGAAGTCATGGTTTCTCGCCGTATCTGACACTGGGGATGAAAATCTTGTCGAAGATTCCGCAGTTTATTTCAGCCAAACTGATGAAAAAGGGGGCTATCTGATGCCCATGAGTTTATAGAAGACTTTCTGACAGAAGGAAAGTATACTGAAAAAGACACGTTCGAAAAGGGAAGGTTTCATTTTATTTTTTTCTTGTAGTTACTTCGGCAAAAATAAGGGATTATTTTTGTTTGAATG
>PPYF01545209.1_pt1 | contig 16499 bp, 16 predicted proteins | sample 1559871 | NCBI WGS metagenome assembly PPYF01 (sample SAMN08240021, study PRJNA423297) | Human gut metagenome, whole genome shotgun sequencing project.
TCTGGGGCATTGCAAACGATCTGCGCGGGAGCGTGGACGGCTGGGATTTTAAGCAGTATGTGCTCGGTATGCTGTTCTACCGCTATATTTCCGAGAACTTTGCAAATTACATCAACGACGGCGAGCGCGAAGCGGGCGACGCAACGTTTGACTACGCCCAGCTTTCTGACAGCGACGCGGAGCAGGCCAGAGATGACCTCATCAAAACGAAAGGCTTTTTCATCCTGCCGAGCCAGCTGTTTTGCAGCGTCCGCAGCCGCGCGCCGCTGGACGAGAATCTGAACGAGACGCTGGAAGCGGTCTTTCAGGCGATCGAGGACTCCGCCAAGGGCAGCGACAGCGAGGCAAATTTCAGTGGACTTTTTGACGATATCGACGTCAACAGCAACAAACCGGGCGGCACGGTCGCCGAGCGCAACAAGCGGCTGGTCAAGCTGATGAACGGCGTGGGCGATATGAAGCTCGGTGATTACCGCGACAACACCATCGACGCCTATGGCGATGCCTATGAATATCTCATGGGCATGTACGCCTCCAACGCGGGCAAGAGCGGCGGCAAATATTTTACGCCGCAGGAGGTGTCCGAGCTTCTGACGCGCATCGCCGTCGCCGGAAAGCCCGAGGTCAACAAGGTCTATGAAATTAAGCCTCGCTATTTGATACAAAATACTGCCGCATAACCATAGGGGTGTCGCGGTGTTGTTAGGGGTGTCGGTTTCATATAAGTGTTAATTTGAAATGCCTCCAAGGGAGACACTTGAAATTAGTACTTATACGCAGGAGGTGTGAGATGCCTACGATTTCAAAGAAAGAGCTAGAAGATTACCAGCAGTTGTGTAAAGATAGAAATAACGGACGTATTCTTACGCCGGACGGACTAAGGCTTGTGTGCGAGGGCCTGAACAAAGACCCTGAAGCCATCGGGAAGCATTTCCTCGAAGTGCTGGCCCGGTTCCAAGCGTTTGAAAAATGATAAATTCGCAAAATTTACAAGCGCTATAAAGAGAGTGCTCTCGTAATAACACACTAAGGAGGAAGAATATGGACAAGAAAAAAGGGAACAAAGTAATCTCTACTATTTGCTATGTCATCGGTAGCCTTGCAGCGTTCGCAGCTGCTTGCGTTGCAGTTTCAGAGTTGATGCCTCGAATTTCAGGAACAATCACTAAGGCGGCAGCGAAGAGAACAAATGCAAATCGCGATGATGATGACTGGGGCCCGGTTATTGAGAAAAAGGAAGTAAGCACAGAGGAGGAAGATACTGATGCAGATTGATACTGATAAGATTGCGCAGCAATGTATTGATGCAATCAACGATAAAATCAAGAATTTGAATAAGTTGAATATTATTGTCATTGGAAAATCCGGTGTCGGAAAGAGTACTTTGATAAACAGCTTGTTCAGAGGAAACTTTGCTGAAACTGGATTAGGCCGTCCTGTAACATCGGAGATTCGTAGGCTGGAGAAAAAGGACTATCCATTGGCTATTTATGATACTCCGGGTTTTGAGTTATCCGCAGGACAACAGAACAAGGTAAAGGATGAGGTCATAGACATCATTAGAAAAGGATTTGCCTCCAAAGATATTAACGATGCCATCCATTGCATTTGGTATTGTATCAATGTTGGCGCAAATCGAACATTTGATGAAAGTGAAGTTCAATGGTTGAAGGAATTTACAGCGGAGAATAAAATTACTCAGGTACCTATTATTGTTGTTCTGACTCAGGCTGTTCCGAAAAAGAAAGCAGCTGAAATGAAAACGCTTGTTGAGAAGGAAAACCTCGACATTGTTAAGGTAGTTCCGGTTCTTGCACAAGACATGGAATTCGATGAAGATTACATAGCAAGAGCATACGGACTGGACAAGCTAATTGATGTCATGGCAGAGGTGCTTCCTGCAGAACTTCAGAATACGTTACAAAATGTGCAGAAGGCTTCTCTTGATTCTAAGAAAAGGGCATCGCAGGGAGTTATTGCTGCAGCGGTAGCAGGTTCCTTTGGCGAAGGGTTTGCACCTATCCCTTTCTCCGACGCCGCACTACTAGTTCCGACTCAAGTGGGCATGATAGCCGGAATAACCGTCATCTTCGGGATGGACATAAGTAAGAGCTTTTTGACATCCTTTGTGTCGGCGACGATTGGTAGTGCAGGTGCAACTGTGCTCGGAAAGACAATGGCCTTCCATTTGAACCGGCACTTGTACAAAACGGCGCATCCACGTCAAAGGGCGGCTATCAGGCCACGCGGCAGCTGCTTGAAAACCGGCAGATCAGCGCGATCCTGTCCCTGTCCCCGGCCATGACAGTCGGATGCTTCCATTATCTCATTGAGCATAAGATCCCGGTCCCCCAGCAGATCGCAATCGTGAGCTTTGGCGATTCCGAATGGGCGGAGATCACGAATCCTCCGCTGACAACCATGCGGCACCCGCTGTTCGAAATGGGACAGATGGCGGCGCAGCGGCTTCTGATGCGGCTGGAGGAGGCGGCAAAGGCGGAACAAGGGCAGCCGAAGGCACCCTATGAGACGGTCCGCCTGCCCATCGGGATCGTGCGGCGAAAAACATTCTGATCCAGCGCAGCAAACAAATTTACATTACAAATCAATGAAGGAACGAAGGAGTGTAACAGAAACAATGAAAAAGATGATCTCTTTGATCCTGTGCCTTGCGCTCGTGTGCTGCCTGTTTGCAGGCTGCGCGGCCAAGACCGCAGACGACACCACAACCCCGGCAGATACCTCCGCCGACACCGCACAGACCGAAACCCCCGCAGCTGAAACGGAAACCCCTGCCGCCGATTCCGAAAGCGATGAGAGCGGCATCGAATATAACGGCAAGACCAAGCTTGCCATGTTCGGCCCCCTGACGGGCGACAACATGCAGTACGGCATCAAGATCCGCGACGGCGCGGAGCTTGCGCTCAACCAGTTCAACGCCGCCCACGGCACGAACTTTACCATCGAGTTCAGCGACGACAAGGGCGACCCGAACGAAGCGGTCAACCTCGCAAACAAGATCGTCTCCGACGATACTGTCGTTGCAGCGCTGGCGGGCTACGGCTCCTCCTGTGCGATGGCCACGGCTTCCGTCTTTGACGAGGCCGGTATGATCCTCATCGGCGTTGCCGCTTCCCACGCAGACCTGCCCGGCATGGGCGAATACGTATTCCCCATTCCCATGAGCCAGCGCCTTGAGGCTGTCGGCTTCGCGGAAGCGACCGAGAGCTACTGCGGCATCGGCAGCATCGCCATCATCTACCAGAACACCGACCACGGCGTGCAGGCCGCCAACCTCTTCAAGGAGCAGTGGGAATCCATGGGCGGCACCGTCAGTGTCTATGAAAGCTTTGTTCCGGGCGAGACGAAGGACTTCTCCGCCGTCCTGTCTAAGGTGAAGGAAGCCGCCCCCGATATCCTCTATGTCAACGCCTCCTACAACGATTGCGCGCAGGCATTCATGCAGGCAAAGCAACTGGAGCTTGACGCACAGTATGTCGGCCCCGGCATGTGCGTCAACGAAGAGTTCCTGGGTCTGGTCGGCGACCAGATCGACGGCACCTATATCCTGTCCTCCACGCCGTGCTTCCTGCCGTCCGTCCTTGAGGCCGGCAACGTCGACGAAGCAACGCAGGCATTTATCGATGCCTATAAGGAAGCATACGGCGAAACGCCCGACGGCTTCTCCGCACAGGGCTATGACTCTGTCAACATCGTTCTCAACAGCATCCTGAAGGCCGGCACGACCGACGCAGCCGCAGTTGCGACGCAGATCGGCCAGATCCGCGACTATCCGGGCCTGTCCGGCTTTGATATGAGCTACAACGACCAGAAGGAAATGAACAAGGGCATTTATGTCTTCCAGCTCCAGAACGGCACGTTTGTCCGCATGAACTGATCGGTAATTACCCCACAGATCTGCTGCATCTGTACCTGCTGTAGCAGATGCAGCAGAATCTTTTATCTGGAGGCGATGTAATGTTATTACAGCAATTCATCAACGGCATTACGATCGGAAGTACCTACGCGCTCGTGGCAATTGGCTTTACGATGATCTTTGGCGTTCTCGAGCTGACAAACTTCTCGAACAGTTCTCTGTATATGTTCGGTGCCTATGTGACATGGCTTTTGTATGGCGTCGGCATGAACTTCTTCGTAGCCTTTGCGCTGAGCATTGCCCTGACGGGGCTGCTTGGCTTCAGCATCGACCGGTTTGCCCTGCGGCTGCTGCGCAAACGGCACGCGCCGAAGCTCTCTGGTCTGATCACGACGCTCGGCATGTCCATGGTCATTGATAACGCCATCATGGTGTTCTGCGGCACAGACTCCAAATCGTTCGAGAATCATCTGGATTTCGGCAAGGTCTATATCGGAAACGCCATTATCAGCTGGACGCAGATCATCATTCTGATCGTCGGCTTCTCCCTGATGATCGCGCTCTCCATCCTCGTCTACAGGACGAAGATCGGCAAGGCCATGACGGCCATTGCGCAGAATCAGGATGCGGCAAAGCTGATGGGCATCGATACGAACAAGGTCATTGAGCTCACGTTCGTGATCAGCGGCGTTCTGGCGTGTATCGCGGGTACGATGGTGGCAATGTACTACCGCAGCATCGAGACGACAATGGGCAGCCTCATCGGCACTAAGATCTTTGCAGCTGCGATCCTCGGCGGCGTCGGCATCCTGCCGGGCGCTATGGTAGGCGGTATTCTGCTCGGCATCGTGGAGACCATGGTCTCCGCGTATATCAGCACCGGTTACCGCGATGCCATCTCGTTTACGATCCTGATCGTTGTTCTGCTGTTCATGCCCAACGGCATGTTCGGTAAGAAGGCCATTAACAAGGTATGAGGGAAACGCGATGATAGAGAAACTGAGTATCCAGCTTGTCAGATACAAGCTGCCGCTGCTGATTTTTGTTGCAGTGCTTGCCATTGTGTTTCCAATGGTATTTACCTCGAAATATGTGCTTCGCATTGCGATTCTATGTCTCATGTACTGTATGCTGAGCGTCAGTCTCAATCTCATGACAGGCGTTCTGGGCCAGATGTCCTTCGGTCACGCGGCCTTCTGGGGGATCGGTGCGTATACTGCGGCGATCCTGACCAAGACCTGCGGCTGGGACGGCCTCGGCGTGTTCGCTGCCGCAGCGCTCACGGCCGGCTTTGCAGGCCTCATCCTGAGTCTGCCGGTCATGCATCTGAAGGGCTATTATTTCACGATCGTCACCATGGTGTTCTGCCAGATCGTGCGCATCGTGGAGATCAACTGGATGTCCCTGACGAACGGCCCGCTCGGCATTATGGCGATCCCAAAAATCTCGGTGTTCAGCTATACCATCAAGACGCAGCCTGCGTATTACTATATGATCCTGATCCTGCTGGTGCTGACCACCCTGCTCGTCAATAAGATTATTCACTCGCGTATGGGCGACGCCATCCTCGCGATCCGCGACGATGATCTGGCGGCCGGCGCAATGGGCATCAACGTGTTCAAGTATAAAACGCTTGCCATCGTCATTGCCTCGATGCTTGCCGGTGTGGCCGGCGCGTTCTACGCAGTCTATACCAGTTATATTGACCCCAGCTGCTTTACCAACGCAGTTTCCAACAACATGCTGGTCATGGTCATTTTCGGCGGTCTCGGCAACATGTTCGGCAGCTTCCTCGGTGCAACGGTCCTGACGATCCTGCCGGAGGCGCTGCGCGGCTTCTCGGAATACCGGCAGATGGTCTTCGGCGCAATGCTGGTCATTCTGATGCTGGTGCGGCCGGAGGGACTGTTCGGCTCGGTCAACTTCAAGTATATCGGCCAGCGCCTGTCCCTGAAGAAATCCAAACGCGGAGGTGGCTCACATGTCTGAGATCCTGCGCACAGAGCATATCGTACAGCGGTTCGGCGGCATGGAAGCGCTCAAGGATATCAGTATGCGTGTAGAGAGCGGCGAGATCGTCGGCGTCATCGGTCCGAACGGTGCCGGTAAGACGACCCTGTTCAACTGCATCACCGGCATGTACTGCCCGACGGAAGGGCGCGTGCACATGCTGGGCACGGACATCACCGGCTGGCGGCCCTACCGCATCACTGCACACGGCTTTGCGCGGACGTTCCAGAATATCCGTCTGTTTCAGAAAATGTCGGTCCTGGACAACGTCATGGTCGGCATGCATGTAAAAACAAGGCTCCCGTTCCCGCAGAATCTGATCCCCGGCCGCGCCGATAAGGTGCGGAAGGAGGCGGAGGCGCGTGCGGAGGAACTGCTGAAGATCCTGGGCCTGTATGAGGTCCGCTATGAGATGGCGACCAGCCTGCCCTACGGCGACCAGAGAAAGGTCGAGATCTGCCGCGCGCTTGCCATCGAACCGAAGCTGCTGCTGCTCGACGAGCCGGCGGCTGGCATGAATGAGGTAGAGACGGAGGAACTGCGCACCATCGTGCACAAGCTCCGCGAGATGGGCAATACGATCCTGCTTATCGAGCATGATATGCGCTTTGTCATGAATATCTGCGACCGGCTCTACGTCCTGAACGACGGTGCGCTGATCGCCGAGGGTACGCCCGACGAGGTGCGGGCAGATCCGCTCGTCATCGAAGCCTATCTTGGAAAGGATGAATGAAATGTCATTATTGAGACTGGAAAAGGTCGTTGTCGATTATGGCAGCATTCATGCGCTCAAGGAAATCGACATCGATGTCAACACGGGCGAGGTCATCACCCTCATCGGCGCAAACGGCGCCGGAAAAAGTACGACCATGAAGGCCATTATGGGCCTCATCCCGGTCAAGAGCGGCAAGATCTGGTTCGACGGCAAGGAAATCACCAATCTGGACACCAAGAATATGGTCCAGTCCGGTATCATCCTTTCCCCGGAGGGCCGGCAGGTGTTTCCGCGCTTCTCGGTCATGGATAACCTGATGATGGGCGCATATCTGCGGCCAAAGACGGAGATCGCCGAGAGCCTGCAGACCGTATATGACCTGCTGCCCAAGCTCAAGGTTCGCAGCGGTCAGCTGGCCGGTTCGCTTTCCGGCGGTGAACAGCAGATGCTTGCCATCGGCCGAGCCATGATGGGTAAGCCACGGATGCTCCTGCTCGACGAGCCTTCGCTCGGTCTGGCGCCGCTCATCATCAATGAGATCTTCGCCATGGTCGACCGGATCCGCGAGATGGGAACGACGATCCTGCTCGTGGAGCAGAACGCGCGGATCGCGCTCAAGCATTCCGACCGTGCTTACGTATTGGAGACTGGAAGCATCGTACTGAGCGACCGCGCCGATCAGCTTCTGGAATCGGACGAGGTACGCAAGGCGTATTTCGGCGGACTGTAATATTTTTGGAGGAAAAATTAAATGATCACACATACACAACGTGTCAAGGCAGCGCTCGAAGGCAAGATGCTGGACCGTCCGGCATTCGCCGCGTGGGGCCCGCATATGAATCTGGTCGACCGCAATGCCAAGGATTTCGCGCGCGCGACCATTGACTATCAGAACGCTCACCATTTTGACTTCATCAAGGTCATGCCGAACGGCATGTACTTCCCTGAAGCCTTCGGCCAGAAGCTGAAGGACGCTGACTTTATCCTTGATGAAACGTGGCAGAATGTACAGGTTAACGCCATCAATGACCCGCACGAGTGGGCCAAACTCAAGGTGCCCAGCATGAAGGAAGGCGTCTTTGCGCGCGAGATCGAAGCAGTCAAGCGCATTGCGGACTATTTCCAGGGCGACGTTCCTGTTCTGCCCACCGTATTCAGCCCGTTTATCTGGATGGGTGAGATGACCGGCGGCTTCTTCCGTCAGGATACCATTGTGGCGCACTTCAAATACTCCGAAAAGTACGCGCGGATCGGTCTGGAGATCGTCAACGAGACGAACGAGCTTCTGATGGAGGAGTTTGTCAAGGCCGGTGCGGACGGATTCTTCCTTGGCTATCAGGCCGGTATGGCCGGTCTCATGGGCAAGGAGATGTTCGAGGAGTATGGCAAGAAGTACGACATCCAGAACATCAACAAGATCAAGGACAAGACGTGGTTCAACATGGCGCACATCTGCCACGGCGACGCAGCGCTGTCCGAGTGGTTCCTCGATTATCCGGTCGAGGCCTTCAACTGGGCGGATCAGTATCCGGAGCACCACTCTCTCGGCGAGATGCGTAAGCTGACCGACAAGGTTCTCATCGGCGGCCTGAATCATTCCGATAACGGCAGCTACAAGGATCTGTCCATCATGATCAAGTCCCCGTCCGACCTGAGCGGCTCGAACCGTGACACGATCAAGGCGCATATCAAGAAGAAGGTCTACGACGCCGTCGAGCAGGCCGGCCCGAAGCTGATCGTTTCCGGCGGCTGCGGTTGGGGTCTTGGTTCCCTGCCCAGATTCTCCCTGTGGGAAGAGGTCATGGAAGAAGTAGGAGCAGAGCTGAACGCAAAGAAGTGAGCAAAAACAGATGAAAAAAGCAGATTCTGATTACAGGGCTTTTCTGGATATCCTGAAGGAAGAGCTGATCCCTGCCGGCGGCTGCACAGAGCCAATTGCCATCGCCTATACGGCGGCTGTCGCGCGCAAGACGCTCGGCTGCCGGCCGGAGCATATGGACGTCTATGCCAGCGGGAACCTGATCAAAAATGCCAAGGGCGTCTATATCCCGAACGGCGGCGAGCTGCGCGGCGTGGACGCTGCGGCGATCCTCGGCGCGCTCGGCGGGAACGCCGACCGCATGCTCGAGGTGCTGCTGGATCTCCCGGACGGCGTTCTGGATGAGACGCAGGCACTGATGCAGCAGAATTACTGCAAGGTGCACGTGATCCAGGGCTCCGAGGCGCTGCACCTGATCGTCAACGTGCAGGCCGACGGACAGACGGCGGAAGTCGAGCTGAAAAACGCCCATACGCATATCGTCCGGATCGAAAAGAACGGCGAGAGCGTCTTCCGCGCAGAGGAAGACGGCACGCAGGACGGCTTTACGGACCACAGCTGCCTGACGGTCGAGAAGATCGTGGACTTTGCGAATACGTGCGACCTTGCGGATATCGAACCGACGCTGCAGAAGCAGATCGACTGCAATATGCAGATTGCGGAAGAGGGGCTGAACAACCGTTGGGGCGTCAACGTGGGAAAGCTGTATTATGAGAACGGCAAGCTGCTGCAGGCCTATGCGGCCGCGGCCTCGGACGCCCGCATGAGCGGCTGCAATCTGCCGGTTGTGATCGTGTCCGGCAGCGGCAATCAGGGCGCGACGGCGTCTTTGCCCGTGATCGTATACGCCGAGAAGCACGGCTGCAGCCGCGAGCAGATGCTGCGCGCGCTGGCACTGTCCGATCTTATTGCCATCCACCTGAAATCCGGTATCGGCAGACTGTCCGCCTACTGCGGTGCGGTCTGCGCGGCCACGGGTGCGGGATGCGCCATGACATATCTGGACGGCGGCACGCTGGAGCAGATCGATCAGACGATCACAAACTCCATCGCGACCTCCTCCGGCATGGTCTGCGACGGGGCAAAGCCCTCCTGCGCGGCAAAGATCGCCACAAGCCTCGAAAGCGCCATCATGGCGCACGATCTTGCCATGGCGAACCGGGCATTCCAGTCCGGAGAGGGCATTGTCATGGATAATGTAGAGCAGACGATCGACGCGGTCGGCTGTGTGGCCAGCCAGGGCATGCATATTACGGATCAGGTCATTCTGAACCTGATGACGCAGCAGAAAGGAGTACGGGCATGAAGGAACAGAACTATCTCGACCATCTGGTCGGCGTCTTCGGCCAACCGGTCGCGGAGAACCCCGGCGTGATCATTCAGGACGCCGCGTTTGCGGCAATGGGACTGGAACGCTGGCACTTTCTGACGCTGGATGTGGATAAGGATCAGCTGGAAAACGCCATCAACGGCCTGAAAGCATTCAAGATGCGCGGCATCAACTGCACGATCCCGCACAAGATCGCCGTCATGCAGTATCTGGACGAGATCTCGGAGAGCGCGCAGCTCATCGGCGCGGTCAACACCATCGTCAATACCGACGGCCGCCTGTACGGCGATAACACCGACGGCAAGGGCTTTATGATGTCGCTGGAGTCCAACGGCATTGACGTCAAAGGCAAGCGCATCGTTGTCCTCGGCGCAGGCGGTGCGGCGCGTGCGATCTGCGTGGAGCTGGCGCTGGCCGGTGCGGCGCATATCACGATCGTCAGCCGTCCTGGCCCCAACAATCTGGGTCCGTCGCTGCTGGAGATCCTGCAGACCAGAACCAGCGTGGACGCCGAGACGAACGACTGGGTCGGCACCTACAAGATCCCGGCCGGCACGGATATCGTGGTCAACGCGACGAGCGTCGGCCTGTATCCGAGCGTCGACGCGATCCCGAATTTCGATCTGGACAGTCTGACGCGCGACATGTTCGTGCAGGACGTGATCCCCAATCCGACCGAGACCGCACTGATCAAGGAGCTTCGCCGCCGCGGCATCCGCTGTGAGACCGGTGCCGGCATGCTCATCAATCAGGCTGCCCTGAACATCGAGATGTGGACCGGCCGCAAGCCGGACAAGACAGTTATGTACCGGGCGCTGGAAGAGGCGCTGGCCTGAGCCGCCGGCGCGGCTGCAGGAAAATAAAGCTTGAGGGAGACTGTCATCCCCTCCGATCGCTTCGATCCGAAGCGGCCGGAGGGGATCTTTTTTATACATGTATTTAAGCAAAAACGACGTTTTTTACAACGATTTTATCTCCTACTGGTCGATGACTTTACATGGCGCTGGTATACTGACCGATAAGGTACAATAAGTTGCGCAAATTGGAAACCGCACAAAAGAAGACATAGTTTGCTGTCTCCTTTCGAATGTTTGTGTGGTAACTTCATTCTACCAGAGCCTGCAAGCTATCCTTACCTTGGGAAGTTTTGCGCCCACGCAATTCCAGTTCGTCCTTGATCTTCACCAAGCCATAACCGTCCAAATATAGATCAAAGATCATCCGAACAGTTTCCGCCTGTTCCGGGTCGATCACGAAATCAACCTGCTTGGTCTTATCCGGCAAAATGGTTTCTACCCGGATATAGCCAAGGACATTACACTGTGATCTTTGCGCGGATGATTCTGTTTCTGCTCTCGTTTGGTTATCATACCTTCTCTGGTCTTTCAGTCAGCCAATCATCCTAGCAAAAGAAAAAGCCGACACAAAAATGTGTCGGCTAAATTCCCCTTATAAACAAAAAAACCGATGCTTATAATAGGGCATAGTTTCCCTATTACGGCAAGCATCGGTTTCACATAAATAAACGTGTGAATGCGTGTGTTGGTGTGTGAATCGTCGTATATGCAGTCTATAGCTCCGTTCCTGCTTCCGGTTGATCGAAAGCGTATTGCTCTACTTCGTTGCGCGCGAAACTGTGCATATGCGTCAATTTGCCTGTCAGAGCATATCAAGCATCACTGCTATAAAATTGGTAGATCGCTTTGATTTGTCTATATTATAGCAGACCGAACGGATCTTGTCAGTACTATAATTGCTACATTTTTGTGAAATTGGTAGCAGTTTAGAACCATTGTGATTGCTAGTAACACGAAAAGGCCCAAGCGGATCTCCGTTTGGGCCATTCCTTTTTAGAAGAAAGTTTTTGCGTAACAACCTATTGTTTCTTTTGCTGATGGAATCATAGCAGTTTTTCACCAGGTCAAACATCCAAAATTAAACAAAAACGCACAATCTGTTGTTGCTACTTGTGTATTTTTTCATAAATATTCCAGATGCGATCAAAGTATTCCCATTTCAGCTAAGGCATGGTAGATGCCGTCGCTGTCATTATCGCAGGTTACATAAGGAATTCTCTCCTTTAGATCATTCCTTGCATTGCCCATTAGAATTCCCGTTCCCACACATTTCAGCATATCCATATCGTTATCATTATCCCCAAAGGCAACCGCATTCTTAGGTGAAGTCCCATATTGATGCCGGAGAGCATGGTTGCCTTTTCGTTGCTGCCCACAGCAAAGATATGACGGCCAACAGCGGTCTTCTTGGAGAACACGGCAACAATCACCGTCAGAATCAACCAATAAATGATGATAATGGGGATGACACCGAATACTTTGATATCGGAGATAATGAGGTACTTGTCCACATCGCCTCTTACCTGGATACCACCACCAGTGAAGAAATACTGTGCCAAAGATCTGAAGATACGCATGGTAGCCAGGGTAACGATAAAGGGAGGCACATTACAGTATGCACTGATGGCACCGCACATAGCACTGGTCAGGATGCCAAACAAAATGGCAGCCACCACCGCAATAAAAGCAGAGCCGGTAGCATTAAAGACGGATACGGCAATCAAACCGGAAAGTGCGATCTGAGAACCGACGGACAGGTCGATACCACCGGTAATGATGACCAGTGTCATACCCAAAGCAATAACACCAATAATGGCATTGTTCAGGAAAATATTGATGATATTTTTATAGTTTAAGAAAACTTCACCTTTGAATATTCCTTGCCGATATGCTCACACTTGGATTTCCCCGCGGAGTGATAGGGCAGCAAATCCACCCGCTTTACCCGTGGCATTTTTCCGCAAACAAACTCCGCCAAAAGATGGGCATTTTTATCGCTGTCGTTGACACCAGGGATCACCGGCCAACGGACAATCATTTCTTCCACCATTTCACTGGCCCGGACCGCATTTGCAAGGATCACATCATTGTCCACGCCGGTGTATTGGCGGTGTCTTTGTGGATCCATGCACTTAAAATCAAACAAGAGCTGATCAACATAGCGTAATAACTTTTCCATGTTCTGCCAGGCATAAAAACCACAGGTCTCAATAGCTGTGTGGATACCTTCCCGCTGGCACAATTGCAGGATCGCTGCAGCGAAGTCCGGTTGCATAGTTACCTCTCCGCCGGAAAGGGTCACACCGCTGCCGGAATTTCCGTAAAACACCTTGGCTCGCACCACTTTTTTGACCACCTCATCGGCAGTCATCTTCTTGCCGTAGCCAATCCGCGCTTCATATAAGCACTGATCCACACACTGCAGGCAGCCGGTACAGCGCTGCCAGTCCACCTGGCCGACAGTGAGGAACAGCTCACTGCCGGGACAGACTTGCGTGCACATCTTACAATTGACACACTTTTCCGGGAAAAAGCCGATCTGCGGCCGCACCAAATTACTCTCCGGGTTTGCGCACCATCCGCATTTGAGCGGACAACCCTTCAAAAAAACTACAGTACGGATGCCCCGGCCGTCATGGACGCTGAAGCGCTCTATATCAAACACGGTACCGCACACCTGTGCAGCGGTAGCCGGATCCATTTGTATTGCCGGGTTCTTCATACTGTTTTCTCCTGTTCTGAAAATTACATATTATGTTCAGTACGGCGCATATACTCGTCCTGCTGCTCCTTGGCCAGCTGGACAAAGTACACCGTAAGGCCACCTAGACGCACACGCAGAGACAGGTATTTTTCCGGCTCCTGCTGCGCCTTCTTCAGCGTTTCGATATCCACCTTTGTGATCGTCATGGTATTGCCACCCAGATCCCGGAAGGAGCGGATGAAGCTGCTGAGCAGCTGGGCAGACTCCTCTCTAGAGCTCTTGTTGAAGCTGACACGCAGGTCAACGGGACAACCGTTGTTCAGGCGGGACAGATCGGGCTTGGTAGCAGATACCACCGCGGCGGTGATACCCTCCCGGTCACGGCCCACTGCGGGGGAATAGTTGCTGGAAACTGCCTCGTGAGCCACACGGCCATCGAAGGAAGCCCAGCAGTGCTGACCGAAACGGGGATAGTTTTCAAACGTGGCAACACCGGCTGTGACCTGCAGCTCGTCAATCTCCTGATTCCAGTAATCGGCACGATCACAGAAATCGCTGAAGAACCGGGTCAGAATGGCATCTGCCTCCGGATCGTCGTTGCCATACTTGGGTGTACGATTCAGGCAGTATTGGCGCAGCGCCTTATGGCCCTCCCAGTTATCTCGTAGGATCTGGATTGCCTCCTCCAGCGTCACCCGCTTTTCGTCATAGACCACCTTCTTGATGGCACTCAAAGAGTCGATGCAGTGAGACAGACCGGTGGCCATCAGAGAATAGAAGCGGTAGCGGGCACCCCGGTGCGTCATATCCCGGTGCTTTTCCACACAGTCACAGACCATAGCAGAAAGGAACGGTTCCGGTGCGATCTTGTGAACTTCGTCGTAATAACGCATCTTATTGCGCAGAGCGCCGTCGATGCGGTAGCGCACCTGGTCAAAATAAGCTTCGTAGAACTTATCGAAGGTATCCAGCTTGGAAAGGCCATCCTCGCCAATGTCAAAGCCGATCATATTGCTGTTGTTCATGGACTTGCCCCGGTTAAACAGTGCCTCCATGCACGGCAGCAGTTCGATGTGGCCGTAGGCATACTCGGTTTTACCGTAAATCAAAACCTCCCAGCAACCGTCGCTGGAGTAATCCCAGGCATCTTCCTTGGGAATGCCCATCCGTTCGATCATACCGGTGGCAATCACATCGTCATTAAAGATCACCGGCTGGGCACCGCCCTCACAGAGTTCGCCGCCAATAAAATCGATCCATTCCTTGGGAGAATCCTTATGAATACGGGCACTGATCATGGGGCTAATCAGTTCCAGATCGTTAATAGAGCGCAGCAGCAGATAGCTCAGATCGTTGGTCTTGTCCACACCATCCGGACCCAAGCCGCTGACGGTAGCACTCTGCAGCCAATGGTTGGCAGACTGACCGAAAGTGTAATCTGCGTCGTTTTCCATATCAAAGGTGGTAGTGGGCTCGTTGGGATCACCGCCCTGAGACCAGTCACCAAAGGTCAAATGGTTCTCCATGTATTCCTTCTTGAACTGCATCCGCTCATTGAACTTGATCCAGAAGGAACCGATTAGATCCAGCGCCCGCTCCCGGGTCATAGTTCCAGCCTTCACATCGGCTTCGTAGCAGGGATACAGATACTGGTCAATACGACCTAGAGGAGTATAACTCAATGTGCTGTGCAGCAGCATGTGGACAAACCAAGCTGCCTGTAGTGCTTCATGGAAAGTTTCGGGGGGATTCATTGGAACGTTACGGCAGATCCGAGCAATCTCCAACAGTTCCGCCTTGCGGTCTTCATTCTCTTCCTGGACAGCTTTTTGCTCTGCCAGATCCGCATAACGAGCCGGCACCTTGCAGGCAGCCTGAAGGCAATAGCGAGAGGACTTAAGGAAATTCACGCCTTCTTCGTCTGCAGGATCGATGGCTGCCAGTTCCTTGTCGATCTGTTCGATAATTCCCAGGTAACCCAGAGTCAGAACCTTGGGATAGTAAGGCAGATGGTGACCCCAAACACTCTTTCTGTCCAGGGTGATCTTAGCAAATTCCTCTGCCTCTTCGTCGGTCTCATATTTGGGGAAGGTATGTCCAAAACCTACAGAGGACATGGTAGTAGTGCCCACAATCAGTTCCCGGTCCAGAATCTGAATGGGCATCTCGTTGCAAACCTTCTCAAAAGCCAATGCCTTGCGCATGGTCATAGGGAGTTTTTCCAAGCCCTCTTCGCCGGAGTCAAAAATACTCAAATCATCGCCCCACCAGATCTTGCGTTTAAAGAAACTGTTAAAGAGCTGATCTTTCAGAAAATTCAGGCGCTCAGATAACTGTTTACTCATGGATCATTCCTCCTGTAGCTTGTTTTTTAGATAACTGGATATGCATGTCTTGTCAAAACACGGCCTCCGTTTTTATGCAACAGGTGGCTGATCCAGTCCTGCTATTTTTCACATTTTCATTTTAGTTTGTCTGTTGGTTGATGAACACCCATTTTCCCACCTGCAAAGTGGACAATCCAACCATTTCGGTCAGAAAAAATTGTATATTCCTCCAATTCTCCAACATCCCTTCTCCACTACCCCAACTTCTTTTGTTTGTCAAAAAAACTCACAATCTCTAAATGTGCAAATTCACAAAATAGACAAAAGCCCCCTATAGCGTCGAATGCCCACAGAAAAAGGCAGAACAAACCCAGTCTTCCGGGTAAATCAAAACCACGCAAGGGTCAGGATGATCAGAAAACGGTCGATCGCTTTGGCAGAGCGATTGGTTATCAAAGCAATCGCCTTACTCATAGATACAAAAATCCATAATAATTATAGCGCAAAAATATGAAAAATTCTACCGGCTTCACGAATAAAACAGAAAAATCGGGAGTGCATCGTTCAAAATGCACTCCCGCTGAAATTTTATCGCTCCCAACTGTCTCGATTTTTCTTCTTGTTCTGCTTTTGCTGTGACTGCTGTTGCTGTTTCCGGCGAAAGAACTCCCGAACAGAACGTGTATCTGATTCTTCATGGAGCAGATTTGCCACATCACGCTTGCTGTCGTGCATCAGCATCGGATCGTATTTCTCGCCGTATTGGGAGAGCATCGAGCAGTACGCGGAGGTCAACGATGAGAATCGGCTGGTGATTCTGAGCCATTACCCGATTCTGTTTTATAAGAACCAGCATTATG
>PPYF01546373.1_pt1 | contig 16490 bp, 13 predicted proteins | sample 1559871 | NCBI WGS metagenome assembly PPYF01 (sample SAMN08240021, study PRJNA423297) | Human gut metagenome, whole genome shotgun sequencing project.
CAGAAAATCCTAAAGTACTGATAGAAATTTCTGTCAGTACTTTTGTTTTTACGAAAGTACTGACTGTTTTTCTCCTGAATTTCCAGCAATATGTCTTTGTGGTGTAGTTATACCGAATCACGTGTAGCTACATCCCCTGCGGCCGTCGTTACGGACCGACAACCGAGCGACGCAAGGCAACGGACAGCTTCCGCGTCCGGCAAATACAGAAGGCAGGCCCCGCCGCACTACTCCGGCACGACTGCGGACGGGAAAAGAGATTGCCTGCGGTTGGACGTCACGTATTCGAGCCCCGACGGGAAAGTCCGCACATAAAGAAACCGTCCCGGCCCCGGTTCTCTTTTTGCAAGAAAACAAGGGCGGGGACGGCTCCTACTGTAGAAGGGCTGCGGAAACACAGTTGCTCCACAGCCTCTCCAGAAGAATCAATACATGTACAACTGGCCGGCCGCCAGTTCCTGCTTGTCGCTGCCGCTGACCTGCATGTCGAGGCAGCCGCCGTTATGGTCGAAATAGCGCACCTCTATGCGATGCAAGCCGGCAGCGAGCGCCTTCTGGCCTGCCATGCGGCGAGGTGAATGGGCACCGTCGTTGTCGATGACTACGGCACCGTCGATGGTGAGAATGCTTCCGTCGTCGGAATTGAGCGAGAAGGTATAAATGTCATCCGCCGGCACCTTGATGTAGCCCTGTATCACCAGTCCGATGCGGCCGCTGGCTTCCTTGGGAATGGAAACATCGCTGACGGGATAGGTACCCTTCTTCGGGGCTGTTTCGATTTCCTTGCACGATTCGCCGCCATATTCATACCAGGTGGCCTCCAGGCCCGACCGGGTCGGCGCGGCCTCAACGGCCGGCGCATAGCTGTCCTTGACATAGCGGAACTTGAAGATGTCGTCACCCTTACCGTTGCTACGGAAAGCACGGAAAGTCACATCACAGGTTTCGCTCACTTCAAACGGACCTTCGTAGCGGGCTGATTCCTGCGTAGGAACACTGCCGTCGGTGGTATAACGGATATCGGCGTCGGGGTCAATGCAGCTGACCTTCACTTCGGCCTTGTCGAGGAACACATTTATATCATTATCCCCTACAATATCAGGCAAACGATAGTTGACATTGAGACGGTCGAGACGGTCGAACTGACGGTTCATGCGACTGGCAAATCCGTCCCAATCCTTTCCGCCACCGTTCCAGCCCAGTTCGGCAATTGCCAGGGCACGCGGGAAGACCATATACTGCATGCGCTCGCGCGAAGGAATATACTCACACCAGATGTTACCCTGCACGCCACGGATGAGCGCACTGCGGGTAGAGTCGGCCAAAGCACCGGCAGGCTCATAGAGATAGATTTTCGATACCGAATGCTGGTCCTGCTGATAGTCCAGATAGAAATGGCTGTTGGGCGTGAAAATGATGGAATTGCCCTGCTCTGTAGTATGGTTCGGCGCATTGCCCACCCAACTGCGCCACCACATGACGGTAGCCGTCTTCGAAAGGCCTCCTTCCAGGATTTCATCCCAGCCAATCATGTCACGGCCGTTCTCATTGAAGAAAGCCTCCATCTGATGGATAAACCACGACTGCAATTCCTCCGGCGACTTCAGCCCCAGCTGACGGATGCGGCGCTGACAGTCGGGACATTTGTTCCAGTTGGTCTTCTCCACTTCATCGCCTCCGATATGCACGTAACGATAAGGGAAGAGCGTGAAAATCTCCCGATACACGTTTTTACAGAACTCAAGCGCGGAATCCTTTCCCGGGCAGACGGGAGAAGAGAACGTCGTGCCCCACCCCGTTTCGTTGAAACAGGACACGCCCTTATAGTTGCTGACGGCAGCCAGCATATGGCCGGGCATATCGACTTCCGGCACCACATCGATGCCACGGTCGGCAGCATAGGCTACAATGTCCTTAATCTGTTCCTGCGTATAGAAGCCGCCATACAGTGTGTCCCCGTCGACCACCTTTATGCGCTCATCTGAAGGCAGCTGGAAGTCCGGATTCGACTGCGCAGAACGCATGCAGGAGCGGTCGTGCCAGTTGAAAGTGCGCCAGGCTCCCTTCTCCGTCAGCAGCGGATAGGCCTTGATTTCCACACGCCACCCCTGGTCGTCCGTGAGATGCCAATGAAATTTGTTCATCTTATAGAGAGACATGAGGTCGAGCAATTCCTTGACTTCGGCTGGCGTATAAAAATGACGGGACACATCCAGCATCAGGCCTCGCCATTCATACTTCGGCGCATCGCTGATGCTGACTGCCGGAATCTCCCAGCTACAGTCTGCCTTCGTGCGCGACTCCACGGCATCGGGAAGCAATTGCCGCAGTGTCTGGATTCCGGCAATGACCCCACGATAAGACTCACCCGTGACAACGGCACCACTGGCATCAACCTGCAAGCGATAGGCACCTTCGAGCCCCTGAAGCGTCGTATCCACCTTCAGCGTGATGTCGCCCGGTCCGTCCACAATGTCAAACGTATATCCCGTGGAAGGACCCAAAATGCCGGCCAACAGTCGGGCCGCATTCTTCAACTGCGGGTCGCTTACGCCAATGCGGCAGGACGAAGGCAGACGGAAACTCTCCTGCCCGATTTCAACTTGCTTCGGCAGAGGGAGCAAGGACACTTCGGCCACATCGGGACGGCTACTGCATGCCCCCGACAGCAACGCACCGGCCACAGCACAGGCAAAAAACAAGAAACGGTGTGCTTTCTTCATAGATAGCAATTTTTAGGGATGAATACTAAAACAAGGTATGCGTTCCAGCGAGCCCCACGAAAAGCAGCCATCGCATGCGGAACTTTTCAAAGTTACACATTTTCTTGGAATTGCATATCTTTTCCAGACTTTTTACGTCATGAGAAGAGACCTTTACCGGCCTTTAGGGATTTTTCCTTTTTCCGCCTATGGCTTCAAGTCCGCCTTCTCCCGACCTGCCCCTCCTCACTGTATATCCGTTCTTCACATGCACCATACCGGTTACCGGCCCCATCCCTGCCCCACAGACACTGACGGACCGACACCTCCCTGAAAACGAAGAACTCCGCCAGGCCAAAGACCTGACGGAGCACTTCATCTTATGGATGGGTAATTGTTTCCTCAATTATTTGTTGCGGAGGATAGCAGCACGGCTGAGACGCGGATCATCGTAGAACATGTTGTCTACACCACCCTCATGACGTACGCGGAGCTGTGACTTGTCTACGCCAAACTCATTAACGAGGCAGCTGTAAACTGCAGCGGCACGGGCCTTGGAGAGATGCTCGTTAATCTTCTTCGAACCGGTTCCGGCATCAGCATAACCCGTGATGGTGTAAGTAGCCTTCGGGTCGCCTTCCTTGATGGCCTTGGCCAGGAATCCGAGGTTCACACGGTCTTCCTTCGTCAACGCGCTCTTTCCGATGCGGAAGGTTACGATAAGATCGGGCACAACAATCTGCTTTTCTACCTTTGTTTCAGCCGGTTTCGAATTAGCCTCAGCCAACAAAGCCTTCAGACGTTCGTTCTCGGCATTCAGGTTGTTCATCTTGCCACGGTATTCGTTCCAAAGAGCGTCGTTGTAAACCGGAGTCTTCACCTTGTTCCAGCCGCGCTTCGGGAACTTGTAGGTCAAGCCCACAGTTGCAGAAAGGATACCTTCGGCACTGCGTCCACCGGTTTCCCCATCGAAACGGTCGTTCATTACGGTTCCGCGAACATCAATCTGCAAGTCGAGTGAAGAGCAAAGACGGAAGCTGTTAATCAAACCGAGGCTACCGGTAATCTCATTCGTCTTCGGAGCATCCAACATTCTGGCCCAACCCAAACTTACATACGGGCTCACGTTCCAGATGCGCTTTTCGTTGTAACCGCAGAACAGGTTGGAAAGGTTGAACAGCACATCACCGTGCAGGTTGAAATAATTAGCTTCCTGTTCTTCCAACCATTTGGAAGCATCATAAACCTTACCGTTTCCATAGGCGCCATTCTGTGTTACGCCCTTCCAGGAAAGGCCGCTGTACATAAAGCGGATACCAATGCCCGGAGTAAACCACTTACCGATAGCCACATCAAGGGCCGGAGAGAGACGGTCAGCAAACTTCATCTGCTTTTCGTGGTCACCAAACAGCATTTGTGCGCCACCGCCTACGCTGATAAACCAGTTGCTCCAGAACTTATTGGTTTCTACTTTGTATTTGTCGGTTTCGTAAGTGACGAATTCTTCTTCTACGCTGGATTTCGTCTGAGCCAGCATCGAGCCGGAAACTAACATAGTTACGGCTACGAGCAACATTTTCTTAATCATATCGCAAATGTTTTTGAATTTGTTTTCTTTTTTTCGGGTTCACATACCTGTTTAATACAACATTTCTTTCAGTATCTCAGGCATTTTCATCTCTTCACATTTTTCCTTTAATTATGGGCAAAGATACACAATATTTTTTTACTCCATGAAAAAAGACTGAATATTTTTAATATTTCTCTTTTTTTAGGAACCGACGGAATGTCCACACAAAGGCTCTGGCAGACAATACACAGAGAAAAGTTCCCACTGACATGCAGCAAAGACAAAGCGGCCCACCGGCTGATGATATATGCCGGCGGGCCGCTCCTTCGCTATTGTATATTACTCGTTGACGTCGGGCAGCGTGTTGTAGTCACGGCTGTAACGCAACATCTGCCGGTCGTAAGGCTCGGTATAGTCCAGGCGCACATCGGTGATGTTGCCCTCGGCATCTTTCTCGGCATGGAACACCGGATTGATGAAACCCTTATAAGGCGAAAGGTTCAGCTTGTTGTAGCGCTCCAGCACTTCCTGATGCAATTCGGCGTTCACCTTCACGCCATAGGTTTCCACCAACTGGCGAGCCGCCTCGAAGTCACCCTCGCTCTTGATGCGCTGGATTTCAGCCAGCAGCTGCCCGAAGAGTCCGCGCAGAGCTTCATAGTCGTTGATTTTCACATAGGTTTTTCCTTTTTTCCTGACCAGTTCCACCACTTTGCGGTCCTTGCCCTTTTCCAATGCCCACTGGGCGATGAGCGCCCGGTTGCGCATATGTGCCTCTTCGATGTTGGCACCGGGATTGATACGCACGAGTTGCGTCATCAGTCCGTTCATCATGTAGGTGTAATACTGGCTCTTGTAGGCCTCGGCGTTTGGCGTCAGTCCCATCTCCACCAGCTTGGCATCTGCCACGTAGTAGAGGCCAAAGAGGTCGGCACGCGCCTCTTCGATGGTAGAACCATAGGCTTTGAGCGCATCGGGGTCGGTGCCTTCCAGCAGGCGGCCCGAACCGTGTCCGAGACATTCGTGCAGGTCCGTATGCAAATTGTCGCAATTAGCCCCATATTTCTCAATCAGCTGGCGGGTAGCCTCATCAATCACAAATTCCTTGTCCATGCCCGAACCGTGGGCTGCCTTGGCATAAGCATCGGTAAGATTGCCGATAGTCACGCTCTTGGAACCATATTCACGACGCACCCAGTCGGAATTGGGCAGGTTGATACCGATGGCCGTAGACGGATACAGGTCGCCGGCCAGAATGGCAGCAGTGATGACCTTGGCTGAAATGCCCTTGCACTCCTTTTTCTTGAAACGGGCATCGACGGGCGAATGATCCTCAAACCACTGTGCGTCGGCGGCCAGTTTCTGTGCCCGTTCGGTTGCCACCAGGTCCTTGAAGTTGACAATCGATTCCCATGAAGCCTTCATCCCCAGCGGGTCGCCATAGCTTTCGGTGAAGCCGTTGACAAAGTCGACACGGCTTTCCGTATCCTTCAGCCAGTGGATGCAATAATTGTCGAACGTACGCAGGTCGCCCGTACGGTAGTATTCCACCAGGCGGTCGATAACCACCTGCTGTTCCGGCGTACAGGCAAAGGGACGTGCCTTCTCCAGATAATACACCACCTTTTCCAGCGCGCTGCCATACATACCACCGATGCGCCATACGCGCTCGCTGAGCATTCCGAATTCATTACGCTCCAGGCGGCTGTTCATGCCGTTCATGATGGGATACGGGTCACCGGCCGGCTTGCGCTGGCGATAGAACTCCTCAGCCTCCTTCTGCGTGATGCCCTCTTCATAATAGTTCGAGGCCGAAGTCAGCACCAGGTCCTCGCCGTCCTTCTGGTTCACGCGCGTCTTCATCACGTTGGGGTCGAAGATGACCGGATAGATTTCCTCCTCCAACTGATAGTTGAGGTCCTTGAGCGTCTGACGGAGCCAACTCTCCGAGAATCCCGGTTCAAACTTCGTGTATCCGTAATGATGATGAATACCCGAGGAGAACCACACCCGCTTCAGATAAGTGACCAAAGCCTGGAAATCCTTGCTCTGGCGGTCGCCCTGATAATCCTGATATACCTTCTCAAGCATCCGGCGGATACGCAGGTTATAGCGTCCGTTCTGGTCGAACACGATGTCGCGCCCCTGCAAGGCTGCTTCCGAAAGATAGTAAATGAAAGTTTTTTCCTTCAGCGAGAGCTGCTCGAATCCCTCCACCTTGTAGCGGAGCATCTGGATGTCGGCAAACTGTTCATCGGTGTACTTGAATCCGTCCGTCTGAGCGGCGGCCTCAACCATACATCCCCATGCTGCAGCAGTAGTCATCATCATGGTAATGATTTTTTTCTTCATACGTAAACTTTATGTTGATATTGTTTTCAGAATGCAAAGATAGTGAAAGGCGAGCGCCATGACAAATCGAAAACGAAGTTTTCAGACTTGACATGGCCGAGCCGCATCCTGTCTAACACAGAAAGGGGAAAGGGAACCGCCCCTACGGATTCATCGCCCGGCGGATGGCGCTGCACATAGCCTCCGGGTCGCTGCAGGAAATCACATATTTCCGCCCGTTCCGCAACTCGACATGGAACACGTGGTCCAAATCTGTGGCATAGACCATGAAACGTCCCAACTCCTGATTCACGAACCATCCCCACCAGCCAAAGAAGGCTCCGCTGCCCATCAACCAGACAAAGTTCATGGTAACCTGATAAGGTTCTGCCTTGACTATTTCCGCCAGCGGTATCGTCTTGTTGCGCAACGGGAATGCTATATTCAGATTGCCCTCGCCCACCTGCACTTCCAACGGATAGAAGCACATGGCGGCCAGACACAGAAGAGCCAGAAGCCCCCAAAGGAAGAAGGCAATATACACGTCATTTCCGCCACCCCTCATGAAGAACAGCCCCAGTCCCAAGAAAAGAGCCACAACGGCCACCGTGCAAAGAACGGAACGGACCGCCCATTTTGATTTCTGCTTATACATTTCCATAAAACAACGGTTATGGAAACAAATTTACGTTTTTTTTCATACATCCCGTCCGGAATGCCCGTAAAATGCACCGCTCCACTTCAAAAGCCCTGCACTTGCCTTACGGGCACAGCCCCGGCCGGACTATTCCCCGTGTCCGGCACGCCGGGCGGCCTCATATTTCTCTATCGCCTGACGGTCCTTGCTAATCGTCACCAGATAGACTCCGCCGAAAATCAGCACGACTGCCACCACTTTCATCAGGCTGAACGACTCCATGCCCCAATAAACGGCAACCATGCAGGCCACCAGCGGCTGAATATAATTATACATGCCCGCCACCGTGGGACGAAGATTCTTTTGCCCCACGACCGTGAGCATATAACAGAAGAAAGTGGCGCCTACCACAATAAAGGAAAGCCCGGCAATGTTTTCCCGTGTCAGCTCCGCCCATTGTGTCGCCATCAAGGAATTGGCGGAAAAAGGCAGAATACAGATGAATGCATAAGTGAACATCCACTTCATGATGGTAACCAGGGAATATTTGTTCACAAAATTCTTATAGTACACGAGGTAAAAGGCATAGCAGAACTGAGCAAACAGCACCAGCAGGTCGCCCCAGATGGAGGACGCAGCACTGGCCGATGCCGTCGCCCCACCCACACTGCTGCTCAAAATCAGCAGCAAGGCACCTCCCGCGCCGCAGGCAATGCCCAGCACCTTCTTGCCCGTGATGGGTTCCTTCAGGATAAAGGCCGCCAGAATCATCGCCCACAAGGGCATACTCGTCGTAATGATGGAAGCGTCGGCCGGCGACGTCAGATGCACACCCGAGATAAAACACCCCTGATTGAGCACAATGGCAAACAGGGACGCAAAGAACAGCGCCATGAGGTCCTTATGATGCACATGCTCCGGTTTCTGAAAAAAGGAAAGTACCCAAAACAGCACCATGGCACCTCCGACACGTAAATCCGTCATCACCAGCGGACTGATTACGCCCCCGGCCATAATCAATTTCGAAACAGGCGACATCAGTCCCCACATCACGTTGGCTCCCAGCATGGAAGCATGTCCTTTCCAATGAAAATCCATTTTTCTGCTTTTTAAAAGATGAATACCGATTGCTGCGGAAGGTGGTGTTTGCGGCCGGAGAATCCGTCGTCCGGCCCGCCATCTTTTTGCGGCTGCAAAGATAGTGAAAGGCGAGTGCCATGGCAAATCGAAAACAAAGTTTTCAGACTTGACATGGCCGAGCCGCATCCTATCTTATGAAAAGATAACGAAAGGCGAGCGTCACGGCAAATCAAAAACAAAGTTTTCAGACTTGACATGGCCGAGCCGCATCCTGTCTTATGAAAAGATAGTGAAAGGCGAGCGCCACGGCAAATCAAAAACGGAGTTTTCAGAATCAAAACTGCCCGCCGGCATTTCCGTAACGGCACCTTCAAACAGCACAAAAACACCCCCATTTTACGAAAGTAAGGACAGGAAAAACGAAAGTAAGGATAGAAAAAACTAAAGTAAGGATAGAAAAAACTAAAGTAAGGACAGGAGAAACGAAAGTAAGGATAGAAAAAACTGTCAGTACTTTTGTTTTTTCTAAACTACCAACTGTTGGAAGGAAACGCGTCACGCTGTTCCGACCACCCCAGTGCGTCATGAGAACACGGCGATGCACGCCCGTGAAATCCCCGTTTCCCCCACCCCCTGCATCCCTCACGGGATGGAACACAACCGGCTGGACGGACCAACCGACCGGCAAAAGACGCAGGGACCACGGGCGTACCTCCATGAAAAAAAGGAGCAGAACCGGCTACTACTCTTCGAATTGCCTCAACACGTCATTGCACCGCTCCACATGCTTCCGATACCGGTCTACGGCTATCGCTACCGCCAGCGCGACAAAGACAATGCCGGCAAGCGCGATTTGCTGCACGGCCGCAGGATGGGCGGCCCGCTCACAGAGATGCACAAAGATATAGGCCAGCATCACCGTCAGGGGGAGAAGGCTTATCATCAGCGACCGGAAATAAAACTTGCGGTAACCGGCAATCTTTTCTGCCACCGCACGCGCGTCGCCGTCCAGCAGACGGCTCATCCCCAACTTGCGGGCCACCCACCAGCTGATGCCCAGATCCGTCAAAGCCCACAACGACACCAATATCCCAAAGATGACGGGCCAGTGCGTACAAATGCAAATAACGAATACGGCAGGCACCGTCAGTGCATCCATCCACATTCTGTGCCGGAATTCCCGGTTGACCGCCAGCACCGGTCCCCGTCTCAGCGACTTAAGCAACCTTTCACTCCTCATGGCCTGCATTTCCAGCGCTTCCTTGAACCGGTTATAATCCGACTGCAACGCCTGCAATTCTTTTTCCAACTGATTTTCCATACGGTTTTCACTTTAGAGATTTGACATTTTTTTGAGTTGTTCCTTGATGCGTACCAACTTGAATGAGACATTCTTGACAGAAATACCCAGGATAGCACTCATTTCGTCATAGCTCAGGCCTTCGAGCCACAACAGAATGACGCTTCTGTCCACTAGTCCCAGCGTATTGATACGCTTATAAAGCTGCTTTATCTGCAATTTCCTTTCCAGGCTGTCCCCTTCCGCCGGGAATGCCGCGTCGAGATGGAAATCCTCCCGCCGCTTCTTCTGTCTGCGGCTGAAGTTGATGCAACAGTTCAGGCTGACACGATAAATCCATGTCTTTACGTCGCTTCTCCCCTCAAAGGCATCAAAGCCTTGCCATAATCGGACGAGGATGTCCTGATACAGGTCGTCCACCTCATCCTTATCCTCTGAAAACATGTAGCAGACGGTATAGAGCGTGCGCTCATGCCTTCGGATGATTTCCATAAACTTTTGTTCCTTCGCGTTCATCTCAGTTTTCTTTGTTTTTGCCTATTAGACAACAAAGTTGCCCAAAAACTATATCACATTCGCAATTTTTCTGTTTTAAACTGCATCAAATGCATGCATTGTTCTTGTTGCCTGAAACAAATGGGCATGCAGGCGATATCTCTTGAAGATACAGCTATTCAGGAAACAGGGTGTGGAAAAAGCAACAGACACCTTAAATAACCAGATACTTATCAGAAACCAATAATAGCATTATCAAACCGTGCAATCACCCCCTAAAAAGGTGACCCGCCATGCCCGACCCTGTCTAACGGGCACACGCATTTTCGATGAGTTCCCCCCATGTTCAAAGAAACGTTGCCCCAAAATCATGTACCGACATCAGAATTTACCAAAGACAGGATAGAAAGCCTCCTGACGGAGGAAGAAGCCAACAGGCGAATGATTCAAGGAACAATGGGAAAAGTTCAGAGGAGATTTGCGACAGCCGGAGGAGGAGCCAAGGAAAAAGTAGAGGTTTTAAATTATAATTGTTAAACTGTTTGCATTTGCAGAAAGGAGTAATCAAATGTATTTTTAGTGCTCTCTTTCATGTATTATGCTTATATTTGCTTTATACATTATACCATTTAATATGAGAATTATAAATAGACTTTCATTTCTCCTTATCACTTTTTTATTAGGGTATAGTTCTGTTTATTCACAAACACAGGCCGATGTGAAAATGGGGGAAATTCTGAACGGCGGAGATTTGTTCCAATTGAGAAATGAATATCCGAATTTAAGAGACTCTGTGAGTATAAAGATGCTTAATCTTATAGCAGACACACAGTTAGGTATTGGATTCAACAAGTTGGAAAATGCCGCTGTCGCCCTTGACAGTTTGTTGTTGCATCACCAAAATGAAATGGATGGGCAAACCTCAATAGGTATGGCAGCTTTGCAAGGCATGAACTTTTTAAATCTGGGCATGTATGAGCAAGCCGGAAAAGTTGGGGAAAGCCTTGTAAATGCACTCAAAAATTCCGTACCGTTTGAGGCTCTTTACAGTTTTGTGTTTATGGAAAAGGTAGGCAACGCACTCGCCAATGTGCCAAAGCCTTATCTTGAACGTCCTGATTTGGACGTTGCAGTACCAATGAGTGTTGAAACCGTAGGAAGAGGCAAGCATATTTATATCCCCGTGGAAGTAAACGGCATAACAAAAAACTATATTTTCGACACAGGCTGTTCTTTCGGCAATTTCGTTTCAGAGAAATATGCGAAAGAAGCAGGTTTGAAAATTGTGGCAGATTCTATTCCCGTATCAGGTATGGAGATTGGTTTTGTGAAACTCGCCACGGCAGATTCGATGAAAATCGGAGAACTGGTATATCATAATCCTGTTTTTATGGTTGCTCCTCCCGACAATGAAATAGATTCTGTATTTACATTTGACGGAGTGCTTGGTTATAACTTTATAAGGGACGCGCGGGAAATAATCATAGACAATGAAGCTGGCAAATATATTTTTCCCCACAAGGTGTCAGACGGGGAGCCGAATATGTATCTGTCTTCAAACACGCCACGGGTACGAATAAATTATGACGAGAAACCTTTTGATCTGATTCTTGATACCGGAAACGTAAAATCTGATTTGGGGAACAAATTCGCAGAAATATTTCCTCATGCCATTGAGGGGCTTGCAGAACATACAACTTCCCGTGGAGGCTTTGGCGGAATATCGCAGATAACAGCAGTCACATTGCCAAAGTTCTGTTTTAAGGCAGCAGGTACTACTGTAACATTATACGATACGGAAGTCGTTAAGAAGGCAGAATCCAGCAACCAGCTGTTTTCAGGTTCATTGGGAGCAGACTTCGTATTGTCATTCAAACGGCTTGCGATTAACTATCAGAATATGTTTATACGTGGAGAATAATATTAAAGCCACGATAATTAAATTAAAAATAGGATATTATTGTCAAATATAGTATCCTGTTTTTCTTTTGTATCTCTCAATAAATACCCAACTTTACATTTTGGGGCGTAAAAGGGTGTAAATCTCGAATTACTTGATTTACACCCTTTATTGCGAAGAGAGAGAGGGGCATGAACCTTTCTCCCCAAAACCCTTATGAATCAGCGTTCTAATTCAGTTCAATTTTTCTCAAGTGTAACGATTTAGTAACAGAAAACTGTCTTTTTGTGCCACTCATAGACTTTCGCTTGTCTAAACTTCATCATTACATTACAAATGTACATTTTCTGCTCATAGTTCCCAATCGTAGTCTCATTTTAATGTTTTTACATTATTCTATACTCTCGTGATTTAATAGAAACGTCGAAAAAGAATGAAAAAAGAGTAACTCATGTTGTCATTATTGACTTTTGGGTCACTCTCACATTAACAGCCAAAGGAACGTTAACATACATTCTGGCTATACCCACGATGCATTATCGGCCTCTTCGTTGCCCACCCGGTCTGTTTTTCCGTTGGGGCATAGGTTTATTCTTCACATCTTCATCATAAATACTTATCCATTCCGTAGACAGAATTTTGTCCGATATGTTTACCAGAACATATCCGGTTTCGCTCTTCAGCTCGACAGACTCAACCGTATATCCATCAGCATTCTGAATACCACCACGTTTAGGCTGAAGAAATCCGCCACCTCCTCCGGAAACTATCTGATGGATGGTTTTTCCATCATGAGTTACGGTACAATGGTTATACTGATGTGTATGTCCGCAAAAGTAATAATCTATACCATACTCTTCAAGAAGACTCCAGAACCGGTTTCTACTGCTTTCGTTGGCATCAAGACATACCGGATGAAACGTATCGCAGGTGAATGCAGGTTCATGACCGAATGGAACAACGATATTATCCTTATTTAGCTCTTTAAGAACGCTTTCCAGCCATCCTGTGTCAACGGTATGCTCTCCGTCCAGATAATTGTCCATTCCTATGAATGTTACATTTCTGTAGGTGGATACCAGGTTCAGGTCTGGAGAAATCAGTTCTTTCCAGGGTTTAAGATTATTCCCCTTGACATCTGCTTCATGATTGCCTCGTATCGCAATTATCTTTATGCCTGCATCTCTTAGAGGCTGCGTTAGAGCCTTCCACTGTGACAGTTCCTCAGACAGGCCCTGTGCATTCTGCCCTTTACCACCCTGAACCAAATCACCGGTAAACACCACAACCTCAACCTTGTTTTCAATCAATGACGGCATAATCTTCTTGATGGTATAGGCATCGGGAACATGCGTATCGCCAACAACTGCAAAGTGCCAGTCTCCGTTCTGCGCTGATGCCGGGATGAATGACATCAGAGCAGAAACTATCATCATCAATATCTTCTTCATTTTATCTTTCCGGCTGTTTTATCATTTTATTTTTCTGACACATCTTACTGCGTTGTACACGCATTGCATGTCCTTCTGCGGTCCGAAGAATCGGGGATACTCTGATGATGAGCCCGACTTAGGGTCGCTGCGCTGTGCCCCGGCTCCATGTACATCACAGAACTCATTTGTACGCGGTTCTCTTCCCCATGCCTCGCCAAAACATACATAAACTGCACTTTTGCAAGGATTCGGCCCATCCAGATGAGTGGTTGAGCTCCAATAATATGCATATCCATCAACACCATCATAGACTTCATGCTTGCTGCACTCAAACAATGGAGATATCGCCGGAGAATCTGTAGCAAACGGTGACCTGCTGTAGTCCACTATGGATTCCAGTTCCTTGGCATTGGGCAGATACCAGTCTGAATAGCCTGCGAGTGAAAGTGTATCCGCATAAGCCAAAGCCTGTTTCCAGTCATACAGATTTCCGTCATCCGCTTTCTGCCACATCAGTCCTGTTGCATAGTCTGTTACAGTACCGTCACCGTTATCTACAAGCTGGTTCTTACCATACTCTGTATTGCCCCTGACCATACGGAAATACATTTTGTTTTCTTCCCTTCTTTTCCTTAGCGGATATCCCTTTATTCTTCCGTCTACGAAATTGACACCAAAGACGGTTGTCTGTCCTCCCATTGTCTTGCCTTTATAGACTGTTGAAGACCATGTCTGTGCATCAATCTCGCGTTCACCTTTGCTCTTGTCACCTACTGGCTGGTTGAAATAATCGGTATCAATATATGGAGTAATGACACGCTCACCCATAGACATTCCGGTAAACTGTATGAGCGAATACAGTTCCTTTATGGTCGGCACACGCCAGTCGTCATAACCGCCGGTTCTGAGTTTTTCCGCTTTTTCCTTCGCTTCCTCGAAAGTCAGTTTTTCTCCCATATCCTTTTCCCACATCAGTCCGGTAACAAGGTCTGTCACCGTGCCGTCACCGTTATCCTTATACTTTGGCTGGTTTCCCTGTATACAGGCATCCTGCCCGTAGAAATCCTGTCCCGGTTCAGGCATGTCAATTACCCTGTCGTTGCTGTAACATTCATTCTGTCCTGTATCTACTATCGGATATTTCACCTGCGAATAACCCGCCTGCATAATCAGTAACATTGCAGACAAAAAAATCAATCCCCGTTTCATACTTTTCTTATATTATTCATTAATAAATCCCTGAACTTCAAACTGCACGCCACTTGGTGTGGGTATCTCCTTATACAATACGCTGTCATAAGCCCAAAGGACTTCATCCTTAATCTTCATTCTGGTTACTCCTTCTCTCGGTAATTCAGGTACAACCATACCGACTTGCGGCTTAATCACTTCATAGTCCTTATCCACAGATTTGTAGTACACTCCGTTTGCATACAGATATGGAGCGTCCTTATAATAAATGACAACACTTCTGGCAGGCCGTTTCTTTATTCTTGTGCCTACGACCACTACCACCCTTTTGGGGCTCCTGTGCCTGTGGCGGTGCTGCTCAACCCAAGCCAAACGCCTTTCTCCTGCCGGGACGGCCTTAACCGTTGTTCCACAACCTGTTAGCAGAAACATGGAACACATTAACCATACAAAACCTTTCATAATGCTGCTTTAATTAGAATATTCAACAAGTTTTGTTTCGGATATGACATAATCATCCCCCGTATAATCCAGACTTTTCCAAAAGACAGATACATGATTTTGGATACACTCTGCCACAATATATCCATAAGACGACTTATGTGTTAATCTATGTGGCGTATAGTTTCCATTGTCTCCATTATAGTCACTATATTTTTCCATGAGCCAACCGCCTCCCGTACCTGCACAGATCTGATATACTCCTGATATTTCTGCAACATCAAGAAAATGGTCATGACCGCAGAAGTATGCCTTGACATTGTACCGCTTAAGTATTTCCCAGAAATCATTACGGTTCTGCACAATGTCGTCAAGGCAGTCTTCGTGAAAAATCTTGAATGCAGGCTCATGTCCGAATACCAATACCTTCTTGCCCCGGTTTCTCTCAAGCTCGTCCTCCAACCATGAAATATCTACTTTTACCTCACCATTATAATTGTCAAGACACACCAGCAACATATCTTGATACACATAACTATAATTCCCGTCATCGACATGTACATACCCTGACTGGAATGCTTTCCATAAACCGGCGCCGCTTCTTACATCGTCTTCATGATTTCCCCTCAGAGGCAATATCTTTATGCCTTTTGAGACAAAAGGAGCGGTTATCTCCTCCCATTCAGACAATTGCTGTGAAAACTCTGAAACAGTTGCGCTCTTACCTCCTTCCACCAGGTCGCCGGTCGCTATGATACACCCGACATTCTCCTTCATCATCTCTCCGACAATGTCTGTAAATATTTCCGATGCTCCCACATGCATGTCTGAAACAACACATAGGCGTAAGGTGTCATTGCCGTCTTCCATATCCGAATCTCCTTGTGCCTTATCACAGGATGCAGATGCGACAGCCGCCATAAGGACGAAGACAGAATCATACAAGCCCTTTTTCCATATACTTCTGAAACTTTTCTCCATAATTTTCGCTAATTGGTATGTATACCTTGTTATCGAAAATTATCCTGTTGCGCTCCACTACCGTAATCTTGTCCAGATTGACTATAAAGGAACGGTGGACACGCATGAATAGGTTATCCGGCAAGGTTTCTTCCAGTTTCTTTATGCTCATGAGGGACGTTATCGGTTCGCTACCTTCAAGATAGATTTTCACATATTCGCGTTTGCTCTCTATGTATTTTATATCCTTGAATTTTATGCGTATAACACGGTATTCTGATTTGATAAACAGATAATCCCTGTTCTGATGGATCTCCGGCAGACTACTATTCTGCAGGAAATATCTCTCGTTCACCTTGTTTGCAGACTTCTATAATCCGCAAATCGAAATGTTCGCGCGTTTCAAAATGAAAAGTTCATTTCACAAAACGAAGCGTATAATTTAAAGCA
>PPYF01268867.1_pt1 | contig 16486 bp, 11 predicted proteins | sample 1559871 | NCBI WGS metagenome assembly PPYF01 (sample SAMN08240021, study PRJNA423297) | Human gut metagenome, whole genome shotgun sequencing project.
CTCTCAGCTAGCCTGATCGGAGCACTTCAGGGTCGCGCCTCGTGCGTGTGCCGCATACGGAAGAGCCGCCCCCGTTTTCCCGCCGTGGATAAGCCGATCGGTACGCCCGTGCGCGTGGCCGATCTTTTTTGTTGCCCGGGGCGCGAAGCCCTGCGTTCGGCCCTCGTCCTGATCGCGCTTCTCTTCTCCGCAAATCCGCTTTCGACATGTACGGGACGCGCCCTGCGCGCGCCCGGCTCCATACGGAACATCCCGCTTCCCTACCTTGCCGGAGAGGATCGGCCCGCCCGCGCGCGTGGCCGGTCCTTTTTGTTTTCAGGAGCGAAACGCTCCCGCTCGTCCGGGCCCGACGTTTGCGGATTACGGCGTTTTGGAAACAGAACACCAATAACTCTGAGGAGAAGAGGAGCTTATGAGAATCCGTGCAAAGAAGCATGTGCTGTCTTTTGCGGCGGTGATGGCGCTCGTTCTCGGCGGCGGCATGCAACTGTACGCCGTGGACAAGAAGGCCGACACCGTTTACCACAACGGCACCATCTATACGATGACCGAAACCCTGGACGAGGCGAAAGACGTCAACAACGCGAAAAAGGTTGATGTCGTCGCCACTCTGAACGGCAAGATCGTTTTCGTGGGCTCGAAGTCCGAAGCCGAAAAGGCGGGCTATCTCGACGCCGCCAACGTGGAAAAGATCGTTGACCTCAAGGGAAAGACCATGCTGCCCGGCTTCGTGGACGGTCACGGCCACTTCCCCAGTCAGGGCCAGTACGATCTGTATGAAGTCAACCTGAACAGCTATCCGCTCGGTACCATGACCTGCATCGACGACTACGTCGTCGCCCTGAAGGCCCAGTCCGACAAGATCAACGATCCCAACCAGTGGATCGTGGGCTGGGGCTATGACGACACCCTCGTCACGGACATGGCCCACCCCACCCGCCAGCAGCTTGACGCCATCCCGAACCCCGTCTGGATTCGCCACATTTCCGGTCACATGGGCGTCGCCAACACCAAGGCGCTCGAACTCGCCGGCGTCATGAGCTGGACTCCGGAAAAGATGAAGGCCCAGTCCGGCCTGATCCTCGCCGCCGACGGCACGCCCACCGGCCTGCTCCGCGAAACCGGAGCTATGGGCCTCGTCACCAACGTTCTGGACAAGGCCTACAAGCCCAACCGCCAGAAGGCCCTTGCCCGCGCCAATCAGGTGTACGCCGCCGCGGGCGTGACCACCGCCGACGGCGGAACCTCCGCCATCGTCGGCGACATGCCGATGTTCCAGCAGGGCATGCTCAAGAACGCCTTCGACGTGCGCGTCATGTTCCACCCCATCGGCTACATTACCTCTTATCCCGCTTACGGGACGATGAGCCGTTCCGCGTTGGGCTGGAGCGGCAATGACTACCGGGACGCCACCAACGCCAAGCAGACCGGCGACGACATTTCCGGCCTGCATGTCACTTCGTTGACTGAAAACGGCCTTGTCAATTACGAAAACGTGGACCCGACCTACAAGAACGTCGTCCCGCACCTCGGGGAGTTCAAGAACAAGGTGTTCCTCGGCGCGTGGAAGCTCATGTGCGACGGTTCGCCGCAGGGCTACACCGGCTGGATGAAGTATCCCGGCTACTACAAGCTCGGGGATTTTGAAAAGCAGCAGGAAGCCGACATGGGCGGCTTCAGCAAGGAACATTACTACAGCGGCAAGGATGTGCAGGGCAAGTCCGTTCTGAACACCGAGCCCGAAGACATCCCCACCGCCATCGAAATCTACCATGCCGCCGGTCAGAGCACGGAAATGCACCTGAACGGCAACGCCTCCGGCGAAGCCTGGATCGCCGGTCTGGAATCCATCCTCGCCAAGAACAAGTACGCCGACATCGAGGACACCCGCCACACCGTCATCCACGGCCAGTTCCTTGAACGCCAGCAGATACAGCGTCAGATGGGCCTCTATGATCAGCTCGGCAACAAGGAAGAAAACGACAAGATGTATGTGGAGCTGAAGGGCGCTATGGCCACCGGCGTTCCCAGCATGGACTTCGTGAAGGATCAGGAAGGTTGCACCAGCGACGTCAACGTGCTCGCGGAACGCATGAAGAAGCAGCATATCTTCAACTCCTACTTCCTCACCCACACCTACTTCTACGGCGACCGGCACAGGGAAATCTTCTTCGGCCCCGGACGCGCCAACCAGATGAGCCCAGCCGGATGGAGCGTGGCCTACGGTCAGAAGTACAGCTTCCACAACGACACCTTCGTGACCCCGATTGATCCGCTTCAGAACATCCAGTCCGCCGTGACCAGAACGAGCGCCCACTCCAAGATGTGGGAAGGCGGGACGCTCATTTCCGGCAGCAGCAAGGACCTCAACGCCACGGTCGAATACAGGATTCGTCCCGATATGGACGAAACGCAGACCTATTGGGATTATGACCAGCGCCTCAACATCCTTCAGGCCATGCACGGCATGACCGCCATGCCCGCGTGGCAGAACAAGATGGAAAACAAGCTGGGCTCCATCCGCACCGGCCTGTTCGCAGACTTCACCATCCTTGACGACGATCCGGTGAAGGTCGCCGCCGCCGATCCCCAGAAGATCGCCAGCATCCGCGTGACCACCACCATCGTGGGCGACAAGCCGATCCACGGCTTCCTCCCCGATGCCGAGAACTTCCTCGACAAGCCCATCGCCTCCTATACCCAGCCCGACGAAAAGGTTGCGGTAACGGTGACGGACGCCTCGTTCATTCCGAACGAGGACGCCGAAAAGGCCTATGTCGTGCCCATGAAGGACGCCAAGCGTCTCGGCACCTACGGCTTTGAGGCCACCGTGGAAAACGGCGATACCGCCGTCTTCCAGATGAGCTTCCTCGGCAACGGCGGCACCGTCGAAGGCATGAAGCTCTTCAAGCTGGTCAACGAAACCCAGTCCCATGAGTACATCTATTCCGAGTCGCGCGAAATGGACAACGGCAACTGGTGGATCGCGCCGCTTTCCGATCCGGTCCATGCGCTCAAGCTCGGCGATACCCTGACCCCCAATGAAAGCTACGTCGCGTTCTTCGTCATCACCGACAACGGCGTCTACGACGCCCACACCGACCTCGGCAAGATCGCCGACCCGGTGACGCTGATGACCTCCGGCGAGCTGCCGACCAACGCCAGCCCCGTCGTACCCTCCAAGGACGACGACGGCGGGAGCAGCAGCGGCTGCACCGTGGGCGGCGCGCCTTCCTATGACCTGCTGGTCCTGTTCCTCGGCCTCTCCGCCGTGGCGGCCATCCGGGTGCTCCGCAGGAAGGATTCCGAGTAAGACCTGACACGGATACGGGCCGGTTGCTCGCTCCTCCTCGGCCCGTATCCTGAACGGTGTCCCCCCTCTCCGACAGGGAGGGGGGACTTTTGCGTCCGGGCGGGCGTTGCGGCTGGGATGCGGATGCTCTCCCGAGTTCGCGGACGCGCGAGAACGCGAGCTTCAAGGAAGAAACCCGCGAGCGCAACCCGGACTCGCGGATGCGGGAACGCGACCTGTGCCGAGTCCGGCTTCGCGGCGGTACGGAATGCGCCCCGCAAGACGGGCTTCCGAGGCGGAAACCCGACGGCGGGCCGTGAGGATGTCGCGCGTCCTCCTTGAAATATGGCGCGGGTTCCCGTATCCTTGTCCGAATTCGCACGGATTGTGCGGCCAACGTTTTCCGCTGCCGTCCGCAGCGCCGTGCGCAGGAGAATGGAACATATGGAAAAAGCACGCATCATTCAGGAACTTGTACCGGGGAAACAGGTGACGATTGCCCATCTGATCGCCCACCCCGACGAGGACCTTGCCAAGAAAATGGGGGTCCCCGGCGCCGAGGCCGTGGGAATCCTGACCCTGAGCCCCCGCGAAGCGGCCATGATCGCGGGCGATTTCGCCACCAAGGCCGCCAATGTGCAGATCGGCTTCGTGGACCGGTTTACCGGCGCGCTCGTCATTCAGGGGTCCGTCGCCAGCGTTGAGGAAGCCCTGCGCTACACCGTCCAGTCCCTCCACAACGTGCTCGGCTTTGCCGCATGCGAAACGACCAAGAGCTGAGCCGATGAAACGTTACGTCCTTCTCGGCACGGTCGGCGCGGGCAAAAGCACGCTCTACGCGGCGCTGCACGGGATCGCCTGCGACGAGGCCAACAAGACGCAGGCCATGCAGTATGATCTGGACGGCGGCGTGGATACGCCCGGCGAATTTTTCTGTCATCCGATGTACTATCCCGCGCTGCTCAGCGCCACGGTGGACACGGACGTCCTGATCTACGTGCATCCCGCCAACGATCCGATGTGCCGCCTGCCCGCCGGGTTCCTCGACATCTACGCCCAGCGGGAAGTCATCTGCGCCATCACCAAGGTGGACCTGCCCGACGCCGATTTCGAGGGCACCAAGGCGATGCTCATGGAGCACGGCATTTCCGGCCCGTTCTTCCCCATCGGCAAGGACCGCCCCGATCTGCTGCAGGCGCTGGTGGACCGCCTTCAGGAAGTCTGAATCCCGCTTCCGCCGTTTTTCGGGAGCCGCTCCGGATGGGGCGGCTCTTTTGGCGTGCGCGATTTTCGGAAAGACGCTTGTCCCGGAACCCGCGTTCGCGAGGCCGGACAAGGCGCCCCTCAGCAGGCACGGCCCGCAGGCGTGTGCGGCTACGTTCTTTTCGGGGCCCGGTTCGGCCTTTTTTCCCGTACTCGTACGGTGCGGACCGGATGGCGCGGGACCGGGCGCGTGCGCTAACGTTGCCCGGACGGGTCTGTCCGCCGGACAGGCCGTCGCCCGAGGCACGGGATGCGAACGCTCCTCCTGTCCCGTGCGGCCCCTTTCTCCCTGCAATGGGGAGGGAGGGGCTTTTTTTTGGTGCGCCGGAAGGCCGCCCCCGCCCGTCTTCCGGCTCGCGGTCTTCTCTCTTTTCCGGATCGGACGGCGGGCGCGATCCCGCTGCCGGGAAGGCGTGCCGTGAGAGGCCGTATAAAAATAAATATGCAATAACATTCTACAATCATTGTTCTTTCTACTCGTAAATGTATTCCTGCAATGGTGAAACGGTCTTCGTGTTCACGGCGAAATACATTGAACAAAGGAAGAGAGACATGCATGTGAGGATGGTATCCTGTCTGCTGTTTGTCGTTTTCATGGCCACGCCCATGCAACGGCAGGCGTATGCGTTTTTTGAAAGTTCCGTGACCGAATACAAGAACGGGACAAGCAACGACATATCCGGCAAAACCTTTGAAGCGGCCAGCGGCAGGAATGCGCTCGGCATTTCCAACAACACCACCGTAACGGGGCGGGACGTCACCCTCAAGGCGGACAACAAGCAGGAAGCCGGTTTGGTGTACATGAAAAACGGCGGGACGCTCCGGTTGGAGAACGCGGTCCTGTCGGGAACGAATCTGAAGGACAGCGCCATTGTGCTGATGCACCGGCTTTTTTCCAGCGACAGGCCCGGAACGGGGCTTCTGAGCCTGAAGAACGGTTCCGTGGACCTGATCACGGACCCGTCCAACACGCAGCCGCTGATCCATGTGGAAAGCACCGGCAGCGCCACCCCCGTTTCCTTTCAGGCGGAATCGACCTCCTTTCATGCGGACAGGCTGAACGCCCGGCAGGAATTGTTTGATGTCGCCACCTACGGGAGCCTGACCCTGACGGGAACCGAGGACAAACGCTCCTCCATCGTCATCGACGAAACGGAGTCCGGCGCGCGGGGCATCGATGCGGCGGGCTCCGCCGTGGACCTGAGCCGGACGGACATCACCATCGCGCACGGCGGCGGCTACGGGATTTTCGGCATGGTGACGGTGAACTACCCGCTCGCCGATCCCACCGTGACGACCAGCCCCTCCGTCACGTTCAGGCAGGGGACCATCTCGGTCGATCAGGGCGTGGGCATCGCCGGGGTCAAGGGCGGGACGTATCGCGTCGAGCGGGCTGAAGTGCTGAGCAAGGGGGCCGGCATCTACCTGTCCGATTCTGCGGACGACACGCCCTTCGCGCTCGACGTCGTCGACTCGCGCGTCGCCACCGCCGCCGGAAGCGACGCCGCGCTGATCCTCAAGAACGTCGCCACCGTATCCTCGGGCAAGCCCGACGGGGCCTTCACCTTTTCCGGCAGCACGCTTCGGAGCGAAGGCCGGCAGACCGTCTGGATAGACGACGACAAGACCGGAACCCGCGAGAAGCGGCTCCAGTTCACGGGCTCGTCCGTGCTCAACGCCGCGCCCGAAACCGGGACCGCGTTTTACCTCACCGGCTCGAATGCGGACGTCCCCACGGCGGTCAATCTCAAGGACAGCACCGTGGAAGGCAACATCCTCTCGATGAAGGGGAGCGGGGCCACGGCCACGTTCACGCTGGACGGCAGCACGCTGACGGCGGGGCGCGTCGCCTCCGGGAGCGGCGGCACCCTCGACATGCGTCTCACGAACGCCAGCACGGCCTACGCCGGGGCCGCGTTCGACAACCTGTCCCTCGACGCGTCCAGCCGCTGGGTCCTCAACAGCGCGGGAGGGACGCGGAACGAGGCGACCATCGCGGGCCTGCTGGACAACGACGGCGGTTTCGCCTTCGAGCGGGACCGGCTGCCTTCCCTTTCCCGGTCCGTCCCTTCCTTCTCGTCCTTTTCCAAGGTTACGGTACGCGATCTGAGCGGCAACGGCGCGTTCTATATGGGCGTCGATGTGGCCGAGGACAAGGCGGACAGCCTGATCGTCACCGGAAACGCCACGGGAACGCACGCGCTGTACGTCACCAACTCCGGCGCGGAACCCACGCGGGAACGCATGAACGCCTATCTGGTGGAAACGGGCGGCGGGGACGCGCAATTCGCGCTGGGCAACGCCGGAGCCCACGTCGAGGCGGGGCTGTATCTGTACGAACTGTCGCATGAGGCGCAGGGCGATTCCGGTACGGGCTGGTTCCTCAAGCGCGCGATCACGCCCGTGGACCCCGTCGATCCGGTCGATCCGGTAGACCCCGTGGACCCTGTCGATCCCCCCGTTGATCCCGTCACGCCCGTGGACCCGGTTGATCCCCCCGTCGATCCTGTTACGCCTCCCGTTACTCCCGTAGAACCCGTCGATCCTCCTGTCGATCCTGTCGATCCCGTCACGCCCCCCGTCACCCCGGTGAAGCCGGACGAACCGTCCCCCGTTGATCCGAATCCGCCCGCCGGTTTTGTGCTGACGCCCACGGCGGAGGTGGTTCTGGGGCTGTCCGGGATGGCGCCTTCCTACGGCATGTGGTACGGGCAGCTCGGCAATCTCCGCGAGCGTCTCGGGGAAATCCGTTACGGAGAGGCACGGGACGGCTTCTGGACGCGCGGGTTCGCGCAGAAGGACAAGCTGGACGGCCTCGACGGCATCGGCGTTTCGCAAAAGGTCTACGGGGGGTCGCTGGGGTACGATCATCTTTTTCAGGCCGGTTCCGGCAACCGCTGGCTGTTCGGGGTCCGGGGACAGGTCAGCCGCGCGGATCAGGACGTGAACGGCCGCTACGGCGGTTCGGGGAACAACCATTCCTACGGCGTCGCGGGCTACGCGACGTGGCGGAACAGGACCGGATGGTACATGGACGGCGTGGGCACCTGGGACTGGTATCATCAGGAACTGAAAACCCGCATGCTGGACGGGCGCGGCGTCAAGGGCGACTACCATACCTATGGAGGCGGCCTCAGCCTCGAAACCGGACGCTCCATCAACCTGTGGGGCAAGGCCTTCCTTGAGCCGCAGGCGCAGGTTTCCTACTACTGGCTGAAAGGCGGCTCCTTCTCCACGGACAACGGCATGGAGGTCGACCGGCGCGACATGCAGTCCCTCACGGGCCGTTTCGGCCTCGTTCTGGGCAAGAAGTGGACGCTTGAGGAGAACGCCTACGTTCAGCCGTACGTCAAGGTCGGCGGCATTCGGGAGTTCCTCGGGTCGGAGAAGGCTTCCGTCAACGGGGAAACCTTCACCGAGGACATGAAGGGAAGCCGCGTCTATTACGGTGCGGGCGTGGACTGGCAGTTCGCCGACGCGGCGAAGCTGTACGGCGAGGTCAAGCGCGAGAACGGCGAAGCGTTTTCCCAGTCGTGGAGCGCCAGCGTCGGATTCCGTTACGCGTTTTGATGCGCACGACCGCTCCGGGCGGGGCCCCTGTCCGGCGGGGCCGGGGGCTCCCGCCCGGAACCCGCCGGGAAGAAGGCAAGACGCGAATGCCGGGATGTCCCTGCGGGCGCGGCGACCCGTAAAAAGGCTTTCTTGGGCGGAGAAGGAAACCTCCGCCGCAAGCACGTCTCAGGCCGCCGTCCCGCCCCGGACGCGGCGAAAAGCCCGGCAGCGGATGCCGTCGGGGCTTGTTGTGGTCAGAACGCGCCTTTGCGATCAGTCGCGTTTCCGCGAAACGTATTCCGCAAAATCCTCAAAGGAATCGCCGGTCCTGTTTTCCGTCCCTTCCACAAGGTTGAAGAAGCAGTTGGGCATTTCCCTGAGCCGCAGGTTTTTCTGGATGCAGGGGGCGCAGCCCTTGTCGTGCTTCGTGGGATGCAGGGGGCAGGCAAGATTGACGCAGGAACAGAAGCCGCTCAGATTTTCCATGAGTTCCTCCTTGGTGACGGCGTTTGTTACAACGTATCCGATTGGGGGAGGATTTCTAGAACGGATGTGACCTTCCCGAGCCGGTACCGGCCCGGCGTGACGCCGAAAAAGCGGCGGAAGTTGCGGCCCATGTGGCTCTGATCGGCGAATCCCGCCTCCGAGGCGGCGAGGATTGGGGACGCCCCCTCCCGCAGCAGCTCGCGGGCGTGGTTCAGCCTCGCCATGATCTGGAACGCATGCGGAGGAAGCCCGTACGCCCTCTTGAAATGCCGCGAAAACCCTTCCCGGCTCATCCCCGACAGTTCCGCCAGCCGGGCGACGGTCTCATCGAGGGAGATCGGCCTGCTTTCCCGCGGCGGCCTTGGCGCGGGGTTGCAGTACCGGGCGACGGCGATTTCAAGCTCGGGACGGCGCACGGCAAACGGACCCCGGCGGCAAAGCCGCGTCAGGGCCGCCGACAGGCCGTCGCGGTCGTAGGTGTCCGGCCTCAGGTACACGTTCAGACAGCAAAGTTCGCGGTCGTCGGCGAACGAGCGGTGCGGAACGCCGGCGGGAATCCTGACGGCCTCCCCCGGGCGGACTTCTGCGGGCGTGCCGCCGAGCATGAACCGGCGTCTGCCCGAGAAGACGAACGTGATCTGATCCTCTTCGTGAAAATGCGGCGGCAGTCCCACGTCCAGCCCGCGGACGGTGCCCATTTCCACGATGGCGCTCTCGCCGGGACGCCAGTAGTGCCAGTTGTCGAAGTCGTTTTGCATCGCACGCGCAGCCGGGTTGTGTGTGATCGTGAAAGCATACGGACGGACCCGCCGGGAACGGAGCGGCTTGCGGGTCCGCTTCGATCCGTTGGGGGAGGGACTGCCGGGAGGAGCCTCCGGCGCATGGACGGACGCGCCGGATCGCGCCGCCGGGCCGCGTTTCCTCGCCCGCGAAGAGTCCGGGCCGGGAGCGTCTTTCACTCCATACGGACGGTTCTGCATCAGGGGGCGGCCAAACAAGACGTACTCGGTGTCTTTCATCCCCATACGGACGATTCTATGAACATTCCCGCGAACATGCAAGAGGGAACCCCCGTCGGAACGGTCCGGATGTTTCGGCATGGCCGTGGCCCGCGCGTCCCGCACGGCGTCCGGCGGCCCGGACGGAAGCGGGGGCGCGGCGTCGCCCCGGCGAAGGCTTCCGGTCCGTCAGGGTTTGCTCCAGAACGGCCACAACGGGCAGGAAACGATGCCGTTTTTCTTTTTCGTCAGGGAAAGCAGTTCCGACGGCAACGCCGCACGGATGCGGGTACACTGGACGAACACTTCGTCGAGGGCCTCGGGCAGGTCTTCGTACCGGCCTCGTCCGGCGTTCGCCGCCGTCTCGGTGAAGGGGCTCAAGGTCCTTACGATGGTCGCGGCCGCCAGCGGGACGACCCGCCAGTCGTTTTCGCAGGACGTTCCCTCCTGTCCGAGCTGTTCTTCCTGCCACTTGAGAAGGATCGTATTTCCCAGCACGGCGCAAAGCCGGGGAATCATCTCAAGCCCCGGAAAATAGGTGTCGTCCCGGTTGAGGTAGCGTTTGACGATGGATACGGACACGCCAAGCCCCGCCGCAATCTGGCATTCCGTCAGCCCGCTGATTTCCTTGGCAAGACGGATGACCTCTTTTCCGGTCATGGACCCCAGATATCCCATACCTTCCCCCCTGAAAGATGAATTGAGAATGGATAGCCCGCAGGAAGAAACCGCTTCACAGCACTTCACCAAGGGAAAGGCTCCCGTTCAAGATAAGCCTTCGCTTGGCATAGCCCCTTTTGGACTTGTGGAACAACGTACAATCGAACTGTTGGAGTCGCATCCTGAAGGAACGAGCGTTATCATGCGTCACAATCAAAAGGGTGTCATGGTATCTTTTATACGGAAAAGAGACATCATAGAAGCTATGCCGCATTTTATTGCGGGCTTTTCTCCAGAATGCACGAAAAGCGGAGACGGGGAACAACGCATCGGGAGCGTTCATGATGGGAGTTTGCGGAATTGCTTGACGTTCTTCCGAAGGCCGGTCCGGATACACGCCGGGCAAACAGGTCCGCGTATGCGCGACGAAACGTTCCTTGGAGGACCGGTACGGTGATGCGGAACGGGCTTTCATTGCCCGGCGTAGGGTCCTCGGCGGCCTCTTTTTCGTAGAAAGTTGGGGGCCGGCGCCGTGGACGTGTTCCGGGTGAAGGGTTTTGTGGGAGGGGGGATTGAGGCGAAAGTCCGTTCTTGCGGACACACAAAAATTCCTCTCCCGGCGCTTGACTGGGAGGGGGATTTTGTGATCAAAGAATATATGATCTCATTTGCAAGAAGCGCTGGGGAAGGCGCTTTGGTTCCCTGCACCAGGCCTTTTGGTGCCATGTCGATGTTACCCATTTAAATTATTATGCAATATGATTATCGCATAGAGAATGAGGAACGGATCGGGACGCTGGGTCGGCGCGGCATCGCGCTGACGCATGAGGTCATGTACCGCCACTACCGGCGGGACGAGGCGTTCGTGCGGGAACAGATGACCGAGGACGTCACATGGATCGGGCCGCTGCGCGCCCAATACACCACCGGCGTGGACAACGTCATGGACATCCTGAAAATCGAGGAGCAGATCACGTTCTCGATGGAGGGGGAAACCTTTCAGGTCGCCTACGAGGACGAGACGTCCTGCCTCATTTTCGGCAACTATACCGTGACCTCCGACAAGGAAACCGGCCTGTTCATCCGCACCCTGCAACGCGTTTCCTTCTACTACCGGCTGTTCGGAGACCGCCTCAAGATCGTGCACATGCACCTTTCCCATCCCTACGAATACGTGGAACCGGACGAAGTGTTCCCCTTCCGCTACGGGAAGGAAGCCTTCGACTACATCCAGCAGACCCATCAGATGGCCTTTACGGACAGTCTGACCGAACTCGGCAACCGCAACGCCTATGAAATGAGCTGCGTGAGGATGGCGCATGACGTCGATTCGGTGCGTTCCCTGTGCCTCATCCTGTTTGATATCAACGGGATGAAGAGAGTCAACGACACGCGGGGCCACCTCGCCGGGGACAAGCTCCTCAGGGATTTCGCCACGCTCCTGCGGGAAGCCATGCCCCCGGACGCCAAGCTCTACCGCTACGGCGGGGACGAATTCATCGCCGCCCTGCACGACGTTTCGCTCTCGGACGTGAGGCGCTGCCAGCGCCGTCTGGAGCGCCGCATCAATCTCTACAACGAGGAAAACGGCATTCGGATCGGCGTCGCTTCGGGATACGCCTTTTTCAATCCCGAAACGGACCACGGGCTTTCGGAAATCGTCAAGCGGGCCGACGCCATGCTCTACGCCGACAAACGGGCGATGAAGCGGGCCGCCTCAAGGGACGACTAGGCTTCCCGTTTTTCCGCGCCGTCACGGACCTTTACAATCGTACTTCGGATAAAAACCAAGAATGCCAGGAATGGCGGAATGTTACTCTGAAGTTTTTCTATAATCTGTATGAATTGATGGACAAAAATCCTGCCCTTGATGTGTACGCGTGGGAGGTGGATGGAATACGCATCTCATACGGTGAAAAAAGGATTGCGTATATCCACTTTCGCCAGCAATGGTTCCTTGTTCACGCTCAGGAAGACTATCTTATCGCTGATGTCGGCGATGCTTTGTTTGCTACGCCGCATGAAGGCTCCTGGCCTCTGATGTGGCATGTGGACAAGGAAGAAGAGGTTGACGCCTTTTTGGCTTTTATGCGTTCGGTATAGCATGGCAGGAACCGGCAAGCGCGCCGAAAACATCCGCCTTCTCTGCCGGAAGTGCCGTCTGAAGAAGGGCGGCAAGATCGCGCAACATTCTTCCGTCTCGTCATGACCGGCGTTCATCATGACGGAAAGGCCAAGCCCCGGACGCTGTCGCCTCGACAGGCGAAGGCGGGTCCGGGGCTTGGCCTTTTACGGGTGAGGATGCGCTAGGCTTCCACGCTCGTGCAGACGATGTTCTTGCCGAACAGGTGGCGGAACAGATCGCCCTTTTCGCGCACGCGCCGGATTTCCTCGGAGCAGTCGCCCCGGCATTCGATGACGAGCAGCACCTTGTTCTTTTTGACGCTGACGGCGACGGAGCCTACCGCGCCCTGATGGGTGTAGTCGAGCGCGTCCGCGATGCGGAGCAGCGCCGCGGCCTTGCGGAGCGCCTCGCGATCCTTCTTGCCGAGTTCCGCGAAACGGGACTGCTTCTTCGACGGCCACGCCTTGCGGTGGTACCGCGCGAGCAGGGCCACGAAAGGACGATCCGCATCCTCGATCCACGGTGCGGCCCCCGTCTCGATCATCCGCATCGCGGCCTTGTGGTGGCCTTTGCGGCCTTCCGCATACCCGATGTCGTGGAGCTGCGCCGCGTGGTGCAGACGGTGCCCCCAGAGATCGGACAGACCGTGCAGGGAGGCCAAATCCTGAAACAGCGCCGCCGCGATGACCGCCACGCGGTGCCCGTGCCGCATCGCCTCGGCCCGGATCGCTTCGGGATCGTCGGGGTCGGGCAGGCCGTCCGCCGTTCCGGCGGGAACGGGGGCTTCGGCGGGGGCCGGTTCGGGCGCTTGCGCCTGAGCCGCCTTTTTCGCCTTGGCGGGCCGCTTGGGCTTGCGCGGGGCGACGGGTTCGGTCGGCTCGGCCTGTTCAGCCTGTTCCGTGGGTCCGGCGGACGCCTCAGCGGCGGGGGCCGCGGGCGCGTCCGGGATCACGGCCTCAGCCGTATTTTCGGAGGCGACTGGCGCTTCGGCGGGGATTTCGGAAACCGCCGGAGCTTCCTGAGCGTCCGCCGCCTCAGGCTCGGCGGGGGCCTTCGGCGTTTCGGGGGCGTGTCCGGCGGGCGCGGCCTGCGCGTGGAGGGGCGCGGCGGTTCCCGCGCGCAGGAGAGGCATGTCCTCCTGCACGGCCTGCGCGGCGTCCGTTTCCGGGCGGGCAACGTCGGCATCGGCGGGTTTGCGGCGCCGTTTTCTTTCCGTGGTGGGGGTGGAATTCGTCATGGGAAGGTATCCTTGGGTTAGAAGGGAGGGTTCCAGTCGCGCAGTTCGAGCATGCGTTCCTGCGCGTTGACGGCCTCCTCGCCCTTGCCGGGCTTGAGCCGTTGATAGGAACCGTCGGGAAGGAGACGCCACGCTTGGCTGTTGTCGCGCAGGTGGGTTTCGAGAAGGCTTCGGATGAAGGCCCGGAGGCCGGGATCGAGGATCGGCGTGAGGACTTCGATGCGCCGGTCGAGATTGCGGGGCATGAGGTCGGCGCTGCCGATGTACAGGCTGCCCTCGCCGTTGTTGCCGAACCAGAAGGCCCGGTAATGTTCGAGGAACCGGCCCACGATGGAGGTCGCCTCGATGCGCTCGCCGATCCCCGGCAGGCCGGGGCGCAGGCAGCAGATGCCGCGTATCTGGAGGCGCACCCGCACCCCCCGCATGGCGGCCTGATAGAGGGCGCGGATCAGCGTCTTGTCCACAAGCTGGTTGCACTTGAAGATGATCTCGCCGTTGCCGTGCTCGGCGTGCAGCTCGATTTCGCGGCTGATGCCCTCAAGCAGCGAGGCGCGGAGCGAATGCGGGGACACCAGCAGCCTGCGGTAGCGTTCCCGCTGCGCGTAGCCGGTCATGACGTTGAACAGGTCGGTGACGTCCGCGCAGATGTCCGGGTTGGCGGTGATCAGGCCCATGTCCGTATACATTTTGGCCGTAGAGGGATTGTAGTTGCCGGTGCCGATGTGCGCGTAGCGGGTGACGCCCTCGTTTTCCCGCCGGACCACGAGGCAGAGCTTGGCGTGGATTTTCATGCCCACCAGCCCGTAGACCACGTTGACCCCGGCCTTTTCCATTTCCTCGGCCCATGTGATGTTGCGCTCCTCATCGAAGCGGGCCTTGAGTTCCACCACCGCCGTGACCTGCTTGCCGCGCTTCCGGGCCTCGATGAGCGCCCGGACGATGGGCGAATCCTTGCCCACGCGGTAGAGGGTCTGCTTGATGGCGATCACGCTGGGGTCCTCGCAGGACCGCCGGATGAATTCGAGGACCGGGGTGAAGCTCTCGTAGGGATGGAACAGGAAAATGTCCCGGTTGCGGATGTGCGCGTAGAGGTCCCCTTCCTGAAAGGCGGCGGGCACTCTGGGGTGGAAGGGGTCCTCCTTGAGACAGGGGCGGTCCACGCCGTAGAGCCCGAGCAGGTCGGAAAAGCCGAGCGGCCCCTTGACCTTGTATATCTGGAAAGGCTGGAGGCCCAGCCGCTTAGTCAGAAACGAACTCAGTTCGGCGGCGGTGCCGTGGGCGATTTCGAGGCGCACCACGTCCCCGAAACGGCGCTGCTCCACCAGCTCCTTGACCGCTTCGAGCAGGTCGTCGGCCTCGTCCTCTTCGATTTCCACATCCGTATTGCGGGTGATGCGGAACAGCCCGGCACTGACCACCTCGTTGCCGGGGAACAGCGCGCCGAGGTATTCGCGGACGAGGTCCTCGATGGGCAGGATGTCGTCGTCCCGGACGTGGGCGTTGAAGCCGAGGGAGGCGTAGGTCTTGGCCTCCTTGTTGCGGGGCACGAACACGAAGCGCGGGACGTTGCTCGGGCATTTGAGGCGCGCGAACCGGACGATGCCGTCCCGGCTGCGGAGCTGGACGATGAAGTTGAGGCTCGTGTTGGAGATGGTGGGGAAGGGATGCCCCGGATCGATGGCCTGCGGGGTGAGGACCGGGTAGATTTCGTTGCGGAAATACCCGTCGAGGAAGCGGCGCTGCTTGTCCGAGAGATCGGCGTAGCGCACGATGCGCACGCCCCGGTCCGCCAGACGGGGATTGAGGCGTTTCTTCCAGTGTTCCTGCGCCCGTGCGAGGAGCTTGACCACCCGTCGCCGGATTTCCGCGAGCTGTTTGGCGGGCGTCATCCGGTCGGGGGCGGCGGAGGGCGCCCCGCCCCGGTACTGCCGGAGGATGTTCGCCACCCGGACCATGAAGAACTCGTCCAGATTGTTGTGGAAGATGGCGAGGAACTTGAGCTGTTCCAGCAGCGGCAGCGACGGATCGGTCGCCTCTTCGAGCACCTTGGCGTTGAATTCCAGCCAGCTGATTTCCCGGTTGAGATACAGCTCGGGGCGGGACAGGACCTTCAGTTCTTCCGCGTCGCACAGGTTCTGCGGCAGCGTGGCGTCGATCACGAATTCCCCCTTGGCGGTTTGAGGCCGATCTTGGAACGGGTTTCCCCCGGAACGCGGAGCCCCTCGGCGGGGCCCTCAGCCGGAAAGGCGGTTTCCGACCGCATCCGCACCGCATTGTCGCGACCGGTGCCGTCCGCGGACAAGACGGGCTGCCTCGTCCGGCACCGGCCGCCTTTCGGAAAAGGGTTGCGGCGTGCTATTTTTTCAGCGCCCGTTTCAGGGCGTCCCGGTAGATTCTGATGATTTCGAGGCGGGCGCATTTCTTGTCCTCCGCCGGGATGATGTTCCACGGGGCCGCTTCCGTGCTCGTCCGGGAGAACATCTCGTCCGCCGCGTTCAGATAGGCGGGCAGCTTTTCCCGGTTGCGCCAGTCCTCGTCGGTGATCTTGTATTTCTTCCACGGCGTTTCCTCGCGTTCGCGGAACCGCCTGAGCTGTTCCTCCGGGGAAATGTGGAGCCAGTATTTCACGAGGATATTGTTGTGTTCCCGCAGCTGTTCCTCAAAATCGTTCAGTTCGGCGTAGGCGCGCTTCCAGTCGCTCGGCGGGGTCAGGTTCTCCACCCGCTCCACGAGCACCCGCCCGTACCACGAGCGGTCGTAGACGGTGACGAAGCCCGCCATCGGGATGTGCCGCCAGAAGCGCCACAGGTAATGGTGGGCGAGTTCCTCGTCCGTGGGCGCGCTGATGGGGATGACGCGGGTGATCCGGGCGT
>PPYF01612498.1_pt1 | contig 16478 bp, 14 predicted proteins | sample 1559871 | NCBI WGS metagenome assembly PPYF01 (sample SAMN08240021, study PRJNA423297) | Human gut metagenome, whole genome shotgun sequencing project.
ATCTCGTCGACGTTCTTCTTAAACGCGCCGGGCGCCAGTTGTAACGCCATGTCTTCGGTCATCAGCGCGCGATTGCCCGTCGCCAGCGATTTCGCCGCCGTTGCGCCAACTATCTTGTCCAGCGTACTCTCCTCTTCGACAGGCGCATCGGGCTTTTTCATCGCCAGAATATGTTGATAGTCGTTTCTGACGTCCCCGCCGTCGGAGATGGCGGACATCAATGCCGTACTCTTGTCGATGGAGGTCTGATTCACCGACGCTCCCGCCTGGAGAAGATCGCCGATAATCGCGGTATCGCTGCCACGCGCCGCCGCCAGCATTAGCGCCGTGACGCCCTGACGCGTCTGGAGGTTCGGCTTCGCCCGACGCTTAAGCAGCAATTCCACCACATCGCGACGATTTTCCGCAGCAGCGACCATCAGGCCGCTTAAGCCGGTTTTATCCTGACCATCCACATCAATGCCGTTATCCAGCATGGCTGCGATCGTCGCTGGCGCATCGTATTTACAGGCCAGCAGGAACTGGCTGGTCTCTTCCTCAGACTGGCAGCCCGCGAGCATCATCAGGCACAGTAGGACCAACCCCTTTATCACCTTCATCCTTTCTCTCCATGAAAAGTTCATGCACAGGGGAAGCGAGGAAGCAGGGGTAATCAAAGAAGAAGAGGTCACCTGCCAGACACGTCCACTGTGCGAAAAAAATCCCTCGCGCGGCGTCAGCCGGCGAGGGATTAGCTTATCCTGGGCTCAGGAAAGGAAAACAGACCCGAGAATCTGAAAACTATCGGGCCTTACTTTTTCCACCGGCACCAGTTGTTGTTCTCATTGATCCCGCCATCCGGCGAGGTATAGCCGAGGCAGCCCATAATGGTGTCGTACAGCTCGACGTGACGGCGCGGCACCTTCATCGCAGCCTGCTGCTGCAGATGGGCAAACGCGGCGGCGTGATCGGGATTTTCCAGGTACTTATCCGACATCCACACCATCATCGGCACGCGGAACTGCTCCGGCGGCGCCATCTTGCGTGGCGTACCGTGCAGGTGTTCACGCTCGTTAATCGACTCCCCGTGGTCGGCGGCATAGAACACAATCGCTTTCTTATCCCGCAGCTGGTCGAGGACGCTGACGATAAAGTGATCGACATAGGTCACGCTATTGTCGTAGGAATTGATCAGTTCCGCTTTCGAGCACTTGTTGTCGACGCCGACGCACTCCGGTTTCCACTGGGCGAAGCTGCGCGGGTAGCGTTGGGTGTAGTTAAAGTGGGAGCCTTTGGTGTGGAGAATGATCAGATGCTTACCGGAGGCGTTGCCCTGCGCCATACCGCGCTTCATCTCATCCACCAGCAGCATATCGTCAACGCTCTTACCGCGGTTGCGCGGCTCGGCGCCAATCTGCTCGCGGTAGGCGATATTGTTGGACATCGTGTTGCTGTAGAACCACATCTCGCTCTGCATGGCGTACAGATTGCCGCTGAAGCCCAGCTGATGCAGCACGGCAAAGACATTCTGCTCTTTGAGCGTCCGCTGTGGATTATCTTCCGCCCCGCCCTCGCGCACAAACATGCAGCGTAACGACAGTTTGGTAGCTGTATCGCACGAGTAACCGCGGAAGGCGACGAGATTCTTCTCTTTCTCCAGCTCTGGCGTGGTATTGCGGCTATAGCCGAGGATGCCCATATGGTCCCAGCGGGTCGTTTCGCCAATGATAAACACCACGTAGGTATCATCCAGACCTTCCGGCGCGACGTAGGTGAACTTCTTCGCCGGGTTAATCAGCGATTTGTTGTCTGAGGATTCATCCACCTGCGCCCAGGCGTACAGACCCAGCGCCGACAACCAGTTCGACGGCAGGTAAGAGTTGGCGATCACCCCGCCATAGCTCGGCATATCCACTTCCGAATGGCGCTCCACATCATGCTGGCGCAGCTCTAGCAGGCGGATGGGTCCCCAGACAATCAGTCCGGCCAGCACCACGATCAGCACGTTTTTAACCCGCTGGCCCGGGGTGCGCAGCTGGCGCAGCAGCGTATGGCGGCAGCGGTTGCTCCAGATGAACAGCAACGGCGGCGCGCTCACCGCCACCAGCCAGAGGATCAGGTGCCAGCCGATGACCTCTTTCGACAGGTCGATATCGGTGGTCATCACCGAAGCGATGATCCCGTAGCCAATCACCACATTGAGGAACGTCATGTAGTAACTCGCCGCGGCGGAAAACAGGACAATCAGCGTCGCCAGAATGCGCCAGATACGGCGGCCGAACAGCGACAGAAGACGTAACAGGAAGAAGGTGACAAATACCGTGGCAACCAGTTCAACAACACCGGAAAGCCCTTTCCAGAAAGTGAACTCTTGAGCATAACCATCGAAACGCCGGAAAAAAACGGCGACGTTCATAAACCAGCCGATGTACAGCGCCAGCCAAAAACTAAGCTTCTGCTGCGTCATCGTTCTAATATATTTCATGCAAGCAAACCTGGAAAAAGAAGAATAAAACACCGCCTGACGCTGTGGCACGAGTCAGTAGGCTAATAGGGTGCGTTAGGGTTGGTTATCAGAAACCTCTACAAACCGCGATAAGTAGACCACAGGGAACGAGAAAAGTATCAGGAGGGAATGTGATCCAGCCAAACATTTACAAAACATTTGGCTGGATTGGCACTATTTGCTTAGGGAAATAACCAGGGGCACGTTTCACGCCGCAGGTTTCAGGCGTGCGCCTCGTTATATACCGTGCTTTTCGGCTGACGAATGGTGGTGGATAACGCCAGCGAGAGGATCAGCAGGGCGAAGATCACGCAGAAGGTCACGTAGAAACCGCCGAACAGCGAAGCGATGAGAGAGCCGCAGATGCTGCCGATACCGAAGCCCAGATAAATCACGCCATAGTTTTTCGCCAGATTGTTCAGACCAAAGAACTCACTCACCAGCGACGGGAAGACGGTAATGGTGCCGCCGAAGTTAAAGGCGACGCAGGCAATTACGTACAGACCGCTCATGCAGGCCGTCAGGAACATCACTGCCAGCATCCAGTACTGCGGTTTACGCATCGATTCGGCGAGGGTGAAGTCGTTTTCCACGACGCCGTTGGCCGCGGTGGCTGCCGGGTGATTTGGCGCATCTTTCATCAGGGTCGCGCCAAAGACGATCATCACCAGCACGATAGCGCCCCAGATAACGAAGGTTTTTTCCAGGCCAACGGTGGCCAGCAGGTGGGAATCAATGAATTTGAACCCCAGGCTGCCGAGACCATAGGAGCCAATGGAGAAGGCGGAGATCAACCCTTTACGCTCCGGGAACCATTTCACGCAGTTCGACAGGGTCAGCAGGTAACCGGCGCCGTCCGCCAGCCCCACCAGCACGCCCGCGCTCAGCCACAGCATCATCAGGCTGCTGGAGTGCGCGGTCAGGAAGAAGCCCAGGCCGAGCAGGATCCCGGAGGCCATGGTGACGCGCTTCACGCCAAAGCGCTCCTGCAGCTTGCCGGCGACCGACGAAGAGAGCGCCAGCCCGAGGCTCAGCAGACCAAAGGAAAAAGCCACCTGACTGACCGGCTCGCCCAGTTTGTCAGACAGCGAACTGTTAAACAGGCTCCAGGTATAAACCGAACCGAGAGCGAATTGGGTGATGATGGTGCCGATCAGTGTCAGCCAGCGGGTCGATTGACGGTTTGCAGCGTTCATAGCAGTTGTCCTGATAAATTAACTGCCGCCACAATAGCGAAGGCCCCTCATCCAGTGGGGGAAAAAGGCATGAACTGCCATCAGCGGGGAATGAAATGCATTAATGTTGGAATGAATGGCATTGCATAACATTCACTCCGTAAATTACAGGCAAAAAGTTAGTGTGCGCTATCTCACAGAAATGCGCCATTGCTGAGATTTAACAATAACCACATCGTTTCAAATGCGTAACAATTCCCGATTAAAAATTGGCGCTGACCCCCATCAAATAGAGCGTATTTTCCCCTGACGGCAGGTTATCCGCCTGCGACAGCGTTGCCCATGCCGCCACGTGGGATCCCAACCGCATATCAGCGCCCAGGGTGACATCGCTCCAGCCTCCCTCCCTGGCACGGGTCATCGGCGCCCAGACATCGCTGGCGAGCGACTGGTTATAGCTCACCTGCGCCCAGGGATGCACGCCCCACAGCGCCTGATAATCCATGCGCCAGCCGAGCGTGTTAACGTAGCCCCATTGCATTTCTTTATTATCATTAATGCGACTCCAGAAAAGAGCCGAATCGGCAATATTGCTGTGTTTTTAGTGGGGATACGATTTCCCTGTATTAACTATTATCTTTATCTTTCAGCCGTCAAGGCGGGCGTCCACTTTTTTAGCGCAGAGGGAGAAACAGCTATGCAGCGTTGCGGATGGGTGAGTCAGGATCCGTTATACATCGAGTATCACGATACCGAATGGGGTGTGGCGCAAAAAGAGGGTCGCCAGCTGTTTGAAATGATCTGCCTTGAGGGCCAGCAGGCCGGTTTATCGTGGATCACGGTGTTAAAAAAACGGCAGAACTACCGCCAGGCTTTTCACCAGTTCGATCCGGTGCGCGTGGCGGCGATGGGTGATGACGATATCGAGCGACTCCTGCAGGATACCGGCATCATTCGCCATCGGGGAAAAATCCAGGCCATTATCGGCAACGCCCGCGCCTATCTGGCGATGGAAGAAAATGGCGAGTCGTTCACTGATTTTGTCTGGTCCTTCGTCGACAATGCGCCACAGGTGACCCGCGCTGCGACGCTGGCGGAAATTCCCACCACGACGCCGGCCTCCGATGCGCTGCACCTGGGTCTGGGAGCAGGATGGCGAGTTAAAAGGCTTTGTCAGCGTGCTGGACTCCCGTTTCGTCGGCGCGCTGTTTGTCGCGCCGGGCGCCACCCGCCAGGGTATTGGCCGGGCGCTGCTGGATGAAGTCAAACAGCACTACGCCTGGCTGAGCCTTGAGGTTTATCAGAAGAACGAATCGGCGGTCAGTTTCTACCATGCGCAGGGCTTCCGGATTGAAGACTGCGCATGGCAGGACGATACTCAGCACCCGACGTGGATTATGCGTTGGCCGGCGGATCAAATGCCGTAAGCGGCAGCGCCGGGCCGGTATATTTCTCCAGCCACGCCAGGGCGGTGTTCCCGGCACAGCCGTTGCCCAGCCGGGATGTCGGAATATCTTTGGTTAAGACGTTCACCGCCCCGTTTTTGCAGATGCCGACCTGCGGATCCAGGTCGGGCCACGCTCCTTCATGCAGGCAAATCACCCCCGGGCGGATCCCCTCCGTCACCACGGCGCCGGCCAGCACCTGACCGCGGGCGTTCCATACCCGCACCAAATCGCCATCGACAATCCCGCGCGCCTGCGCATCCTGCGGATGAATAGTCACCGGTTCGCGCCCGGCGACGGCATAGCGCTCGCGCAGCGCGGTGTGGTTCAGTTGACTGTGCAGACGGTGGGCCGGATGGGCCGACAGCAGCTGCAGCTGCCCCGCCTCTGCGTTGCCATGCCACTCGTCGGGCTCCAGCCACATCGGATGCGGCGGACAGTCGGCGTAACCAAAAGCGGCGATGGTCGGCGAGTGGATCTCTATTTTACCGCTCGCCGTTTTCAGCGGGTTGGCCTGGGGATCGGCGCGGAAGGCGGCGAAACGCGCAAAACGGGCATTCTCCGGCTCCTCCGGCATCTCAATCAGCTGGTTAGCCTGCCAGAATTCGGCAAATGGCGGCAGCGTCACCTGCTGCTGGGCGCCGCGCCGGGCGGCCATCTGATAGAAAGTCTCCAGCCACTGCAAATCACTCTTCCCTTCGGTGAAGCGTTCGCGGCCACCCGCCTCCCAGCGTTCGCTGAGGTCGGCAAAGACCGCGAAATCGTCGCGCGCTTCATCTCGCGGGGCAACCACCTGCTTCATCGGCACCAGATGCTGGTTACTGTAGTCCCCGGTCATGGTCAGATCGTTGCGCTCAAACGAGGTGGTCGCCGGCAGGACGATATCGGCATGGCGCGCGGCGGCGGTCCAGAAGCATTCGGAAATGACGATAAGCTCCGGTTTCTGCCACGCCTGAATCAGTCGGTTGGTGTCCTGATGATGAGTAAAGTTGGCGCCGCCGGCCCACCAGATAAAGCGAATATCGGGAAAGCGCCGCGCCATGCCGTTGTGCTGATACTCCGCCCCCGGATTCTCCAGCGCCTCGACAATTCGTGCGACCGGGATCTTCTCCACCGCGTCCACGCCTCCGGCCACGCTCCCCTGCATCGAGCCCAGCACCGCCGCGCGGCGGGTCGGGTTGCCGCCGTTGGCAAAATGATAGGAAAGACCAAACCCGCCACCGGGGGTGCCGATCTGTCCCAGCATGGCGGCCAGAGTGACCAGCATCCAGTGTTTCTGCTCGCCATACTGCTGACGCTGCATGCCCCAGCCGGCCATCAGCATAGTGGTATTTTCGTGGAAAAGTTGCGCCAGTTCGCGGATTTTATCTGCTTTAACGCCGCAGATCGCTGCTGCCCACTCAGCGGTTTTCGCTACGCCGTCGCTTTCGCCGGTCAGATAGCGGGCAAAAATATCGTAGCCGCTGGTGCAGCGGGTAAGAAACGCATCATCCTGCCAGTCATTTTCCACCAGCGTATGGGCGATCCCCAGCATCAGCGCGACGTCGGTGCCCATATGCGGCGCGATCCACTCCATCGAATCGCCAAAGAAATCGACGGTTTCCGATCGCATCGGATCGATGCAGATCAGCCGCTTACCGCTCTGGCGCAGCCGATCAAACCACGGGATCCCTTGCTCGTCGGAGGCATTCCAGGCAATTTTCAGCGTGTTCAGCGGGTTGGCGCTCCACAGCACCACCACTTCGCTGTGCTCGAGCACCAGCGGCCAACTGGTCTGCTGCTGATACACCTCATTGCCGCCAACGACGTAAGGCATGATCGCCTGCGCCGCGCCGGTGGAGTAATCGCCAAGATGGCCGGTATAGCCGCCCGCCAGGCTCATATAGCGCTGCAGCAGCGTCGCCGCCTTATGCAATACGCCGTTAGAGCGCCAGCCGTAGGAGCCGGCAAAAATGGAGGCCGGACCGTAGCTGTCGCGGATCCGCCGATGCTGGGCATCGATCAGATCCAGCGCCTGCTCCCAGCTCACCCGCACGAATTCATCCTGACCGCGGACCCCCTGGGGCTTGTCCGGTGAAGCAAGGAAGCCTTTACGCACCATTGGATAGCGCACGCGGGTTTTGCTGTGCACCTGATCGCGCACTGCCGTTTGCAGCGAGTTGGCAAACGGTGTCGCCAGCGCGCCGCGGGAAGAGAGGACGTTTTCCCCGTCCGTTTCCACCAGCATCGGTCCCCAGTGGGCGGCGGTTAAGATGGTTTTGGTTGCAGATGAGGTTGGCAAGGGCGGCTCCTGGTCAGCGAATGCAGGTGTCATGACGGCGTGATGGGCAACCGTTCAATGTTATTTACAAAAAGAGATGGTATCCGGGGAATTTTCTCCGTAATCGCGCGTCATAATCAACCGTCACGTTCGCTGTGACAAAGAATAAAAAGGATTAAGGACATTAAATGAAAAAACGCGTACTTATGATTGCGGCGCTGGTCAGCGGCACTCTGGCCATTTCTGGCTGCACCACCAACCCCTATACCGGTGAACGTGAAGCAGGCAAATCCGGTATTGGCGCAGGTATTGGCTCCTTAGTGGGCGCTGGCGTCGGCGCGCTCTCCTCTTCCAAACATGACCGCGGCAAAGGCGCGCTGATTGGCGCAGCGGCCGGCGCGGCGCTCGGCGGCGGCATTGGTTACTACATGGACGTGCAGGAAGCGAAGCTGCGCGACAAAATGCAGGGAACCGGGGTCAGCGTGACGCGAAATGGCGACAATATCGTGCTGAACATGCCGAATAACGTCACCTTCGACAGCAATAGCGCCAACCTGAAGCCGGCCGGCGCCAACACCCTGACCGGCGTGGCCATGGTGCTGAAAGAGTATGAGAAAACCGCTGTTAACGTGGTCGGTTACACCGACAGCACCGGCAGCAAGGATCTGAATATGCGTCTGTCGCAACAGCGTGCGGACAGCGTCGCCAGCGCGCTCATCACCCAGGGCGTGGCGGCCAATCGCATTCGCACCACCGGCATGGGCCCGGCGAACCCGATCGCCAGCAACAGCACGGCGGAAGGCAAAGCGCAGAACCGTCGCGTGGAAATTACCCTCAGCCCGCTGCAGTAAGCGCAACCTCATGTCGCCCGGCAGCCGCTCTGCCGGGCAAAATGCTTGATATCGCTATTTTTCGCGCTAAGGTGTTGGCAGATTTTCAGCAAAGGAAGCCACCATGGCGAAAGCGGCGCGTGCAACTATCAGCGATGTGGCGAAAGCCGCAAAGACCGGCAAAACCAGCATTTCACGTTATCTTAACGGCGAGAAGCATCTGCTTTCCGACGACCTGTTATCACGTATTGAAAAAGCCATTGCCGAACTCGACTACCGCCCCAGCCTGATGGCCCGCGGCCTCAAGCACGGCCGAACCCGCCTCATCGGCCTGATCATCGCCGATATCACCAATCCCTACTCGGTCAACGTCATGAGCGGCATTGAAGCAGCCTGCCGGGAAAAGGGCTTCACCCTGCTGGTGTGTAATACCAATAACGAGCTCGATCAGGAGCTGCACTACCTGGACCTGCTGCGCAGCTACCAGGTGGAAGGCATCGTGGTCAACGCAGTCGGTATGCGGGAGGATGGCCTGAACCGCCTGCAGCAGTCGGCCCTGCCGATGGTGCTGATTGACCGTAAAATCCCCGACTTCGCCTGCGATGTGGTCGGGCTTGATAACGCCCAGGCCGCCACCACCGCCACCGAACATCTGGTGGAAAAAGGATTCGAGGCCATCCTGTTTCTCAGCGAACCGCTGGGCTCGGTGAATACCCGTCGCGAGCGCCTGAGCGCCTTTCGCGCCACGCTTGCCCGCCACCACGGCGTGGTGGCCGAAAACGCCGAGGTGCAGCTTAACGACGGCGCGATGCTGGACAACGTCCTGCGTCAGTTCCATGCCCGCCACCGCGGGATGCGCAAAGCGGTCATCTCCGCCAACGGCGCGCTGACGCTGCAGGTAGCCCGCGCCCTGAAGCGCGTCGGCCTGATCTGGGGGAGCGATATCGGCCTGCTGGGCTTCGACGAACTGGAGTGGGCGGAGCTGGCCGGCGTCGGTATTACCACCCTCAAACAGCCGACGTGGCAGATCGGCTACGCGGCGGTCGAACAGGTTATTCGGCGCATTGCCGGCACTAACGACCCCATCCGCGAACGGGTATTTTCCGGCGAGCTTATCGTCCGCGGATCAACCTCCCGTTAACGATCCTTCGTGATGCCGATCATAAATTAAACATCTCGCCCTTTCTTATGGAACCGATACCATCTAGCGTATTAAGGAGATTAAGCAACAAACGCCGGGAGTAAGAGCGCGATGGCCAGAAAAATTATTGTCGTTACCGCTGCGTATGGTAATGACCATGTTAAATCCTTAGGCGGGCAGGCCGCCGTCCTGCCGTTTATCGCCAACGCCGGCGCGGACGGCGTCGAAATCCGCCGCGAGCTGTGCAGCGCGGAAGAGCTCAACGCTCTGCCCTCGCTGGCGGCCACTATTGAGCGCCACGGCCTGCTGGCCTGCTACTCCGCGCCGCAGGCGCTGTTCACCGACAACGGCGAGCTTAACCCGGATCTCCCGACGCTGCTCGCGGAAGCGCAAACCCTGAACGCTCTGTGGCTGAAGCTCTCCCTTGGCCATTTCCTCCACAATCAGCAGTTGGATGAGCTGCGCGATATCCTCAGCGACAGCGGCATGGCGTTGGTGGTAGAGAATGACCAGACCGACTGCGGCCAGCTGGCGCCGATGCAGCGCTTCAAAGCCGCCTGCCGGGTCCATCAGCTGCCGATCACCTTAACGTTTGATATGGGCAACTGGCTGTGGGTTGGCGATTCGCCGGAAGAGGCGGCACGTCATCTTGCGCCGGCAGTCAGCTATATTCATGTTAAAGCGGCGGAGCCTCATCATGAGAAATTCCGCGCTGTACCGCCGGATCAGGCCGCCGAACGCTGGCTGGCCCTGCTCGATAATCTTCCCGCCGACGCGCCGCGTGGAATCGAGTTTCCGCTGACTGGCCATGACCTGACGGCCGTGACCCGCCGCTACGTCAACCTGTTACGCGAGGATTAAGTCGTGGAAAATTTAGATGTCATCACCATCGGCGAAGCTATGGCCATGTTTGTCGCCACCGAAACCGGGGATCTGGCCGAGGTGGAGCATTTCATGAAACGTGTCGCCGGCGCCGAGCTGAACGTCGCCACCGGCCTGGCGCGCCTGGGTCTGAAAGTCGGCTGGGTGAGCCGCGTCGGCAACGACAGCTTTGGCCGCTTCGTACTGCAATCGCTGGCGAAAGAGGGGATCGATAGCCACGCTGTGGCCATCGACAACCGCTTCGCTACCGGTTTCCAGATGAAATCGAAAGTCGAAAATGGAACCGATCCCATTGTGGAGTATTTCCGCAAAGGATCCGCAGCCAGCCATCTTTCGCCGGACGATTTTCGCGCCGACTACTTCACCAGCGCCCGCCATCTGCACCTGAGCGGCGTCGCGGCGGCCCTTTCTGAGAGCTCTTACGCGTTGCTGGAGCATGCGGCGAAGGTAATGAAAGCCGAAGGAAAAACCCTCTCTTTCGACCCCAATCTGCGCCCGGTGCTGTGGAAAAGCGAAGCCGAGATGGTGGAGAAACTCAACCGTCTCGCCTTCCAGGCTGACTGGGTTTTGCCAGGCTTAAAAGAGGGCGTGATTCTTACCGGCCAGCAGACCCCGGAAGGGATTGCCGATTTCTATCTCTCCCGCGGCGTCAAGGCGGTAGTCATTAAAACCGGCTGCGACGGCGCCTGGTTCAAGAGCGCCAGTGGCGAACAGGGAACGGTCGATGCCATTAAAGTCGATAACGTCGTCGATACCGTCGGCGCCGGCGACGGCTTTGCCGTCGGGGTGATTAGCGCCCTGCTGGAAGGCAAAACCCTGCTTCAGGCGGTGAACCGCGGCAATAAAATCGGTTCGCTGGCGATTCAGGTCCAGGGCGACAGCGAGGGGCTGCCCACTCGCGACGCGCTGGGCGAGTAACTTTTCTACGCAACGATAACAGCCGTCCTGTACCCTACCTGCAGCGCGGCACAGCAGCGTCCGTTTCGACGGACGTATGTCTCCTCATTGACAGAGGCAAGCCTATGAATAGCTCAACAAATGCAACGAAACGCTGGTGGTACATCATGCCTATCGTGTTTATCACGTATAGCCTGGCGTACCTCGACCGCGCCAACTTCAGCTTCGCCTCCGCGGCAGGCATTACCGAAGACCTGGGCATCACCAAGGGGATCTCCTCCCTGCTGGGGGCGCTGTTCTTCCTCGGCTACTTCTTCTTCCAGATCCCCGGCGCTATCTATGCGGAGCGCCGCAGCGTTCGCAAACTGATCTTTATCTGCCTGATCCTGTGGGGCGGTTGCGCCTCCCTGACCGGTATTGTGCATAATATCCCGGCGCTGGCGGCGATCCGCTTTATCCTCGGCGTCGTCGAAGCCGCGGTGATGCCGGCGATGCTTATCTATATCAGCAACTGGTTCACCAAATCAGAGCGCTCTCGCGCCAACACCTTCCTGATCCTCGGTAACCCGGTGACGGTCCTGTGGATGTCGGTAGTCTCCGGCTACCTGATTCAGGCCTTCGGCTGGCGGGAAATGTTCATCATCGAAGGGGTGCCGGCGGTGATCTGGGCCTTCTGCTGGTGGGTGCTGGTGAAAGATAAGCCGTCGCAGGTGTCCTGGCTGGCGGAGAGTGAAAAAGCGGCGCTGCAGGAACAACTGGATCGTGAACAGCAAGGCATCAAAGCGGTGCGTAACTATGGCGAAGCCTTCCGCTCCCGCAACGTGATCCTGCTCTGCGCGCAGTATTTTGCCTGGAGTATCGGCGTATACGGCTTTGTACTGTGGCTGCCGTCGATTATCCGCAGCGGCGGTGAAAATATGGGGATGGTGGAAGTGGGCTGGCTCTCTTCTGTCCCGTACCTGGCGGCCACCATCGCCATGATCGTCGTCTCCTGGGCCTCGGATAAACTGCAAAACCGTAAGCTGTTCGTCTGGCCGCTGCTGCTGATTGGCGGACTGGCCTTCATCGGTTCCTGGGCGGTCGGCGCCAACCACTTCTGGGTCTCCTACACCCTGCTGGTGGTGGCCGGGGCGGCAATGTATGCGCCTTACGGCCCCTTCTTCGCCATTATTCCGGAAATGCTGCCGCGCAACGTCGCCGGGGGCGCCATGGCGCTGATCAACAGCATGGGCGCCCTGGGCTCCTTCTGCGGCTCGTGGTTTGTCGGCTACCTGAACGGCGCCACCGGCAGCCCCGCAGCGTCCTATATTTTTATGGGGGTAGCGCTTTTCGCCTCAGTATGGCTGACTTTGATTGTTAAGCCTGCTAATAATCAAAACCTTCCACTTGGCGCACATCACGCCTGAACGACTCATACTACGGAGATTCGCATGAAGCCGTCTGTCATTCTCTATAAAACGCTTCCCGACGACCTGCTACAGCGTCTGGAGGAGCACTTTTCCGTCACTCAGGTGAAAAACCTGCGGCCGGAGACCGTTTCGCAGCACGCTGAGGCCTTCGCCCAGGCTGAAGGCCTGCTGGGCTCCAGCGAAAAGGTTGACGCCGCGCTGCTGGAGAAGATGCCGAAGCTGCGTGCGACCTCCACCGTTTCCGTTGGCTATGACAACTTCGACGTCGAGGCGCTGAACGCCCGCCGGGTGCTGCTGATGCATACCCCGACCGTGCTGACCGAGACCGTCGCCGATACGGTCATGGCGCTGGTGCTGAGTACCGCGCGCCGGGTGGTGGAAGTGGCGGAGCGCGTCAAAGCGGGTGAATGGACGAAGAGCATTGGTCCGGACTGGTTCGGCACGGATGTTCACCATAAAACCTTAGGCATCGTCGGCATGGGCCGCATCGGTATGGCGCTGGCGCAGCGCGCCCACTTCGGGTTCGGCATGCCGATCCTGTATAACGCGCGTCGCCAGCATCCGCAGGCGGAAGAACGCTTCAATGCCCGCTATTGCGATCTCGATACCCTGCTGCAGGAGGCTGACTTTGTCTGCCTGATCCTGCCCCTGAGCGAAGAGACTCACCATCTGTTCGGTCAGGCGCAGTTTGCCAAAATGAAATCTTCCGCCATCTTCATTAACGCCGGGCGTGGCCCGGTAGTGGACGAGCAGGCGCTGATCGCCGCCCTGCAGAACGGTGAGATCCACGCTGCCGGTCTCGATGTGTTCGAACACGAACCGCTGGCCAAGGACTCACCGCTGCTGAGCCTGCCGAACGTCGTCGCGCTGCCGCATATCGGCTCCGCCACCCATGAGACGCGCTACAATATGGCGGCCTGCGCGGTGGACAACCTGATCGACGCCCTGAACGGCAACGTAGAGAAAAACTGCGTCAATCCGCAGGTAAAATAAGCCATAAAAAAACCCGGGTAACGGCGGCAACCGCCCTCCCCGGGTTCTTTTTGCATCCTGTCCATCATCCTGCCCGTTCGCCGCAGCCAACGTCAGCCAGATGAAGCATTAACGGGTGGCGTTCACCGCCGCCGTCCATGCCTGATTAAACGCCTGATGCTGCGCCGCCAGCGGCCCAATCAGCGCATTGTACTGGCTGGCCTGCTGGGAGGTCGGGAACTGAATGCCGTTGGCGACAAAGCTCACCTGCGTCCCCTGCTGAGCGACAAAATCCCCAACCTGAACCAGCTGCTGGGTAAAGATCTGCGCGGCCGGGATCAGCGGCTGCAGCGCGTCGGCTGGCGCCGTCACCACCTTGGCGTAAACCTGATCGAAGACCGGCTTGAGATCGTCAGCCTGCTTCAGCGCGCCATGCGCGGCATCGGCCTGCATTTTCGCATTCTGCAGCTGCTGGCTGAGCACGCCCAGCGCGCCGTTCGCCTGACGCAGCGGCTCACGCTGGGTCATATAATCCTGCGGGACGCGGATCGCATTGACGCTGTCCACCACCGGGCGCAGACCAGCGTCCATCGCCTGGCTCACCTGCTGCGAGTAACCGTAGATCACCGCGTAGTCAGAGACAAAAGGCCCAAACTGTTTTTTCTGATCGGCGGTCAGCGTCGGCAGACGTTCACCGCTACGCATCGCCGTATTCTGCAGGAAGTCGATAAACGCTTTGCGCTGATCGCCCTCTTTATCAAAACACCCACTCAGGCTAACCACCATCAATAAGGCCGCCATAGCCGCAAACCAGCGAGAGCAGGACTTTCCTGTCGCCATTTTTTTACTCCTTTCAGCCAAAAAAAGCGCACAACGGCACACACGTGCCAGACGCTGACAAGGATAGTCCAGCTCGGCCTCGCAGGATACCCTTTCCTGCTAATCTTACGCGGGAAAAACACCATTTTGCACGCCATCGTCGCGCTGTAGAACGTCTGTTATGCGCATCACAAATATGGTCTTAAGATCAGGTGGGCCAGAACTTCATAAGTCATTGATATTAATATAAATAAAAAGCCACAACCCGGCAATGCGCCTTAAAGCGGACGATAATCGCACGCTTTGGCACGCGTCTGGATTGCCTGCCTCGCACTTCAATGATTTGATGAATGAGCGATTAACGGCGATATGTTCGATTATCGCACAAATCAAACTCAACGACGCGAAGGCGACGATAATAATAAACCTCTGTCCCTCGCTCAGTCTGCCAGGAAAGCCGTATGACTAAGACAACCATCGACATTCAGGCCTTTATCAACGAGCACCCCTTCACCCGCTACCAGTGGATGATCCTTGCGCTCTGCTTTATCACCGTCGCGATGGACGGGTTCGATACCGCAATTATCGGGTTCATCGCCTCCGACCTGGTGCAAGAGTGGGGCGTGGAAAAATCGGCTCTCGGCCCGGTGATGAGCGCCGCGCTGGTGGGTCTGGCGGTCGGTGCCTTAACCGCAGGGCCGCTGGCTGACCGCATCGGCCGCAAAAAAGTGCTGATCATGTCGATCGTGGTGTTCGGCGGATTCAGCCTGCTCACCGCCTTCGCCACCAGCCTTAATCAGCTGACGCTGCTGCGCTTCCTGACCGGTCTGGGCCTTGGCGCGGCGATGCCGAATGCCGCGACGCTAATGAGTGAATATGCGCCGGAGCGCCGTCGGGCGCTGCTGGTGAACCTGATGTTTGTCGGCTTTCCGATGGGATCTTCGCTGGGCGGCTTTTTATCCGCCTGGATGATCCCGCACTATGGCTGGCAGAGCGTGCTGGTGCTGGGCGGCGTGATGCCCCTCCTGCTGGCGGTGGCATTAATATTCCTGCTGCCAGAGTCCGTCCGCTATCTGGTGGTGAAGCAGCACCCGGCGCAGCGCATTGCTGCTATCCTGCGCCGTATCGCGCCGCTGCCGAAGGCAGTGGAATTTGTACTACGCGAAGCAGGCCAGGTGAAAGAGAAATCCGCGATCGGCGTCATTTTCTCCCCTCGCTACGCGGTGGGTACCGTGATGCTGTGCCTGACCTACTTTATGGGCCTGCTGATTTTCTATCTGCTGACCAGCTGGCTGCCGCTGCTCATCCGTGAAACCGGCGCCTCGATGAGTCAGGCCTCAATTATCACCGCCCTGTTCCCGCTCGGCGGCGGGATTGGCGTGCTGATCCTCGGCGCCCTGATGGACAAGATCAACCCCAATAAAGTGGTGGCCGTCGGCTGGCTGCTGACCGGCGTTTTTGTCTGCCTGGTGGGGTTCTCCACCAGCAGCCTGGCGCTAATGGGAGTGATGGTCTTTATCGCCGGCAGCATTATGAACGGCGCGCAGTCGTCGATGCCGGCGCTGGCGGCTGGCTTCTATCCGACGCAGGGGCGCGCCACCGGCGTCGCCTGGATGCTGGGTATCGGCCGCTTCGGCGGCATCCTCGGCGCGTTCAGCGGCGCCTTCCTGATGCAGGCTCAGCTCTCCTTTGAGACCATTTTCACCCTGCTGGCCATCCCGGCGTTCCTGTCAGCCATTGCGCTGCTGATCAAGTACCGGGTCAGTAAATCCGTGCCGGCGACGACAGATGAGGCGAGAAGCCTGCAGAAAGCCTAACCCTATAAGCCGGCGCCCCGCGCCGGCTTTGCCGCTTTTTTCTTATCCGTTTACAAAAATTTTCGAAGCCACCTCATCGCGTTAATAATCATTCTTTTAGGCTACGCTGCCGTTTGGCTGTCGGGGCAGATTCGATAGCCTGTTGGCAAATAATCACCGACGTTACCATCCCTTGCGCCATTTTCTGACTATTCTTAATGAGCTATAGAAAAATCTTTTCCGCTGTGTGATAAAAGGAGTTCTCAATGGAATATAAAGATCCCGTGTTTGAACTGCTGAGCAGCCTGGAACACATCGTTTTTAAGGATGATAATCAGAAACTTACCTCAAACCGTAAGTCCACTGT
>PPYF01671770.1_pt1 | contig 16478 bp, 10 predicted proteins | sample 1559871 | NCBI WGS metagenome assembly PPYF01 (sample SAMN08240021, study PRJNA423297) | Human gut metagenome, whole genome shotgun sequencing project.
CCACAGCACCTTGTCTATTGTAGCATTTTGTCCTTGGAGAGGGACTCTAATAACTACTACTTTATAATACGAGGAGGTTAATCCTAATATTTCTATCCACGCTCTCCTTGCGGAGAGCGACTTCACTTTGCAACGTTGAAATTCGTCAACCCCTATATTTCTATCCACGCTCTCCTTGCGGAGAGCGACCACAGTGGCGGACCTTGGCAAGCGGAATATAAGATTTCTATCCACGCTCTCCTTGCGGAGAGCGACATAACCGATATTGATTTTAGGATTATTGCCAAGATTTCTATCCACGCTCTCCTTGCGGAGAGCGACACAAACCCGCGCAGCCGGCTCCGGCCGCTGTGCAATTTCTATCCACGCTCTCCTTGCGGAGAGCGACCCAAGATACCGGAAAAGGGCCTTGGCCCAGTCAATTTCTATCCACGCTCTCCTTGCGGAGAGCGACAAGGGTGGCTATAATGTCAGCATTGACGATTTTGTATTTCTATCCACGCTCTCCTTGCGGAGAGCGACCGGTTACGGCCCGCATCATCGACCCGACTTTTGGATTTCTATCCACGCTCTCCTTGCGGAGAGCGACCAATAACGTGCTGCCCGCCTATGCCGCGTGTGGTATTTCTATCCACGCTCTCCTTGCGGAGAGCGACGAGGCGCAGGACGGCTACAAAGACACCGTGACCGAATTTCTATCCACGCTCTCCTTGCGGAGAGCGACCTCCGCGCCTGTCGCGTGTGGTCCCGACGCCGATATTTCTATCCACGCTCTCCTTGCGGAGAGCGACGCAACCACGGCCAACAAGGCCCTGCAAAAAATTATTTCTATCCACGCTCTCCTTGCGGAGAGCGACGGCCGTCAGCAGGAACAGGACCGCGTTTTCGGTATTTCTATCCACGCTCTCCTTGCGGAGAGCGACCCCACGATGCAAAGGGCCCTGGGAGTGTTTTCCATTTCTATCCACGCTCTCCTTGCGGAGAGCGACCTTTCTTTCATTATCTATAGTATAACTGATAATTGTATTTCTATCCACGCTCTCCTTGCGGAGAGCGACCAACAAGATAAGCACCATCCACATCACGAGAGAGGATTTCTATCCACGCTCTCCTTGCGGAGAGCGACCCGATACAGGCGAACATCTTAAAGTTGTAAAGATATTTCTATCCACGCTCTCCTTGCGGAGAGCGACAGCATAGTGGAGCGTAACAGATGACAAATCCTGTTATTTCTATCCACGCTCTCCTTGCGGAGAGCGACCTAGCTTTTCGACTTCTATTATCTCCGTGACTGCATTTCTATCCACGCTCTCCTTGCGGAGAGCGACCGTGCCCTTTAGGCCCGCAAGCCATCTATCCATGTATTTCTATCCACGCTCTCCTTGCGGAGAGCGACGAAAGGCCCGGCCAAAACTGCCAAAGCAAATAAGGATTTCTATCCACGCTCTCCTTGCGGAGAGCGACCATATGGCCGCATCAACGACATTTCGCGCCTGATATTTCTATCCACGCTCTCCTTGCGGAGAGCGACCCGCGGGGCGGTTGCCTGTTACCTTGATAATATAATTTCTATCCACGCTCTCCTTGCGGAGAGCGACTAGTTTTGCTCAATTCCTCGATTATTGTGATGATATTTCTATCCACGCTCTCCTTGCGGAGAGCGACTTTTTTCCTGCCAAAATGGGCGGCAACAGTCAAATATTTCTATCCACGCTCTCCTTGCGGAGAGCGACCTTCGCAAGGTTCCGATACTGGGTATTAAGTAATATTTCTATCCACGCTCTCCTTGCGGAGAGCGACTTATGACAACTGGCATAAAATTGCCCAAGCCAAGATTTCTATCCACGCTCTCCTTGCGGAGAGCGACAAATCCTCTTTGGTTGATGGGGTATGACGTTGGATTTCTATCCACGCTCTCCTTGCGGAGAGCGACTTATCGCAGCATAGACCGCAACAATGTGGGTAAGATTTCTATCCACGCTCTCCTTGCGGAGAGCGACAGCATGTATACCAGCTTGTGTTGTGGGTGCTTCGATTTCTATCCACGCTCTCCTTGCGGAGAGCGACGCCCCGCAGCAGGAAAACGGGCAGGCAGCCACCATTTCTATCCACGCTCTCCTTGCGGAGAGCGACTCTTTATCTTCTTCTAGCTGGGGGTTTATGCTAATTTCTATCCACGCTCTCCTTGCGGAGAGCGACGTGAATTCTGATTATTACGGCCGTCTTTGTTATGAGATTTCTATCCACGCTCTCCTTGCGGAGAGCGACTGGCAAAAGTACGACCTTAACAAGGATTGCTTGGATTTCTATCCACGCTCTCCTTGCGGAGAGCGACACGTTGGCGCGCCGCTTTATCGGCTGCGGTAACAATTTCTATCCACGCTCTCCTTGCGGAGAGCGACTGGCTTCAGATATTTCTATATTATCAAGATAACAAATTTCTATCCACGCTCTCCTTGCGGAGAGCGACTTGCGCGATTTGTGTGATGATATGTATCTTGTAATTTCTATCCACGCTCTCCTTGCGGAGAGCGACCACGCACCCAATCACAATCCTTGTCTGCATAGTAATTTCTATCCACGCTCTCCTTGCGGAGAGCGACTCTCCGCGTTGTGGATGGCTCTAAGTCGTCTATTATTTCTATCCACGCTCTCCTTGCGGAGAGCGACATGATACATCTAGTCTTATGAAATGTCAAGTCAAATTTCTATCCACGCTCTCCTTGCGGAGAGCGACGTTAAGGCCTACCGGCAACCAGCCTATCACACCGAATTTCTATCCACGCTCTCCTTGCGGAGAGCGACTGGAGAAAATAAGAAAATTAAAGTCATTCGTATATTTCTATCCACGCTCTCCTTGCGGAGAGCGACCCTCATATTCGCAGCACGTCACCCGGCCATCCGGGTATTTCTATCCACGCTCTCCTTGCGGAGAGCGACGCCGGGAAGGGCCCCACTGTCAAGGGTTATCGTAATTTCTATCCACGCTCTCCTTGCGGAGAGCGACGATAATGTTTGTCCGATGTTCATGTTCGTCACGATTTCTATCCACGCTCTCCTTGCGGAGAGCGACGCGCGGCGAGATTCACGCCAACAGCCAGCAGGAATTTCTATCCACGCTCTCCTTGCGGAGAGCGACTATCAACGTCTATCATCGGATTTTCGGGGAGGGTATTTCTATCCACGCTCTCCTTGCGGAGAGCGACTGTCAATGGAGACGTTCTATCAAGTTGTTTCGTCAATTTCTATCCACGCTCTCCTTGCGGAGAGCGACGGACCAGAACTGGGCCAGCTCTTCGGGGCCCTTATTTCTATCCACGCTCTCCTTGCGGAGAGCGACCCGAAATCGTTTCGCGGTCGTCGATGTCCTGCCAATTTCTATCCACGCTCTCCTTGCGGAGAGCGACGCAATGCCACCGGCCACGGCCCCGACGGCCGTTTATTTCTATCCACGCTCTCCTTGCGGAGAGCGACCGTCACGGGGTCGGAATCGCAAAAATTAATTTTGCATTTCTATCCACGCTCTCCTTGCGGAGAGCGACTGGGTGCCCCGGTGGAAAGAATGCCGTCATCCTCCATTTCTATCCACGCTCTCCTTGCGGAGAGCGACTTTAACAACGGTGTTGCACTGGTACCACATCAGCAGATTTCTATCCACGCTCTCCTTGCGGAGAGCGACTCGCAGTGGCGGACCTTGGCAAGCGGGATGTAGGGATTTCTATCCACGCTCTCCTTGCGGAGAGCGACCCTGCTCCGCGTCGCGGTATTTCAGCATGCCATCATATTTCTATCCACGCTCTCCTTGCGGAGAGCGACTTTCTTTCATTATCTATAGTATAACTGATAATTGTATTTCTATCCACGCTCTCCTTGCGGAGAGCGACATAGAGTTGGCATTTTTGGCAATAAACCCTATCACATTTCTATCCACGCTCTCCTTGCGGAGAGCGACCCCGGGAGCAAAATCCACCACCCCGGAAAGATACTATTTCTATCCACGCTCTCCTTGCGGAGAGCGACTATTCATCCAAAATTATAATGCTGGTGTTGGGGCTCATTTCTATCCACGCTCTCCTTGCGGAGAGCGACGCCCACCGGGGGGCGGGCTTTTGAGATCAATTTATTTCTATCCACGCTCTCCTTGCGGAGAGCGACAAGGGCATCCCAGTCGTATTCCTTGGCGATTATGCATTTCTATCCACGCTCTCCTTGCGGAGAGCGACCTCGCTCCACAGGTTGTCGGGGTCGTCCTCGTCAAATTTCTATCCACGCTCTCCTTGCGGAGAGCGACCCTCGTATTCACAGCACGTCAGGCGGCCATCGGGGTATTTCTATCCACGCTCTCCTTGCGGAGAGCGACATTTTTAAGCTGGGTGACCAGAGTATTACCGTAATTTCTATCCACGCTCTCCTTGCGGAGAGCGACCGATATTGACGGACTGCATAACATTGCCCGCCCATTTCTATCCACGCTCTCCTTGCGGAGAGCGACTCGACGACCTGCAAGTGCCGGCGAGCGTATCGAAAATTTCTATCCACGCTCTCCTTGCGGAGAGCGACAAACTTTGGGATGCTCCAGAGATGCCCACTCAAGAGATTTCTATCCACGCTCTCCTTGCGGAGAGCGACCCCGCTCCATGATAAGGACGTAAACCCCGACGGGATTTCTATCCACGCTCTCCTTGCGGAGAGCGACAAGAGAGCCGACCGCCTTGCGCACGCCCCACCAGAGATTTCTATCCACGCTCTCCTTGCGGAGAGCGACGGCAAAACACACAAACTTAACAAGCCGTATTAGTATTTCTATCCACGCTCTCCTTGCGGAGAGCGACAACTCCAAAACGAAATTATCGCTTACGATAATGATTTCTATCCACGCTCTCCTTGCGGAGAGCGACTCCAACACAACTGCGCAACACGTCGCAAAATTTCGATTTCTATCCACGCTCTCCTTGCGGAGAGCGACTTGAACATCAATAGGCCGACCATAACGATTATGAAATTTCTATCCACGCTCTCCTTGCGGAGAGCGACGCCAACAACAGGACGGAACGACAAGCACAACATATTTCTATCCACGCTCTCCTTGCGGAGAGCGACCCGGTAAAATCAGAATCTTTAACGACATATTTTATTTCTATCCACGCTCTCCTTGCGGAGAGCGACGCCTGACGGCACTATAACCGACACTTTTTTTGTTATTTCTATCCACGCTCTCCTTGCGGAGAGCGACTGATGATATCCTTGCTGGTGTCAATGAGTTACTGATTTCTATCCACGCTCTCCTTGCGGAGAGCGACAGCTAGTAAACGTGCGCAACAGCCCAACAACCAAATTTCTATCCACGCTCTCCTTGCGGAGAGCGACTTAGAAATTCCCCTGCATTGCTTGGCAATTCACAATTTCTATCCAGCTAAGGTGTTGCGTGTCAACATTTCTATCCACGCTCTCCTTGCGGAGAGCGACAAAGGCGGGAAGCGAGCGAATCAATCGAGATATTGCATTTCTATCCACGCTCTCCTTGCGGAGAGCGACTTGCGTGTTTTGGATGGCTCTAAATCGTCGATAATTTCTATCCACGCTCTCCTTGCGGAGAGCGACTTTCGCGGTTGGACGCTGAATATTAATGGCCCGATATTTCTATCCACGCTCTCCTTGCGGAGAGCGACAAGCCAATGGATGTACCACAATACCAAATTTTAGCTATTTCTATCCACGCTCTCCTTGCGGAGAGCGACCAACAAATCGGCTATTGTTTCTAACCGCTCCGGAATTTCTATCCACGCTCTCCTTGCGGAGAGCGACCATCCCCGGCATTATTCTGAGCACGCTGGCGCTATTTCTATCCACGCTCTCCTTGCGGAGAGCGACTGTAACCGATTGCATCCCAGTCAAGCAGGCATCCATTTCTATCCACGCTCTCCTTGCGGAGAGCGACTTGTTCACCTCCTGCCATGCCGGTGTCGGGTGGATTTCTATCCACGCTCTCCTTGCGGAGAGCGACCAGACAGATACGCGGTGCCGTCCTGCGGGTCCAATTTCTATCCACGCTCTCCTTGCGGAGAGCGACGCGTACCGGGTCCAGCTGGGCAGCATAGTTTCCATTTCTATCCACGCTCTCCTTGCGGAGAGCGACTGCAGCTGTCCACTATTCCGGGCTTCATCATGGTATTTCTATCCACGCTCTCCTTGCGGAGAGCGACACTCGCTCCACAGGTTGTCGGGGTCGTCCTCATCAATTTCTATCCACGCTCTCCTTGCGGAGAGCGACCAGTCAAGGGGATCTTTTTCAATGCCAAGAGACGAATTTCTATCCACGCTCTCCTTGCGGAGAGCGACTGAGAGCGTGCCTGCAGGGTCAACGGCAGAGTTTATTTCTATCCACGCTCTCCTTGCGGAGAGCGAAGCAAAAGTGCACAAAACAGTGGGGTACTTTTGCGCATATGAAACAAATTTTATGGGGATTGCATCTTCATACTGACAGGCAAGGCTGTATTTTACCCTTTCTGCCCCTGTTTTTTCCATATTTTCTGGTGCGAAGGAACCGGGAATTTTATGATTGCCTTCCCCTCGCACTAAGCAAACAAGATTCCATCCTGATCAAAATCCGGGTGCAGACCCACATGCTCGACTTTGCTTTTGTAATGGTTTCCCAGTTGATAAAAGCGCAGGCTGTCCGATTCCGAATCGATCAGTTCGGTCAATTTTGCTTTGAACATCGTGTATTGCGCGGCATCCAGCAGGCACTCAAATACGGAGTTTTGCACCCGCTGGCCGTAGTCTACACAGACTTTTGCTACTTTGCGCAGCCTGCGACGACCGGCGGCTGTTTCGGTGTTGACATCATAGGTTACAAGCACCAACATAACGGCACCTCACTTCCAGAAAAACGGTGGGTACACTTCCAGGTCGCCGCGCAGAGCACGGGCCAGCAAAAGCGCCTGAACATAGGGCACCAGCCCCCAGGGCAGTTTTTCTTTCAAAAACGGATGGGTGATTTCTTCCTTCTTTTTGTTCTGCCATGCGGTCAGGAAAGCTTTACGGCCATCATCCGTCAGCAGTACGGCACCATTTTCCTGTTTTTGCAGGTGTTTTGCCGTGATGATCTTTTGATTGATGCAGCTGATGACCAGCCGGTCTGCATAAACCGCCCGCAGTTCTTCCATCAGGTCAAGTGCCAGACTTTTGCGGCCGGGGCGCGGGCGGTGCATAAAGCCAACATAAGGGTCCAGGCCCACAGCGGTCAAGGCGGATGCACACTCCCGCGCCAGCATGCTGTAGGCAAACGAAAGCAGCGCATTCACATTGTCCAGCGGTGGACGGCGGCTGCGGCCCTCAAACACAAAATCCTGCTTTTGCTGCAGAATCAGGTCATTCAGGCAGTCAAAGTAGCGCTGGGCTGCCTCGCCTTCCAGGCCGCGCAGCTGTTCCGGATCATCGCTGGTCTGTATCAGCGGCAGCGCGGCGGCCAGCTGGGTGGAGGTGCGTTTCAGTTTTTCGACCGGGACACGCTGGGGATGATCGCGGGTTGCGCGTTCCAGCACCCAGCGTGCGTTATACACTTTACCAAGGATAAAGCTCCGGGCATAGCGACAGCTCTGGGCCGGGTCATCCGACACGCGGTACTGCGTCTGACGCAGCAGCACATTGCCGCGTTCTTCCCCCACGGTGCGGGCCTGAAATCTGCCATACGGGTCAAAAAAGCAAAGGTCAATGCCCCGCCGGGCACAAGCTCCCATCAAAGCGGAGCTGGCACCCGCGTAAGTAAAGCAGACGATGCCTTCCAGCGTATGCAGGGCATGGCGGTGGGTTTCCTGCTTATTGCGGGTAACAACAAGGTTTTCGCCATCCAATGTCAGGTAAGCGTCCTCATTGATGACAAACAGGGTGTTGAGCAGCTTTCTCATGGCGCGCCCTCCTCAATATGCTCCCGCAGATACGCCGCCGGGTCTGCCTGCTGATACAGTGCCGGCAGGCAAAGCTCTTTCAGTGAGCAGGCATTGCAATGCTTGCCGGGTTTGCTTTTTGGGGTATAGCCGCGCGCAAACAGGCGGTTCATCTCATCCGCCATGGTCTGCGCGGTGCTGCGCAGTTCCGGTGTCAGGGAAACATGTTCCCGCTGCCGGGTTTCTTCATAAAAGATTTCCCCTTCCGGCACCTCGCACACCAGCATTTCTTCCAGCGCCATGGCCTGTGCGCAGAGCTGCAAACGGTCGGCATCGTTTACCTTGCTGCGGCCATGCTTATATTCCACGGGCATGGGCTGCCACAGGCCGCGGCGGCCCTGCAATGACACGCCGTTTGGATCCTTGTGAAACTCTACCACATCGCAGTCGCCGGTCAGTTTTAAGCGGTGGCTGACGACCCTCATACCGCGGGCGATCAGCAAATCGCCGCGTTTTTCCGTCAGGGTAACATCATGGCAGCGGGTATGCTGCAGGCGGCCTTCGGCGGTGCGTTGGTTTTCGGACCATTGTTGTTCCAAGTGTATGAGCGCCCACTGACGGCGGCAAAATGCAAAGTGCTGGATGCCAGACATCAGCAGGTAATCATCTGGGGAAGCCATTACGACAGCCTCTCGCACGTTACCCCTGCGGGAAGATTTTCATCCACCGTTACCACATAGTCATGGTAACTGCGCGGGAAGGCTACCCCTTCGGCACGCGTGACATGCACTGCATCAAACAGTTTATAGGACGGCGCATTGCCCAGCTCCGAATCATGCTTGAACACGATCAGTTCCCGAACTGCCATTTTGCCGCGGGCTGCACTGTGGTCATTTTCAAACATATTCAGGATTGCCTGCCACAGCAGCTGCAGGTCATCCTCTGAGAATCCTGTAGTTTTGCGGGCAAGGTTGGCCGAAACATAACCCTCTGCACGGTACAAACCATACGGTATCACATACTTGCGGCCCATCTCAGTGCCTTTTCGCTCTGCATCCGCTTCGGTCGTAATGGCAATACGGGTAATGGTCACTTCCTGCGGGAGAACAGGGTCTACCGAGCGTGCAAAGCTCAACTGAACAGGGCCACGCACCTGCCCACAGTTCAGTGCGCCTTTTACAAAGGTTGTCATAACGGCGCCAAATGTGCGGATATCATAAAAGTTCTGGCACATAAAGTCCCGGATTTTACGGTCCAACTCCGGGTCATCTTTCTTGGCGACTTTCAGGGCATCCTTGGCATCAGCATCAATGCCCAAGTATTCGAGTGCTTTTTTATCGCTGCGGTTCAGGGGAACCTGATCTTTAATGTAAATCTGGTATCCTGCTTCATCTTCTTTGGCCACTTCGACATAGTTGCGAATCTTACGCTTCAAGCAGACATCTGTAACAATGCCATATCCCGTTTCCGGGTCAACGCGCGGCATGTTGCCTGCATCCGGATCGCCGTTCGGATTTCCATTTTCAACGTCAAACAGAATTACAAAATCATACCGGTTTTTGATTGCCTGTGCCATTGTTATTCCTCCACTTTCTTTGTATAGCGTTCCTGTGTTTGATGATAATAGCCGAGAATAAAAGAACCCTGTTCCGGCAGAGTCAGCCGTGCTGGGAAGCTTCCTTCTAATTTGCCGCCTGCCAAGGCTGCGATCTGCTTATCGTAATAAATCTTTTGCGCTTTGCTCATTTTTTGCATATGCTTTTGCGCCAGCATCAGAATTGTCGGGAATACAGTGGCCGGCGTGGAAGCCGCTGCATTAAAATACCTGTCCTTGATGGTTGTATTGATATCCGGGTTTACCGCCATCTGGATTGCTTCCAGCACAGCAAAAAGCTGACCCATAACATACGGTTGATAATTTGTTTCCTTGTTATTTTCCACAGTTAATACCTCCTTTGGGCAACGGGGATCTTCATTACGCAGGTAGTATGCTTTTATAATAGCGGCACGGCCGCGTGTTACTTTTTGCTCTGCGCGGATACGCATCATAACGCCATCCAGCAGGGTTGCCGGGTACCTTGTATTATTCAGGATTGCACGCAAGACATCGCCTGCCAGCTGCGGTGATGCCGATGGGCTGCGGGAATTGGTGTTGACAGTTTCCTGCAGTAGCCAGTACAGCCCCAGCCGCGGGAATTTATCATAAGCAGGGCGCACAATCTCTAAGCGGTCATAATGCTTCTGCACATTATCAAGCAGCGTTTGAAATGTATCCTGCCAGAAAAAGCGAACCGAGAGGCGCGCCGCATTAGGGGCCAAGCCAAGCACATAAAAGTGCCTTTGTGGGTCAAGTGTCACGTTCTGCCACTCTACACGCTGTCCATGGACCAGCTTGTCCACTGCATTTCGCACATCGCTTTCTCTGACAGGCGCATCCATGGCAAACAATGCATCCATTGCTACCTGCTGGTAGGCGGTCTCACCACCTGCTGCCCAGCAGACAATGGTGGTATCGCCCACGCGCTGAACATGTTCCCTGTCTGCCAGCAGATAGTTTAATGCCTGTGCATAGGCAAAGGCCGCATAACTGCCAACCGGCGCATTGCCCCCCTGTTCATGTCCGTATGAGCAAAAAGCATCCGCATTAAAAGAAACAATCGATGCGCCGGAAGACTGTGCCCCGGTCACGCCTTTAATCGCCGGGTGCAGGCGGGCAAGCGGTGCCTTTTGCCCTGTAACCAGGCATCGGATTTCCGGTGCATCCGTGTTCTTATCACACTGCCGCTGCCAGGCTTCCTGTATTTCCGGATCGTCCTGAACATAGTTTTCCCGAATCAGAAATACCAGATTGCCACCCTTGTAAAGTTCCTTGAGACTTTGTTCCAGCGCTGGATTCTGCTCCGCCGCCTTGGGGTCCCAGTTTATAAAAAAGTTCCGCACTGCCTGTGCCGCCTGACCGGGAACATTTTGTAAAATGGCAAGATGCAGCTCCTTTGCAGCGGCAAAGCACTGCATTGCACGCTCCGGTTTGCCTTTTCCGTCAACGCCGAGCATGTAAGCACTGTTATCACACAAAAAATTGGCTGCCACACCACTAGAGCGTTTAACCTGTTCCGGAACTTGCAGCTGACATGGAGCAAGCACTGTTTTTTTACCGCGCTTTTCCTCTTGCTGCAAGGGGTGCAATGCCATCAGTTGGCCGTTTTCGTCCAGTTCCAAAGCCCAACTGACTTTTGCGCTTGTCCAACCGGGGCGCGTGATTTTGCCATTGGCCAGCAAATCTTCATAGTATTGTACCAAAGCCTGTAAAATCATCGGTACACCTCGCAGTCTGCCACATTCAACACACCATGTTCCAATTTTGCATGGAAATACATCGGGGTTATGTTCTGCGGGTCAGTGTAGTCAAAGTCATATATCATGAATCCCAAATCCCGTGTTTCCTCAATGGTCGGGATTGGCCCGCCGGGCCATGCGCGGAATGCGGCAGGAAATTCACGGCACCCAAGATAGGGAGTATGAAAACACTGGCCCCTAGACATGCGCCGGGTAACAATATCCTGGAACTTTCCCGGATTGTCGCTCGGTGCCGCACGGTCAGTCATCTCAAATTCTGCCTCAATCACATAATGAACGTCCTGCAACACCATGGCTGCACGCTGAACGATCTGCTGGGGCGTGGCAAGGTAAAGCTCTTTCCCTGTTCCCTGCATCGCGCTGCGTACATCGGAACAAAGAATTTTGCTTTTTACTTCGTTCCGACGGATGTTGGTAAAGCGGATGGGGTTCATAACATAGATTTTCCGGATTTTCCACCGTAAGCCGGGGTGGTAATAGATTGCTTCTACTATGCCGCGTGCCGCGGAAGGGGTGAGGACTTCATATGAAACCCTTTCGACTTTTAGCTCAGGCCTCGAGAGCAAAGCATAATTCCCCCATACTTCCAGCTGGATCATCTGCATCAACTCCTTTGCATTTCTATTTTCAGTTGTTTTTAATTTACATTTTTGCTATAGTTTCAATATACGCTACTTGGCACCAAATGTCAATCCTTTTATCATGTATACTTTTTGTTTGCTTTTCATCCGGTTTTCTTTTATAATAAGTTGCGTCGGCAGCTTATGCCGTGGATAGAAATAGTTGATTTTACTTTAGCGCACAAAAACGGCAGGGCAGGCTCCCTGCCGTTTTTGCTTTATGCAAACCAGGCTGCTCCCGTTTCAGCTTCCATAGCAAGGCCCGTGTTGTTATCGTAAAGGCTTCCGTCCGTTAATTCCCATATGCCTTCACTGATTTGGCAAACCGCCCCGGCATTCTCCAGCGTTTTCAGATGATCCGGGTAAACCGGAACACCATATTGCCCCAGTTGACGGAACAAAGTTTTGCTTACCTCTCCTGCACGCAATCGTGCAAGCAAATGTTCCCCCTTCCCTTGGGGAATGTATACGGTCACGGCAGGTGTTTCAATTAAGCGGAACCTCTCTGCCGCTGTTGCAAAGGGGAAAATGCGCCCTTCCATATCCTGCTCGAACCCTTGCAGAATTTGCTGTTCATCCAGCCTTTTATCTCCTTTTAAGGTACGGTAAAACAGAAAGTATGTTTCGATTGCTTCCAGAGATGCCAGATCTGCATATTTTTTCAGGACGCTTTGCGTTGCGGATACATTCTGTTCCAGCATGCGCGGTACATGCTGCCCTTCCAATGTGAAAATCTGTACCAAGCTCTGCTCCGCCGGGTGTCTTCCCTCTCGATTGCAGCGCCCCGCCGCCTGCAAAATGGAATCCAGACCTGCTTCCTCGCGGTACACAGCCGGGAAATCCACATCAACACCCGCTTCGATCAAAGAAGTTGATATCACACGGCAGGGCAGCCCATCTTTTAAGCGTTCCCGGATTTCCTGCAATAACTGTTTGCGATGGGCTGGGTATAGCAATGTTGTCAGGCAGTAGCTGCCCTCTTTGGGCAGGTTATTGTATAATTCCTGTGCTGTTTTTCTCCGGTTTACAATACACAGCACTTGTTCCTGCGCTGCCAGTTCTGCACCAAGCTGGCTTTGTTCCAACTCTCCGCGCATTTTTAGCGTTGTACGCCGGAATGCCTGATATTGCTCTTTGGGATGTGGGCAAAGTTCCGTCATCTGCAGCCCAGGCGCCAGTTCATCAAACAAGGGCTGCAAAGCTGGTTGTGTGGCCGTGCAAAGCACCGCTGCTGCGCGGTAATGCTGTACCAGCTGCGCGATTGCCGCAACGCAGGGGCGCAAATAAGGAACCGGCAGGTTTTGTGCTTCGTCAAAAATGACCACGCTATTTGCAATGTTATGTAATTTACGGCATTGTGACGCATGGTTGCCGTAAAGTGATTCAAAGAATTGCACGGATGTGGTAACCACCACCGGAGCATCCCAGTTTTCCGCCGCCAATGCTTTGCGGTAGGCTGCCGGCTCATCATCTTCCTTGGCAGAGTAGTCCACCCCTGAATGGTGTTCCAAAACATTTTCTGCTCCTAATATTTCCGAAAACACATCCGCGGTCTGGTCAATAATGGATGTATAAGGGATCACATAAATAACCCGGTCCATATGGTTCTTTACAGCTAGCGAAAGCGCAAATGCCAATGACGCTACCGTTTTTCCCCCGCCTGTAGGAACGGTCAGGGAATAAAGGCCGCGCCGCCCTGTTTGCCCTGCCGTTGTACAGGCACTCAAAATTGAACTGCGGCGCTGATTCAAGGTTCCCTGGGGATGGCTCCATTTTGCGGTATATTGGTTCAACCTTTTCAGCAGTTCATCCATTGTCTGGCCTTGTCCGCGCGGTTTAGGGCTGCTCATAAAGTTTTCCGTATCCAGATAGTCCGCATCGACCAGGCAGGAATACAGCATCCGGGTATAAAATGCCTGTGTAAAACGATTTTCCTTCATCATTTCCGGCTGGGGCGGTATGGACGGCAGTTTAATCTCATTCGTCCATTGGGTATAGGGTTCAACGCTCTTTTTCAATCGCCCAAACATTGTCGCATCCTGTGCGGTATCGCTTCGGCCTCCTCCATCCGGCAGGCCGCTATGGTGTCCCGCAATAGCAAAAGCCAGTGGGATTTGACCATATCGGGCAGCCACCTGTGCACCAGCCGTTGAGTGATCCACTTTCTCTCCACCTTGCAGGCGCTTTTGAAACTTTGTACTATATTTACCAATATCATGCAGTAATCCAAGCCAAGTTCCCTGTTGCTGGGCATCAAAGGCTGCTGCAAATTGCCCACATAGGACTGCCGTTCCCTGCAAATGGTCCGCTACCGTTTGGACGCGGGTTCCGTCTTCACTGATATGAGCCAGCATCTTTTTCTCCTGGTGCATAATCAAACTCCCTTCTGTTTTGCTTTTCTCTATTATAGCAGATAACTCATCCCATAATTCGGACTTTCACTCCAGTTCTGCAATCTTTGTCATACTATCCAAATTTATCCATGTAGAATTGTTAGCTATTCCCATTAGCAGATATTTTTGATAAAATAAGATATTATAGGGTTTATGAATTCACTTTCTTATATTACTTCTTCATCTTACCGAAAAATCATTTACGCAAGGAGTGAAAAGCCATGAAAAGGAAGTTATTCTCATTTTCCGCCAGTGTTATCACCGCAATAATGCTTACCGCTTGTGCTGCAGCGCCAGATAATAAACCTGTTTCCTCCGCTGCTCTTTCCCCGACCAGTGAAGCTGTTGCCACAGCTATACCATCCACTAGCAATGCCAACTGGAAGTTACCGCCGCAATATGATTTTGACGAGATGATTCCTCTCTTTTCCCGCGAAACCCACACTGCCGGTTACGCCGCTGCCCGAAATCTGTACGCTGTGCGCAAGGGCGAACGCTGGAGCCTGTTTAATGCTGCCAACTGTAATGCTTTTCTGGAAGATTTGTCAGAAAGCATCCCGTACCTGTATGGTGAGCAGGAGCTCTCCATTGGGGTAGATGATACATACGATTACCAGAAGCTGAATGCCCTGGAAGAACAGATTAACCAGGAGCTGGTTGCCCAACAAATGCCTTTTACAACCATGCTGGGCGGGCACGGCGGGTATGGCATCCAGTGGATTTTAGGTGACAGCCAGATTTACCGTTCTGCTATTGGTGTCTATACATTTAGTCGCACGCCCATCGAACAGGTGTATGCTCCTGATTTGGTTGGCATCCAGCAAGGCATTTGGGATGATGAATATGCCGGTTATCTTGTTGACAATTCTGCACCTTTTGCCGTTGCGGATAAAAACGGTACAATTTTAACCGATTTCGACTACCAGGATGCCTGCATGGCCGGTGAATCTTTAATCGCGGTAAAGGATGCAGCCGGTAACTGGGGATATTGCGACCAAAGCGGTGCTTTAGTAATCCCCTGCATTTATCAGCCGCAGATGAGTTTGTCCATCATGAACGAAACTGTTGAATATCCTTACGCAGACTTATCCGGCATGGTAGTTGTGAAAACCCAATCCGGACAAAAGCTGGTTCTGGATGTTTACGGCAATGAGATAATTTCCGCTGGGCAATATGAAGATTTAGCCCCCGCGCGCGATGGCTGCGTATGGGCAAAACAGAATGGCCTTTGGGGCTTGCTGCAAGTACAGGATTATACCGAAAACAATGCCAACGTTATTCTGCCGGATGGATGCGTTGCACCAGATGTAACGCTTAGCCGAATTGATAGCCTTTGTACCTACACCACTGCTGACCATGGGCTGGTTATGTGTAAAGGTCCCGGTACAAATTATGAAAAAATGGATAATATCCCCTACGGTATCATCGTATGGGAATGCGGCTATAGCAGCAATGTGCCTGACTGGGTTGTTGTATATTACAATGGGATTTATGGTTGGGTCAGTGATGAATACTTGGCTACCACTATTTATTCCACCAGTAAATAATAAATAAAAAAGCAGGTGTTCATGTAGAAACGATATCGTCCTCCACGTGAATACCTGCTTTTTATAGCTTCTTTTATTATATCTGTTCTGTGCCGCTATTTGTCTCTGTATGAAATAAATAGCCGCTATATGCATTTGAATGAAGTGTTCCGTTTGTTTGCTTTTTTACCTAAAAGAATCGCGTAGGAGGCTCTCTTAACTAAAGAGCCGACCTCTCACACCACCGTGCGTACCGACCGGCACACGGCGGTTCAACCGCATAAGTGCAAGGACTCGTAGTAGCGCCTGAGGATACTAAAATATCCTGCTTCTGCGAGTCTTTCGTTTGCAATGGAACCTTTTAATACAGGACTACCGGCGATACGCCAATAACCCAGTCTGGAATTGCCCCACTGGTACTATTCCAAAATTCTTCGTTTGAGTTTCATTACTCATCGATATAATCTTTATCGAACCACTCGCCTAGCGAGTGGTTTTAGACATACAAAAAAGCACCTTAGCTTACGCTAAGGTGCTCTTCCTGGTGACCCGTGCGGGAATCGAACCCACGTTAACGGCGTGAGAGGCCGCTGTCTTAACCGCTTGACCAACGGGCCATAAAAAAGAGAAGCCGGCATCTACCTATTTTCACAGGCCGTTTCCAGCCAACTATCTTCGGCACAAGTGAGCTTAACT
>PPYF01242323.1_pt1 | contig 16477 bp, 20 predicted proteins | sample 1559871 | NCBI WGS metagenome assembly PPYF01 (sample SAMN08240021, study PRJNA423297) | Human gut metagenome, whole genome shotgun sequencing project.
CCTATATATAGGAGATTACATAGCAGTATTATATAAAAAATGAAAGGTAAACATGATTACATATTCTTGGCAGATTTTGACAATTTTGGAGTCTCAATGGCATTTTAATATATTTATTAAATTTGTGTATTGACCTATTAGGTAAAAAGATATACAATGATATTGACCTATTAGGTAAACAATTTCGATATAAAAGGAGACGAATGGTGGCTAAAATATTGAATTTAGAATCTGGGCGAAGAGATGCTGTCTTAAATGCAGCATTAAAAGAATTTGTATTGCAAGGGTATGACAATGCTTCAACAAATGTAATAGCGAAAGAGGCAGGGATTTCAAAAGCTCTTATGTTTCATTATGTAAGCAACAAGCAAGAATTATTTTTAGTCGTTTATGATTACTTTTCTGACCTTATGAAAAGAGAATACTTCGATTTGATGAATTATGATGAAAAAGACATTTTTGATAAACTGCGTCAATCCTATTTTTTGCAGATTAAACTATCTGAAAAATATCCTTTTATTTTTGATTTTAATAAATTATCACGGACAACTAATTCCAATGAAGTAAATAAAGAACTTGAAAACAGAATGCGTGAACAGCATTTAAGCTGCTATCCAAAGCTTTTTGACGGAATAGATGAAACGAAGTTTAGAAAAGGGTTGAATATTGAAAAGTGCAAGCAGTTTATATTTTGGTCTAATATTGGATTTACGAATCAAATACTTGAAAAAATAAGAAATAGTGAAAAATCCTATATGGATTGCGAATCTATCATGTCAGAACTTGATGAGTATTTTGAAGAACTTAGAAAAATTTTCTATGCTTAAAAGTATAAAGAAAAATTGGAAAACAGGTAATCAACATTGGCAAAAACGTATCTGTATGGCATTAGGATTTATCTTTGTGATAATAGCAGTTTTTATTCAATGGAATGAAAGGAATGGGAATATGACGGAAATAAGTACCCCTATTATTGTTGGGTTTCCTTTAAAGGGCGAGTGGCTCTCACCAAATACCCCGGGAACAAAAATTCCTAGCCACGGGACAGACCAGTTAGGGACAACATATGCCTACGATTTTATACAAGTAGACTGGAGCAGAGCAGGGCATCCTGCTTATCATGTGAGTTTTCTGCAATATCTTCTTTTTGGTGTTTCCTTAAATGAATATTATGGTTATGGACAAGAAGTATTTGCTCCTTGCGACGGTATAGTTGTTCAAGCAGAGGATGGATATAAAGAAAACATACGGACAAATTTATTTTCGGATTTGTCTAATGCTTATAAAAATGCTCATTACTTTAATCCAACAACAGATGATATACAATCAGTTGCGGGGAATTACGTTATTATAGAATATGATACAAATGTGTATGCTGCTTTGTGCCATCTTCAAACAGGGTCAATTCAAGTCACGGCAGGTCAAGAGGTAAAAAAAGGAGATTATATTGGTAGAGTAGGTCATTCTGGCAATTCTTTTTTTCCACATTTACATTTTCAGCTTATGGATAGTTGTGATATAACTACCGCAAATGGCTTACCTTGTGCTTTTGAGGAATATGATATATTTCAAGATGGAGAATGGAAAACTGTAACAAATGAAATCCCTACTAACAAGGATAGGATAAGATTTCAAACATCAAATTCAGAAACGGAATGAGGTTGTGGAATGATAAATACTGAATGGATACGATGCCCTGTTTGCGGCAGTAAAACTCGTGATAGAATTAGGAAAGATACCGTTTTAAAGAACTATCCTCTTTACTGTCCAAAGTGCAAACAGGAGACATTGATTGAAGTAAATAATTGGGAAATGACTGTTATCAAAGAGCCAGACGCAAAGACGCAGAGCCGATGAACTTGTGAAATACCTCACAGCTCGTCGGCTCTGTTTTTAGAAAGAATAAATATTTAGTTGTTGGTGTTCGTGTTTATTGTAGCAGTTTGTTTCTGCATTTCATTTAATTTTTTGTGAAGCGGCAGTGCCATGAATACCGTTATGACTGCGGAAAGCACATCGGCAATCGGTTGGGCATATAGAATGCCGTTAAGCCCCCAGAGCATAGGCAGGAGCAGGATAACAGGTATGAAGCAAATTCCCTGCCTGCAAGCTCCAAGGATAAATCCTTCTCTGCCTTTTCCTAAAGCAAGGAACAGAGAGGAATATACGGTATAAAATCCAAAGAGCATGATGGAGATGCCGTTTGCCCTTAAAGATGCTGCTCCGATGCGAATCATCTCGGTATCGCCCTTTGTGAATTGGGAAACGATAGCCGTAGGGAACAGAGCAAGTACCAGACCGAAAATCACACAGAAAACCGTAGACCAAACGATGGAAGTCTTGATTGCTTCACGCAGGCGGTCAAATTTCTTTGCTCCATAGCTGTATCCTGCAATGGGCTGAAAGCCTTTAATAAATCCGAATACAGACAAGCTGCCCATAGAAATAAGACGGGTAACAACGCCCATGCCTGCAATGGCGGAATCTCCATAATCGCCTGCGGCATTGTTGATTAAGGAAATGGAAACACTTGTTAATATCTGGAATACCAATGTCGGGATGCCGATTTTGAAAATCTCAGACATGATTTCCTTTGTGTATGTGCAGTCCTTAATCTTAAAATGGAATACGCTTTTTTTCCGTAAAATATAGGTCAGATAAACGCAGGTTGAAACTAATTGGGAGATTGCCGTTGCTATCGCTGCCCCCGCCACGCCTAAGTCAAATACATAGATAAATAGCGGGTCTAAGGCGATATTGAGTACTGCTCCCATGAGTAAGGCACACATTGTTGTTTTGGCTGCACCTTCGCTTGTTACAATGTTATTCATAGTGACGTTGAATACATTAAAAATGCAGGAAACAATGTAGATGCCCGCATATGTGGCGGCATAAGGCAGGATGCTGTCTGTCGCCCCTAAGAGCTTTAAGATAGGATGCAGGAACAACATTGAAATAATAATGATGACAGCCCCTACGGATACGCTGCTGTATAAAGCGGTACTTGCCACTTTATCAGCATTTTCCTTATCCCCACGACCTAGCAATCGGGAAATATAGGAAGCTGCACCGTTACCGAACAACAGACCAAGACCGACAACAACCTGTCCGAGCGGATAGACCACGGAGATTGCCCCCATCTGGCTCTCACCCAATCCACCGACAAAATAAGCGTCAACAAGGTTGTAGAAAGCATTTACCAACATACCAATCATTGTCGGGATGCCCATTGCTAAAAGTGCTTTTGGTATGGATGCACTGCCGAGCAGCTCCATCTTTTTACTTTGACTGTTCATAGTGAACTCCTTTCTCTTGACAAATAGTATTGTTTATAGTACTATAAAATATAGTAATTGCGTCGCAGGATTCATTCTGCTATAATTTATAGTACTTGTCAAGAATAAAAGGAGGATTTTAGAGTGGCAACGATTGATTTGATTGTATTGGGAATGTTGAAAAAAGAATCTTTGAGTGCGTACGATATTCAGAAATTAGTGGAATACCGAAATATCTCAAAATGGGTAAAAATCAGCACTCCGTCTATTTACAAAAAGGTTATTCAGTTGGAAGAAAAGGGGCTTATTACAAGCCGCACGGAAAAAGACGGGAAAATGCCCGAAAAGGCGGTATATACTTTGACAGACGCAGGAAAAGAGGAATTTGAAAAACTGATGTTTGAAATATCCTGCAAGCCAATCAATATATTTTTGGATTTTAATGCTGTCATTGTAAATTTAGAAAGTATGGAAAAGGAACAGCAGCGGGAATGTCTGGATAATATTGAAAGTAATATCAATATGCTGAAATCGTATCTTGAGGAAAACATTGATTTGAAAGAAAATGCTCCCGATATTCCTGCTACGGGCATGGCAGTCTTACATCAGCAGTTTTTACTGGTACAGGCAATCGAGGAATGGATTGCAACGCTTAAAAAGGAATTAGAGTAATTTACTATGGATAAGACAGAATGGATATTATGCCCTCTCTGCGGAAGTAAAACCCGTAATAAAGTTCGGGAGGATACTGTTCTGATAAATTATCCTCTCTACTGTCCGAAATGTAGGCAGGAAACATTGATTGAAGCAAAGAATTTACAAGTAATAGTCATCAAAGAGCCAGACACTTTAGATGCAGAGCCGATGAACTTGTGAGTAATCACAGTTTGTCGGCTTTATTTTTTTACATAACCATAAGTAGGACAGCCCACCGAATAAAAAAAACGATGTTTCGGTGAGCTGATTTGCCATGCTTTGAAATCTCTCCGACTTCGCTTTTTTGAAGTTTGGAGGGATTTTTATTGCCTGCAAGCAGCGACTTCTATTTACATATACCATATAAGGAACGGATGAGTAATCCGTTAAAAAAATCCTTGTCAGCACAAGGGGGATTTGCACCCAACAAGTAGAAGTCAAATCTCTACATATCAGAATTAAAATATCTATAAACCGTAAAGGTGTGACAGCCTTTGCGGTTTTTCTTTTGTCGTTTTTTGGAAGATTACGCCACAAGGCTGTTTTTGGCGTTGGATGCCGTTCACCGCCTGCCAATCTGGATTTTCAAAAAATTCAGATTGGAGGTAACAGATTATGGCATACAACAAAGCCAGAGAAGAACGAAAATGGAGAATATGGAAAGAAGCCGAGGAAAAACAGCTTAGGAGCTTGGGTGTCAATGAAGATGATATTGAAAAGCTCCGTGTCCACGATTGGGCTATATTCAATTCCGACAGGCGGTACTATGAGAAATTGCAAGATGCAGGTACATACCTTGAGGAAGTTGCAGAAGATATAGCACAGCCCGAAGTGAAAACGATTGAGGAATTTTTGGACAGCATTGAAAATGTAGTGCTGTATCAAGAGTTGTATCAGTTGGACAAGCTCACGCTTCAAGCGTTGCTGATGAGAACGCAAGGTTTTTCTATCAGTGAGATTTCAGTGGAATTAAGTCTAAACAAGGAAGTCATTTACAAGCGGTTAAACAGATTCAAGAAAAAAATCAAAAAACTTTTGGGATAGTGTCCAAAATCACACTTTCCCATCGGCTACTGGGTGAGAGGGCAAAAACCTCTTGCCCAGTTTTCTTTTATGTCGGAAACGGGATGGCTCTTTGACAATTGAATACCCATTCACCAAATACATTCTCTTTGTGGCTGTAATAAGCATAAGCGTGTGCAGCGGTACGCCATGACCTGCCGAAAGGCAGTAAGCGAAAAATACTGACTGAAAATATCGGGTTGCTACCGATTCCGCCATGACCCACAAAGAGGACAATGATACTCCCGTCCAGTCACAGTCCGAGCGGTAACCAACCCGCCGCAGACAATGAGGGCGGCTCTGTCAGACCGACAGTTGGGGTGCAACTCCCGTGGCGTCAGTTCGCTGCTGACCGTTTGGTGACTTCCCTGCGTTTGCAACGCATTGGCATTTTCGGGGTGTCGAGGACAAATAGAAAATGCTTTCTATCATAAAGCCAGATACAAGGCGGTCTATGGAAACGAGCGTTGTTTTATGCTCTCCCGACCTTAAAAGCTTCCTTGTGTCTGGCTGCTACATAGGCAGGATATTCCTGCCTAAATCAAAATAGGAGGTCAGACACTTATGGATAGAATTATAAAGCGTGGTGACATCTACTACGCAGAACTTAATCCCGTTATCGGCTCAGAACAGGGCGGAACACGACCCGTACTTATCATTTCCAATGATATAGGAAACAGACACAGCCCAACAGTCATTATTGCTGCTATTACGGGAAAGACACAGACAAAGGCAAAATTGCCGACACATACCGAAGTAAAGAATTTTGAGGGGCTTGACAGAGATTCCATAGTTTTGCTTGAGCAAATCCGTACAGTAGATAAGAAAAGATTAAAACAGTATATGGGCATAATGCCTGCTGAAGCGATGGCAAGAGTTGACAAGGCTCTTGCCATTAGTATTGCACTTAAAAATGGTTTGGAAAGAAATTGTGCGAAGTAGTGGAAATGGGAGGATTTGCACATTAGTCAAATGCCGGCTGTATCTATATAATTTATGGCATACAGCCGCTAAATTTTGCGGAGGTAGTCAGATGGAAAATGTCAAAGAATATCATAATGCAAAACAACAAAAGAATGAAGTTAACGAAGCAGAAAACTTTGATGTCTTTATTAAAGTTATGGTGCAGGTAGTTGAAAAATATGGAAGATTTGTTTTGCAGGAATTGGATTGTGTTGCGTAGACTTACGCAACCTTACATATCACATTTTCCAAAATAATCGGAGGTGATAGAATGAATAGAGAAGGAAAGAAATGTGTTCTGTATCCAAGAGTAAGTACCGAAATGCAGGTTGACGGATATAGCCTTGAGGGTCAGAAAAATAGTTTGAAGCGGTTTGCAGACCGTGAGGAAATGGAAATTGTCGGCATATATGAAGATGCAGGAAAGTCTGGCAAATCAATCGAGGGACGACCCGCATTTAAGAAAATGCTGTCCGACATAAAAAATGGTTTGGAAATAGAGTATATTCTGGTCTATAAACTTTCCCGTTTTGGAAGAAATGCAGCGGATATTTTAAATTCATTGGAGTTTGTTCAGTCTTATGGGATAAACCTTATCTGCATTGAAGAAGGGATTGATTCATCCCAGACAAGCGGGAAACTCTTAATATCTGTTCTCTCTGCTGTTGCGGAAATTGAAAGAGAAAACATCATTGAGCAGACGATGAACGGACGCAGGGAAAAAGCAAGGCAGGGCGGTTGGAATGGCGGTTTTGCCCCATATGGATATTATCTGAAAGACAATAAACTCTTAATAGAAGAAACAGAAGCTGAAGCTATCCGCATTATCTTTGATAAGTTTGGAAATTCTGATATAGGGCTTGGCGGAGTTGCAAAGTATCTTAATCTTCAAGGTATAAAGAAGATACCCCGCCAGAATGGTAAATTGGAAACATGGAGCAGCCATTTAATACGCCAGATATTGGACAATCCTGTTTACTGCGGAAAAATTGCCTATGGAAGAAGAACACGGGAAAAAGTCAAGGGAACAAAAAACGAATATAAGCAAATCCATACGGATGACTATATTTTAGAGGATGGACAGCATGAGGGGATTGTCAGCGAGGAATTGTGGCAGAAAGTCCATGCGAAACGTGCGGCAACAGGAATCAAACAGCCGTCAAAAATTGGCAGGGACAGGTCGCATCTTTTGACAGGCGTTTTGAAGTGTCCCCTTTGTGGCAGCTCCATGTATACTAATAAACACGCATGGACAAATAAGGACGGCACATATAAGGAAGTTTACTATTATATATGTGGCAGAAATAAGCAGGAGCGGGGACGTCATTGTGAGTACAAAGCATCCTTACGGAAAACAGACATTGAGCCGCTTGTAGTTGAAGCAGTAAAAGAGTTGGTAAGCGATGAATACTTTGCAAAAGAAATTGAAAAAAGAATTGGCGTACAGACGGATACAAGCACCGTAGACAAGGAACTTGCAAATTATGAAGCCAAGCTGAAGGAGGTTGATTTGAATAAGGCTCGTCTGGAAAATGAGATTGACAATCTTCCAGTTGATGCCAAGTTCCGTGAGAGAAAAATCCATGATATGACATTAAGGCTTGACAGTCTGTATGACACGATGGTGGAACTGGAAGAACGCATTGAAGATGCAAAGCTACGAAAAAGCTCCATTGAGATGGAAGCAATCACTCTGGACAATGTTTATAAAATCATGCAGAATTTTGGAAAGCTATATGCTATAATGAGTGATGAGGAAAAGAAAAGCCTTATCACTTACCTCATTAAAGAAATCCAGATATATCCAAATAGTGAATCGGAAATGCCGTTGAAGTCGATAGAGTTTAATTTTCCGATTTATATTGACGGCAGGGAGGTAAGGAAAGTTTTGTGGGAAAAAGGTAATACCGTTGAGACCGTCTGTTGTCTACATCGGGTGAATTCGTAGAAGTGCTGAATTTCAGGCACTTTGCGAGGTATATGAGTTTCGCACCGACAGGCAAACAGGGACGAAAAAAACAGATTATGGATGGTATAGAGGTGTCTGTAGTTTTGCATGTGGTATGAGTAGACACATAAAAGTTGATGTAACATTTCAATCTGAATATCGAGGATAAGAGTGAAAAGGACGCTTGTTTTCAGAGTTTTTCTGGAAGGTAAGAGTCCTTTCTCTTTTGCACGGAACAGGAGGAAAAATCAAATGGTAAAAAAGAAAGCGATGTGTTCATTACAGACTGACGTGCCGGGTGCAGACATTGGAATGATTAAAATAAGGGAATTGCATGACTTCAAAGAACATCCATTTAAAGTAGAACGAAATCAGGAACTCTTTGAGTTGCGCAGAAGTATTCAGCAGGAAGGTATACTGGTGCCGCTGCTGGTCCGTAAAAATCCGGATGGAGAAGGATTTGAAATCATTGCAGGGCATCGAAGAAAAGAAGCTGCCCTCTGGGCAGGAATCAAAGAAGTTCCGGCTATCATCTGTACGATGGATGATGATCAGGCAGTCATCGCAATGATAGACAGTAACTTACAGAGAGAAAAAATTCTGCCGAGTGAAAAAGCCTTTGCTTATAAGATGAGGTTACAGGCAATGAACCGGCAGGGAAAAAGAAAGGAATTATCTTCGGACCCATTGGAACCGAAGTGTATTAAGGAAATGGTTGAGATATCTTTATTAGAAGCGGATGTCTCTGAAAATGGCAAGGTAAATATTAAAAAGACGGATTCTGCAGGCGGTTATCGGAGCAATGAACAGCTTGCCCGGATGGTGGGGGAAAGTGTGACCCAGATTAAGCGTTATATTCGTCTCACAAACCTGATACCGAAGATTTTGGATATGGTTGACCGGGAATTGCTGGCAATCCGTTCTGCAGTGGAAATTTCATTCCTGACAGAAGAAGAACAGTATGAGCTTCATGCTGTAATGGAACTGGAACAGTGTATTCCGAATATTTCACAGGCCAACCGGTTAAAGAGGATGAGCCAGCAGAAACAGCTTGATATGGACATGATTTATGATATTCTTCAGGAACTCAAGCCTAACCAGAGGGAACAGGTAAAAATTCCTTTTGACCGGATTGGAAAGTATTTTCCACCAGATTATACACCGGCTCAACAGGCAGATCTGATCGAAAAACTACTGAAAGGATGGGCACATCAGAATAAGAAAAAAGATGTTCAACAGGAAATATAATGGAAAGAGAGGGTAGAGTTATGGAACTGAATTATAAAAATGTGAATGGGTATTTGCTGCCGGAACTGGAATATAAATCTGGAGAACAGATGTTGCATATCGGAAAATACGGATTCTTGCGCAGGGATTACCTGAAAAACTGCAAACGGGCAAAATATCAGGTGATGCTTTTAAAAGATACGCTTGGCGAGCATTTGTTGGAAATTGACCGGGTAGCAAAGGAGCGGGAAGAAATTATACTGAAACAGCTGGAAAAGAGCGATCCTTTGCCTGATAAGGAGGATGACCAGATGGCATGGGTAAGAGCAGGCAATCGGCATAGGGCAATTGCAGAGGAAATGATTTTGGCGGAACTGATTTACGTTTCCTAAAAGAAAAGATAAACAAAATAAATAGGAGATACGGCACAGGTCATGAAAGGCTTTGTGCCTTTTTTATTGGAGGTGAAGCTATGTCACAGGTGTTCCGGGTGGAGCGGACGAAGAATTTTACAGTTATGAGCAATCATCATTTCAAGAATAAGAAACTCTCTTTAAAGGCAAAAGGCCTTCTTTCTCTGATGCTGAGTTTGCCAGATGACTGGAATTATAATATGAAGGGGCTGGCATCTTTAAGCAGGGATGGGATTGATTCTGTAAGATCAGCGATAAAAGAATTAGAACATCATGGATATGTGGAGAGACACAGGATCAGGTATTGTGACGGCTGTTATGGGGATACGGAATATATTGTCCGTGAAGTACCTTCGGGGAAGGGAAATGAATGAGCAGATATGAAAATATGCAATACAGGTTTTACAATCTGGATACATCAGACCATAGGAAATCACTGTATGGGTTATTCCCATCTGGGAATGTCAGGCCATAGGAGAAGCCTATGTGGGAAAAACCTGTGCAGGATCATGGGACACTATTAAGTATGTAAAAAACTTAATATTAAAGAATTAATGAAAGAGATAATAAAATATTTATCTTATCAAAGAGCGTAAGTATTAATTTGGTTCAAAAAAATAAAGGAGAAAGATAATATGAGAATGATGAAAAATAAGGAAAATCAGATAATTACAGTGATTGGTGTGGATCACGGATATGGAAACCTGAAAACAGCCTGCAGATGTTTTCAGGCAGGTGTAACCAGATATGAAAAGGAGCCTACATTCCAGAATAACCTTCTGGTTTATCAAGGAGTGTATTACCAGATTGGAGAAGAACACAAGGAGTTTCGGGCAGAAAAAACGGAGGATGAGGACTATTACATCCTTACACTTGCGGCCATTGCCAGTGAGTTGGAAAGTAAAGGGGTGGATCAGGCGAAAGTACATCTGGCTGCCGGACTTCCGCTGACATGGGTGAGCAGTCAGAAAGAAACTTTCCGTGATTATCTGCTTCAGAATGCAGTGGTGGATTTTGTGTTTCGTGGAAAAGCTTATCATGTAGAGTTTATCGGGGCAGATATTTTTCCACAGGGATTTGCAGCTGTCGCATATCATCTGCAGGAATTTATGGGAATCAATATGCTAGTGGACATCGGAAATGGGACAATGAATATCATGTATATCAATAATTCACGACCGGTAGAAAAGAAATGTTTTACTGAAAAATACGGGACACATCAATGTGTGCTGGCTGTCAGGGAACAGTTATTAAGGAGGATGGGAGCAGTAGTGGACGATCTGGTCATTGAACAGGTGATCCGAAAAGGAACAGCAGATATCGGGGAAAATTATCTGGATGTTATGAAAGCGGCTGCAAGAGATTATACAGCAGAAATCTTTCGAAAACTGAGGGAACACGAATATAATCCGGAATTAATGCGGCTGTATGTAGTCGGAGGCGGTGGCTGTATGATCGAAAACTTTGGAGATTATGTCAGGAACCGGGTAACCATTATCCATGATATCTGTGCAGCGGCAAAAGGTTACGAGATGCTGGCAGTCAGAAAAATTCAGAAGAATGGAGGCAGACTGATATGAGTATGAGAAAGGAACGGAAAATCATCAATACAAATATCCGCCTGAATCTGCTGGACGAGGCAGACCGTCAGGCTTGGGAGTATTTACAGACCATGAACAGGAAAAAGTATAAATCCTATACACGGGCGGTAGTAGCTGCTGTGAATGATTATTTTGGTCGGGAATATGAGAAGGAAGAAGATCCTTACCTGGAGACTCGGGAAAAGGAAGATGCGTTTCTGAGACAGGTGCAGAACGCTATCAAAGAAGGGGTAAAAGAATCGGTTCCTATGTTACTTGCGAAAAATCTCATGGAGCTGCTGCATCCGTATATGAATGGTGTCGGAAAGCCGTTTGTGCAAGAAAAAGAAGAGACTGTTTTTGCTGTTGATTCAATGGATAGGGAACAGGAAGAAAATGCAGATGCGGCATTAGATTTTGCAGACAATTTTTAAAAGAAAATAAAAAGAGCAGGAAAAAATGCCCGGCATGAGAAGCCGGGCAGAAAGAATCTATTGATTTCCATCCTTTTTACGGGGGTAGGGGCGTTTGTCATCTGTCAGTTCAAGCAGATAATCAACGCTGGTTTTATGAAATTTGGCCAGTTTGATCAGGATTTGTGTGGGAATGTCTACATCGCCGCATTCATAATTACTGTAAATACGCTGGCTGCAATTTAAGATCTCGCCCATTTGTTTTTGTGTGAGATCACGATCCTCTCTTAGATTTCGGATTCTACTATACATTATTTTCACCTCATGGATTCATAATATCTTAGCGAAATATTCACTATTGATATTTAGCGAAAAAATCGCTAAACTTATTTTTGAGGAGGTGTAAAGATGGGAACTAAAATGTGGAAATTTTTAAAAGGGATGTTTTGTACCGCTTTATTTTGCGGATATTTTTATGTCCTATTCGTTAATCTTGTGTGTGGATTTTCCATGAGTGGAATAGAATCCAGATGGGATGCTTTGAAGGTGTTGGTTTGTGCCTTTCTTATGGCTGCAGGTTTGCCAGGGGTGATCTGGTATCAGCACCATCGTATTGAGAAATTGGAGAAAGAGTTGGAAGAGCTTCAGCACTTTTGAAAAGTGGATCTGTTTGGATGGAAGTTTAACAGAATTTGATGAATGGACAATTGAATAATAGCAGTAAAAGATCATAGCAGTTGAAACAATTTTCCGGGGAAAAAACGGTTATTGTTTTTAACTGCTATTTTTGTCCTTCGGTAGTGGAAAAGAGTGCGGTGAACAGTAGAGACTGGCAGGATGTACAAAAAGTACAGGCAGATATATCTGGTTAGGTGCCGGATACGGCACATGATTGTCCGGTACTGCGCACCGGAGTGGGATGCCCAAAAGACATTCCGGAAATAGAAATTCTCTGGAAAGGTGAGAACTTCTATTGCCTTTATATCCTTTTTGCATCCCACAAAACCACTGTCATCTTCCTGCCTTTCTTTTATTTGTGTGAAGAGGAGCAGAAGCAATCAGCACGTATGGAATGGCAGAAGATGACAGGCAAGTTTCGCAAAGTGGCAAGCCACTATGCACCGGAATCAGCCAAGGGGCTGTTCCTAAACTTGCCAGAGGACGCTGTCCCTTGGAACCCTGGCCGCCAATGCTATGAAGTTCTGTTCCTGAAATGTCCACCGGACATTCCATTCACAGATTCATAGATTGACTAGGGCTTTGCCCTGCACCCACCAAAGGGGAAGATTTCATTTCCCCTTATGGAATTCCCTCGTAGTTGGAAGTGCATGAAAATAACAGTGTAGATTATAGAAGGAGTGAAAGGATTATGAGAAAAAGAAACCATACCGTTACGATACGGATGAATGAGAAAGAATATGCCCTGCTTCAGCAAAAGATCAAAGCATCGGGTCAGACACAGCAGGCAGTGATACTTGCCGCAATTGAAAATGTGGATCTAATGTCAGCGGAGGTAAAAGAGGAATTGAATGTATTAAATCAAAGGCTTGGGGAAACAAACCATCTGCTGCGAGGTGCAACAACCAATATCAACCAGATCGCACATCATATGAATGCTGGCAGTTTTTATCCCAGAGCAGATGTGCTGAACAGTCTCAGTGAAAACATATCGGGGTATCGGAAGGAGTGTGAAACGATATGGCAATCAATAAGACAATTAATAAGCGGACAAATTCCCATGGGGCAATGAGAAACTGTATTGAGTATATCCTGCGGGAGGGAAAAACGGAGCAGCATCTTGTTCATATTATTGGGCCGTATCCGTATGAAAAAGTAAATTATGATCTGGTATATCAGTCATTTTTAGCGGAAAAACGATTATGGGGGAAGGATTCCGGTCGGATGTATTTCCATAATGTGATTTCCTGGCATAAAGATGAGAAAATCACACCTGAGCAGGCTTTGGAATTTGGAATAGAATTTGCTGAAAAGTGGTTTGCCGGTTTTCAGACCGTTGTCAGTGTTCACAAGGATAAAGACCATATTCACTGCCATATAGTTACTAATTCTGTAAGCTACGAAAATGGGAAAAAACTGCATAATTCCAGAAAAGATCTGGAACGTATGAAGCGGCTGACGAATCGGATGTGCCGGGAACGTGGACTCTCCATAGCGGAAAAAGGCAAGCATTTTGATGGCAGTCAGATTGAGAACGGAGAAGTGACCGCATGGAGCAAAGACAAATACAATCTGTTTCGTAACCATGCAAAGGATAGTTATGTGGCAGATTGTGCCATGGCTGTGCTGAATGTGATGGAGTATTGCACCAGCCGGGAGCAATTTATCAGAGAAATGAAGAATGCAGGATGGAGCGTGAATTGGACAGAGAAAAGAAAGCATATCACGTTTCAAAATCAGGAAGGGAAGAAGGTACGTGACAGTAACCTTTCTAAGACTTTTCATTTAAAAATCAGTAAGGGGGAATTAGAGGATGAATTTATCAGAAATGAACAAAAAGAAAACTATGGTATCCACAGATATGACACAGTTGATGCCGATCTCACACGATACTATCGACAAGTGGAAGAAGCTGTCGCAGGAACAGGCGGAGGCCCTGTCGAATGTGACTGCAGAGAGGGACGAATTATTGAAAGCCCAGACAAAAGATCGAGAATTGATACAGAAATGTATGGAACGAATCGGAGAGTTTCGAGAAGGGATTCGGAGTCTCTCATCCGAAAATCAGAAGCTGCAAGACGAGCTTCAGAAGTTAACCGAGGAAAATCAGAAACTGCAAATCGAATTGTCCAAAACGCAGAATATCAGTCAGTATCTGCAGAGAAGCAACGACGATCCGCGGAACAGGAACGGATTGCTGAGCAGGAAAGAGCAAGAGCAGCTCGAAGAAAGAATAAGAGACATTCAGAGCCAGAACTGTAAGCTGGAGAAGCTGGTCGTAATGTCTTCAGTGGAGGCTGTTGAAGTAGCACTGGAAAAGAAAAAGGAGGCGGAACAGAAAATGCGTAATGCGGAGAAACAGGAACGATTAGCAAAGAAGAATGTAGAGACTACAGTGAGAAAAATAAAAAAACAGACCCAAAAGAAAGTGGCAATGGTGAAGAAAAGGGAAGAATTCTGGAAATACAGTTTTTGGATTATGACGATGGTTGTGTTTGCAAGTTGTTGGTTTAAGTATTTCATAATTTAGGGATAGCAGTGAGCATGTTCATATAAAGGAACAGTCAGAATTGTCTTCTGAAATCTATATGTTGGCACAGGCTGTTCAGGAATATGAAAAGCCTGTTGTTATGTTCAATGAGTTTATCGGAAAAATACTTATTCATGATCGTGATTGCAAGGGAGGATGAGATAGCTAATGGATACTATTTGCTTTAACTTTGTCGGGTATTTTGTTCCACCCGAATTTGGATAAGTTGTGCCGACATGGGAAGAGGTAGAAGAAATCCGAAAGTGCGAAGAATGCAGAGAAAGATTTCGTCAAAACTATCTGAAACGAGAGAGTAAGAAGAGGTGGACGGATAAAAAAGCAAAATATGTAGTTGTTGAGTTTCAAAATCTATGATAAAATAAATATGATTTTGTTTTTGGTTTTCCCGGTCTATATGATTGTTGATAAAGTTGTATATAAAGAATGTGAGAACTAAGAATTATTTCTCATTCATTTTAGAGAATGGAAAATATAGCAGATATAATGAAAATGTGGGAAAGATTATAGAAAGTAACTGATAAATAAAATATAGAGGGTGTGCCCATAAAAAATGGAAGACTGCCAAAAAAGAATCTTTTACAGGTTCTTTTTTGGTAGTCTTTTTTGGAGGAAAATATGTATTTAATGATTGATAATTATGATTCTTTTGTACATAATCTTGTTTGTTATTTTAGAGAATATGGAGAAAATATTTATTTAGTGCGTAATGATAAAATTACCATAGAGGAAATTAATGATTTCCTGAAGCAAGGTATTCTGGAAGGAATTATTATTTCACCAGGACCCAAAAGTCCAGAAGACTGTGGGATATGCAAGGAAATTATATTAAATATGGCAGGTAAAATTCCAATTCTTGGTGTTTGCCTTGGGCATCAGATTATTGGACATGTCTTTAGAGCCAAGGTAAAAAAAGGTCCCAAACCAATGCATGGAAAGGTTACAAAAATATATCATCATCAAAAAGCTCTTTTTGACAGACTTCCGGAATCATATACCGTGACAAGATATCATTCTCTGATTGTCAGTGATGAGAATTTTCCGGACATTCTGGAAATCGATGCCCGCTCAGAAGATGGAATTATTATGGGAATACATCATAAAACTTATCATATTTATGGAGTTCAATTTCATCCCGAAGCTGTTTTGACAGAATATGGACATGAATTATTGGGAAACTTTATGAAAATATGCGAAGAATGGAAGAAAAAATATGAAGACAAAGATTTATAAACTGGATTTTTATAGAAAATCAGAAGATATTTTTGAACAGTATAAATGTGAACCTATGGCTATTTTTTTAGATTCTTCTCTGGAAAATCAGCTAGGCAGATACTCCATTATTGGCTTGAAACCCTATTTGATTTTAAAAGAGAACGATGGGATTTTTTACAAGAATGATGAGCCTCAAGAGGAAACTTTTGAACAGGGAATACAAAAATATTTGAAGCAATATAAAGAAGACAATCCCACAGATTTACCGTTGATTTCAGGGGCATTAGGTTATTTTTCCTATGATTATGGAAGAAAATTTGAGGGTATAAGAAGCCGTCATCCTAAAAAATTACAGATACCGGAAGTGCTGTTTGTCTTTTATGATGTTTTGATTATTGAAGATAAAGTTAAAAAAATACTTTATATTACAGCAAGAGGGGAAACAGAAAATGCAGAGAG
>PPYF01157953.1_pt1 | contig 16476 bp, 11 predicted proteins | sample 1559871 | NCBI WGS metagenome assembly PPYF01 (sample SAMN08240021, study PRJNA423297) | Human gut metagenome, whole genome shotgun sequencing project.
CCGCCAGAACCTAAGCCTGAGCCTAAACCCGAACCCAAACCGGAACCTAAACCGGTTGAAAAGCCGGTCGAAAAGCCTAAACCCGTGAAGAAGGCGGTTAAGAAGACGGAAGTGCCTAAACCGGTGAAAGCTGCGAAGGCAACTGTCAAAGGACCTGAGGTGAAGCCGGCCGCCGCTCCCGCGGCTCCTGCCGGTCCGGCTCCGGTTCAGTCGGCCGGAGCACCTGTGTCGGCTGGCCAAGAGGGTATTTCAGAGCTTGTTTATGGACAGACGACCGATCCGTTCCTGGCAGAGGTGAAACGTGCCGTTGAATCTGCTTTGCATTACCCGAGAAAGGCTCGAATGTTTCACATTGAAGGCACTGCTGTAGTGCAGTTCATCGTTGATTCAAACGGCAAACTGACTGAACTGAAGATTTTCAAGTCGGCAGGACATCCACTTTTGGATAAGGCCGCAATGCGGGCTGTGGCAGATGCTGAATCGAATTGGAGCCGGCCAAAAGGAACGGTTCGACTTCGTTTCCCGATTCAATTCAAGCTGCAAAGCTGATGCCAAGGATTGCCATCCCTTTATTCCATATTTGATGAAAAGCGCACCTTTGAAATATTCGAGGGTGCGCTTTATTTTTTGAAATGTAGAGGATTTGGCTTCTTTATTAAAACAGTGCTTTTATTGATTATCGGCCGCTTGGGCAAAAATACCTCGCAGCCATTGATGCTGCGGGCTGGCATCAACGCGATCATGCCAGAAAAAACGAGCAGTGAAAGGCGTTTCGGAAAATTCTGCAACATCAAACATGGCCAGCGACGGGGCAAAGTTTACCCAGAAGGCCGCAGTCGGACGCGGCAGCACCAATAAGAGATCGGTGCCAGGGAGCAGCAGGGGCGGGCCGAGAAAACTCTGCGTCGAGAGAAAAACCTTCACCGAATCCTCGTCCTTTTCAAAAGAAAGCGGACGAGTTACGCCTTTGGTCTGAAGCGGAACTCGAATTTGCAGCTGAGCAAACGGCGCTAAATCCGCGCGGGTGATTTGTTCTCCGCCGAGCATCAATGGAATGAAATTATCAAAGCATGCGATGCGAAAACGCATCTGCGAAAGTGCTGGGGAGAAGATCTTTACGTCGCCGGCGAGCACTCTGTTCATGCCGGCGGCAAGCGCTTCAAGCTCCGGCATGAGTTCGGCCATGCGGGTGGTTGGCGCCATACCCGTGTTTGTGCGGCGAAAAAGCGGGTCGCCAAAAAGATCACGCGCATGAGAGAGCACGTAACTCGCCGATGGCGTGCTGATCCGCAAAGCTTCTGCAGCAGCGCGAAGCGAGCCTGTGCGGTAGAGCGTGATGAGCAGGCGGATGAGTGAATGATTAAGCTCTGGACTCGACATATTGTAATTTTTTAAACGTCATTTTCGAAGCTGTTTAATTTTATCTAGGATTAAATCCAATGGTCTAGATGGATCTACTTCTTCATGATTACTACCGTTTTGCAATTACCTCTCTTTGTGTTCTGAAGAGTTCGGAGAAATCAAGATGAAGCTGAACTTCCATCCCACTCGTGCAGCCGTGCTCGTGGGTGCCGCACTTCTTTCTGCGACGTTTGCCTTTCCCGCCATGGCGGCGGGCGGAGCGTCCGGTCCCAAAGTTGCCTACATGGCGCAGGGCAATATCGGGGAAGTCATGGTCAATCCCTACCGCATTGCTCCGCTGACAGCCGTTATCCGCAGCGGCGGCTATGTCGTGAAAAATGCTTCTGTGCGGATCGTCCCAAAGCAGAACGGTCAGGAAATTCGCTATTCGGTGTCTGATGAAAATGTTCGCACTGCAGGCGGTATTCCCGTTTTTGGTCTTTATCCGGACTGGCTCAACACGGTTGAAGTCGAATATGACCGCGTGTTCAACGGGAAAACCGAACACTTCTCCGATCGCTATCAGCTGTATGCTGCTCCGGTTTTCCTCCGTTCAAACGGTACGCCCGGACAGACTCATACTACCTTCAACGTGAAGGTGCTGAAGATGGATCCGGCCTTTAAGGACCGTCTCTACTTCATCAACAACCTCATTCCGACCCCGCCGGACGCTTCCCGAGTCGTCTGGAACAATCCGATGGGCGGAGCGCTTGAATGGGCATTTGGACCGGAAAACGCGATTGTTGACTCGACGGGGACGGTGCGCTGGTACCTCAACCCTGATGTCGAAATGTACGATCCGGATCAGCCTTATAAAGCCGGCATCATGATGGGCTTTGAGCAGACGGCTGACGGCGGACTCCTCTTCGGGTACGGCCAGCGCTATGCCAAGTACGATATGACGGGCCGAGAAATCTTCAACCGCCGCCTGCCAATGGGCTACGCTGATTACTCTCATGGTCTGGATGCAGCGCAAAACGGTCATATTTTCCTGCGCGTTTCGGCTGCTGACCACCGGCGACTTGACGGCAAGCGTGTTCACACCGTCCGCGATGTGATTGCTGAAGTGGATCAAGATGGCCGCGTTGTTGATGAATTCCGTCTCTTTGAGATCCTTGATCCGTATCGCGATAATGTGATCAAGGCGCTCGATCAGGGGGCTGTCTGCCTCAACATCGATGCCTCTCAGGCCGGCAAGACCCTTTCGGCCGACGAACTCGCTGCAATGGATAAGAACGACCGTTTCGGTGATATTGCCGGCGTTGGCGCAGGCCGCAACTGGGCGCACGTCAATTCGGTTGACTACGATCCGACCGACGACTCGATCATCATCAGTTCCCGCCATCAGTCAGCGATTATCAAAATTGGCCGCGATAAGAAGGTTAAGTGGATCCTCTCTGCACCCGAAGGGTGGAAGGGCGACTTTGCAAAGAAAGTGCTTCAGCCTGTTGATCAAAACGGGAAGGCGATTAAGTGCGAAGACTCCAAATGCGAAGGCGGGTTTGACTGGACTTGGACGCAGCACACTGCCTGGCGCGTCGATTCGAAATCCTCGGGTGACGTGATCTACGTCTCTGCTTTTGACAATGGCGACGCCCGCGGCATGGAGCAGCCTGCATTGGCTGATGAAAAGTTTACCCGCGGTGTTATGTACAAGATTGACCAGAAGAAAATGACGGTTGAGCAGGTTTATGAGGTAGGCCGCAAGGAAGGTCACGCCTATTATTCGCCGGTCACGGGTCTTGCGCGGTATATGGATGATAAGGATTCCTTTGTTGTTTATTACTCAACCTCCGGTCTCTCCGGTCCTTCCGGCGGGATGAAGGGGCCGATCAAGCCGCATCCTTATCTGGCTGAGTACAAGTTCGGTTCAGCCGATCCTGCAGTGCTGATGCGTTTTGAAAATACCATGGGCTATCAGGCTTGGCCGTTCGATGTGCAGAAGGCTTTTAATCCCCAAAAATAATTTTCTGATGACTCTTTCTGAACTTTGCTTCGGGAACTAACAGAAAATCTCACACAGACAGGGCGCTTCGGCGCTCTGTTTGTTTGAGAGCGGTGCGCCCGGGCAGCGCACGCGGGCGTCCTTCACCCCAATTGGACAATGGAAGTTTGATCCGCAGCCTGCTTAAAGCACGGGTGAATAAAAACAAAAGCGGAAGACGCTGTGCGAACTCCCGCTTGAAAAGGTACAGGTTTCGACGAAAGACCAGCTCTGTCCGGAAGCACATTCCGACCGCGGCATTTCGTTGTCTTCGTCGACACGAGCATTCTTTCAGCCGAAGGTAACGAAGCGATTTCACTGAAGTGAATCTTTTGTGACAACGCGGGGGCGTCAAATTCTGCCCAAGCCAAATTTTCGCCGGCTGAGAAAGAACATCACGCAGCTCAATAGGAGCGCAGCCGCTTCAGTGGCCGGTGACGCCATCCATAGACCAGCAGTGCCGAAGAGTTCCGGCAGGATGAGAATGCCGATGCACGGAAAAATAAGCGTTCTGGCAAACGCGAGAATGGCAGCGCTTCGGCCGTCTCCCGCTGCAGCGAAGAAACTGCTTGAGAGCATATTGGAGCAGAGCATTAGGATCATGAGTGAATAGATGGGGAATGACTCCACTGCCAATTCGAACGCTTCGCCGCCTTCATTGGAAAAGAATCCCAGCACGCTGCGGGCAAAGGGAAGCGTGAGCAGATAGGACGCCAGAGAAAGAAGGCCCGCAAGCGCATAACTTTGAAGAAAGACACGGCGAACTTGATGCGGCTCTTTCGCACCGACTTTGAAGCCGAGAATGGGGGACGAGGCTGCACAGAAGCCGTGGAAAACACAGTTGAAGGTATAAACGGTAAAGCTGCACATTGTGAGTGCTGCTACGCCAGCCGTACCCAAATGACTGATGAAAACACGGTTGTAGAGCCAAATGGCAACCACGTAGGAAAGATTGGAAACGAACTCCTGAAGACCATTGCCGGCTGCCGTTCGCAACAGCTTCAGGTCGGGAAGGTGAAGCTCGAGCTTGAGCGGGGACTTTTCCCGCATAAAGTACCAGAGCCCGCAGGCGGCGCCGATCAACCATGAGAGCGCCGTGGCCCAGGCAGCCCCCGTCATGCCCATGTCTAAAGGTCCCATGAAGAGAATGTCAAAGACCACGTTGGTGATGCCGCTCGCTGCAGAAGCTGCTAGTCCGGCTTTGGGGCGGCCGGAAGTGGTGTAGAAGACTTCAAAGGTCGCGGCTGCGAGGAAAAGCGGTGTCGCCGGGAGCAACACGCGCTGATAGTCGCGGGCAAATTCAGTCTGCTCGGGCGAGATGCCAAGAAGTTCGAAAACCCAGTCTAGTCCGAACCAGGCCAGCAGCCCAAGCGTTAATCCGAGCATGATATTGGTTGTAAGAGCCGTCGAAAACGCTCTTAACGCTTCTTCGTGCTTTTGGGCGCCCAAAGCACGAGCCGCTACCGCCCCGCCGCCGGCAGCGATCATGAAGCCCGCGGCGATCAGCAGTGCTGTGAGCGGATAACTCATCGAGAGTGCCGAAAGCGCAGTGGTGCCGACGAAGCGTGAAATCAGCACGCCGTCGGCCACAAGGTAGCTCATGATGAGGAGCGACATTGCCATGCGCGGCAGCGCAAGACGCATCTGCCGATTGACGGTGATGGTGCCGGCAAAGGTTTCGGAGACTGTCTGCATGTGAAGTGATCTATCTGGGGGCAGCGAATAGACGCAGCATCAGTTTTCGATGCCTTCGGGCTGCTGCAGTCGATCGTAGTAGCCGGAGAGCTTTTCGAGCACTTCAACGCGAAGACCGGGGAGCTTTTGGCCAAACTGCTTGCGCAGTATCGCTGCAATACGCTCGAGCTCCTTTTCTGCGTGAGGCGTTTTTTCGAGTGAAGCCCGTTCAATGTGAAGTCTGGTGTCGCCAGTTTTTGGCATGCGGATCCGGAAGCGGAGGTTTCGGCCAACCGGATCCTGGGCAACGAGAAGTTCAGCATCGGCAATCGCTTCAAGCTGGCTGCTTTGCGGCGTTGCGCCATAAGGGAAGCGGGTCAGCAGGCAGGGGCGGGCAGCTTGTTCAGGGTGCGGAAATCCGACGATCCTGCCGATTTCGCGAATACGGGGTTTGCTGATGCCGGCCTTGACCAAAGGCGATTCCACTTTGAGTTCACGGAGGGCTTTGATGCCGGGACGATAGACGGAGAGGTCCGACGTGTTCGTGCCGTCGCAGATGGGGCCTAGGCAGCCGGATTTGCGGGCAATGTCGATGAGTTCTGTGAAGAGATGCGTTTTGCAGACATAGCAGCGGTTGACGCCCGCGCGGGCAAGTTCAGGAAGCGTGAGCGAAGCCGCCGGCACAAGAATGGGTTCCAATCCAAGGTCCTCCGCATCCTTCAGGGCGTCAGCCGTTTCATCCGGCGCAATCTGCGGTCCGATGATGTGAAGGAGGTTCACGCGAAAGCCGAGCTTCTTTGCGCAAAAGGAGAGGAAACGACTGTCTAGGCCGCCCGAATAAGCTACGCAGATTTCATGTTCGGGTGCGATTTCTTCAAGTACCGTTTTGAGACGGACAATTTCGGGGATAGTGAAGAAGTTCACGGGTGCTGACGGAGTCATGGCTGCGGTGCGGCCGGGATCGAGCCGCGGTTTGGTGATGGAAAGGAAATGCTAAAACTCTCGGAGTTGGAACTGCAGATCCGAAATTGGCAAAAAATGATTCAATCCCGTTCGGCTTCGCAGCTGAGCGGAGTCGAGCGGGATTGCTCAGTCATTTCGCTGGGTGCTGTGAGTGCAGTCACAGCGCTATGTCACTCACTAGGCAGAGCGCCGAACATTTATTTGGCAACGCGAGGCACGGTGAGCGAACCTTCCGGCATCAAAATGGTGGCGGGGTGCTCGCCGAGCAGCTCGTGAGCGAGTTTCAGGGCTTCGTCCACCGTGTCGACGGCTGCCGTAAAGTGCATGCTCTTGGCAAGACTGCGGTTGAGTTTCGTCACCAGAATGAACTTCGCTTTTTGCTGCGGCCGCGTAATGGCGAAAGCTTTGTTGGCGCCGATCTGGAAGTTTTCTTCAAGCTCGTGCTTAATGGCTGCCGGCGTCGTCAGGCGATTGAAGGTTTCTTCGAGTTTCGCAGAACCGGATCCTTCAATACATTCGGCCAGGAGAATGACTACACCGCCCTTCTTAACGGCGCAGGCGGCATTGTCCATGGTCTTTTGCATCTGATAGACGTTGATGTCTTTGGGCCAGCCGCCGCAGGAAGCGATGACGAGATCGGCTTCACGCGGAATCTTGCTCCCGTATACCTCATCGACGAACTTACAGGCTTCTTTATGAGCTTTGACGTAGTCGCCGGTGAAGATCCGCAGGAATTGGTGCTCAGCATTAAGGATGGCGTTCAGAAGGAAGAGCGAGCGTCCCTTGGCAAAGAGTGCGACCCCTTCCATCTGGTCGTCGTAGCAGGGGTTGCCTTCCATCAGTCCGAGGCCGGCCTTGTCTGACAGCATGTGGCTGTGGTTCATGCGAACCGTTTCCATGGCTGCACAGCCTGGCAGCACGGCTTTGCGGCCGCCGCCGTAACCGGAGAAATAATGGTGGACGATTGTGCCCGTCAGGAACACATGATCAACGTCGCAAAGGAGCTTATTGATCCAGACCGGCGTGCCGAGCGTCGTCTTGCCGAAGTATTGGAAGTCATCCGCATTGGTGGCGATGCTGTTGAACATCGGCAGGCGGCCGGCAACCTCTTCACCGACCTGCTCAACCATCTCTTCATGCGTCATCGCCCGGTGTGTGCCCAGCGCGAAGACGATGCGCATATTGGCGTCGGGTACGCCGAGGCGGTTGAGTTCATTGACGAGGATTGGCATGAACACAAAGCTGTTGGCAACGCGGGTCGGATCATTGCAGATGAAGGCTACGGTGTCGCCGGGCTTCACAATCTCGCTGAGCGGCGGAAGTCCGATAGGGTGCTCGAGCATGTCGAGCAGATGCCCTTTGACGTCTTCGAGTACGGGCTGAGGCTCCGTGCGCACGACCTTCAGAACGTCGTCGTCGTCGTATTCAAACGATTGAGTGCCGCGGCCGTAGGCGAACTCATATTTCTGCAGTGCCATGTAAGTTTTCTCCTCTTGTCTTTTTTAAATTGCCGTCGGTGATCAGCTCGCTCGGCAATGAATGGGGACCGAGCGCATGCGTCCCGCGTACCAATCTTTAAGGCGAAATTTTAGAGTTTCTGTGGTCATATCGGACGGCTTCTCAATCCATGAAGCTGGAGCGGTATAGACAGAAGGAATACCCAATAAAATCAAGTTTTTTCAAGGGTGTTGTCTATTTATGATTGACCGCAAAAGGCTGGGTGTTTGCTTAGGATCAATGCTGTGCTGCTGGATGGAAAATATTTGCGTACGCTTTGATGGATAGGATTTTGGTGCATGCCTCTGGAGGCATATCTTTGCAGCCGAAGGCAGCCCCAAGGAGAACAATAAATTGATCGTCAATACACCACAGCAGACATTCCGCGCAGCGCTGGGACAATTCTTTGTGAAGGAAACGAGCACAGAGAATCTCGCCGCTGCACGGTCATTTATTGAACGCTCGGAAACGGCAGGCGCCGATCTGCTCGTGCTCCCAGAGTGCATCATTGCGAGAAAGCTGGGCATGCCCGATTGGGGCCAAAAACAGGCTGAACCGCTCGACGGCCCTTTTGTGAGCGGACTGCGCGAAGCAACGCGCGGCCGTCGCGTGACAGTGGTTTGTACTGTGCAGGCAAAAATTCCAAACGAGTCGCGCTATGCCAACGATTTGCTGGTCATTCAGAACAGTGAGTTGCGGCTGACATATCAGAAAATTCATTTATATGACGCTTTTCGCGGTAAAGAAAGCAGCTATGCCGCCCCGGGCAATGTCCTGCCGCCAGTGCTTCAGATAGGGTCATTTAAAGTTGGATTTCTTACTTGTTATGACGTTCGTTTTCCGGAAATGACGCGGGCATTGGCGTGTGCCGGTGCAACGCTGCTCGTCGTTTCAGCTGCCTGGGTTAAGGGGGCTTTGAAGGAAATGCAGTGGGATCTCTGTCTGCGGGCGCGTGCGCTTGAAAATACCTGCTATCTCATTGGCGTGAGCGAATGCGGGCCGGCAACGGTAGGATCCTCCAAAGTGGTCGATCCGATGGGTGTGGTTATTGCACAGTGCGGGATTGACGAGCAACTGCTCATGGTTGATCTGGATCCGTGCAAGGTCGAAGCCTCTCGGCGTGCGCTTCCTGTGCTCGTGAACAATCGGTTTGCTCCGCCGGTGCTCCAAAAGCTGCCGCAGCAGTGAAATGAACGCACCGGCGAGCAATGCTCGAGCCGGTTCTCTTGGGGATGGGATCGCCTGAAACTGGTTTTTGCTACTTGACAAAACGGCGGGTTTCCGTAAAATCTCTTTTCTCACAGTAATGTGAGCGCAAAAATTCGAACGGTGGGTGTAGCTCAGTTGGTAGAGTCCCGGATTGTGATTCCGGTTGTCGTGGGTTCGAGTCCCATCTCCCACCCCATCCTTTCCAAAAGATCCTGCAGGTCATGCGGCCCGCGGGATTTTTTGCATTTGGGCATTTGGAATATGCACTAGAGCTTCGCTCACAAAAAAGCGGAAGCCTTCGAGAGCAGCTGTGCGCCGAAGAACTTCCGCTCAGGCAGTCTGAGCCCAACTCAATCAGGCCTGCTTGAGGAGTTCAAGCAGCTCGCTCACATGCGTTTTGGCTTTGACGCCGCGCAGGGCATGAATGATTTTGCCTTGAGGATCAATGACAAATGTGGAGCGCTCGATGCCGAAACACTTGCGGCCGTACATCGTTTTTTCTTTGAGTACGCCATAAAGGCTGCAGACGGTCTCTTCCTTGTCGGAGAGCAGCGGAAAGTTGAGGTTCTGCTTGTCGCGGAACGAGCAATGGCTCTTTACGCTGTCTCTCGAGACGCCGAGCACCTCATAGCCCAAAGCCTTGAAGTCGGCGAGATGGTCACGGAACCCTTGAGCTTCGGTCGTACAGCCCGCCGTATTGTCTTTCGGATAGAAATAGAGCACGACGCCGTTGCCGCGCAGGGCTGAGAGTGAAACCGGCGTACCGGCGTCACTCTCGAGCGTAAAGTCCGGTGCTTCCATGCCGGCAGTAAGTTCTGTCATCTCTTGTCTCCTTGAAATAGGTCGCACGCAGTCAAACCGTGCGGGCGGCAAAGCGCCCGCTGACGGTGCGATGAGTGTTCATTCTAAGAACGTTGAACTGGCCCAAGCCTTTGTCAAGGCAACGAAAGGAAACAGAAATAGAGCGGTCAGAACGCTGCTGCAGTGCGGTTCACGCCGGAGAGCGGCTGCGCCCCCGAGGCGATCATTTCTGGAATACGGCTCTGAGCAAGGTATTCTCGCGCCGCTTCCGGAAGCAGAATTTCGCTGCCGGTCGACTGCATGTAGTCGTGAAAAACGTCAGCTGCAGTTGGCAGAATCCATTCGCCGTTAGCTTGTCTGACCGATGTTTCATGAAGGCGAGCGGCACTGGTGCCGCACGTCCACACTTTGTAGTTGCGCATATAGGTGCAGAGGCAGCACTTTTCTTTGGCCGGCATTTCCGATGCAGGCGTGCCGCTGGCAGCGGCTTCCTGACGAAGACGCCATTCTTTCAGATAGCTGCAGTCACCATGATTGAGAAGATATCCGTAGGCCTCACAATTTGGCCGAATGTCCCCCGTTATGGCCGGAGACTGACGAAGCATGCGCATCGGGTAGCCAGTGGGAGAAAGGTGGTTGACGACGATGTCTTCAGGCTTCGCATTGAAATAGGCTTGCTTGACGGCATAGGGCAGGCCGCTCTCCTGCGCAACGGCAAAACGGGTTGCAGCCTGAATGCCGTCGCAGCCGGTATTGCTCATCATCTCGGCGGCTTCCCCGCCGGTAAAAATGCCGCCCGCAGCAATCACCGGAATATTGAGACCGCTCTTGGCAAGAAAAGCCTTCACGTCCTTCACAATGTCGGCAAGCGAATAGTTTGCCCAGTCCATGCCGAAGCCGAGGTGGCCGCCGGCAAGCGGTCCCTCAACAACAACATAATCCGGCAGTCGTCCTGTGGAGGCGCTCTTTTTTAAAAAGAGGTTCAGCGCCCGCGAAGAGGAAACAATGATGCCGATGAGCGCATCTTTAAAACGCGCGTGATCGGCCATGAGTTTCATGCTCGAGAGGTGAAGACCGGCCGAAAGTGTGATTCCGTCGATGCCGCCGTCAAGTGCGGCCGTCAGACGTGCACGCAGAGTTTCGAGCCCCGCATTCATCGTGAGCTTTTCCATGCAGTTGATCAGGACGAGACCATGTCCGGTAGCGCGGCTCATGACGTCGCTCACATAGCGGCGGGCCGCTTCCTTGACATTGTCAAGGTTGAAAGTCACGGCGCTCTTATCCATGTTGTCGCGTTCAGAGGCCGTGCGTTTAGCCTTTTCGGCAGTAAAGCGCGTACCGAATAGACGATCCGAAAGGTCCATCAGCATCGCGTCGGAAAGGTGCGCGATGCCGCCGAGCCGTTCAACGGCCAAAGCCAGTTCGGCTGTGGAGATATTGGTACCCATGCCGCCAAGCATCAGCGGGAGGAAGCTTCGTCCGCCGAGCATGAGACGATGGTTCTGAAGTGCAGTTGCGTGCGTCATATTGGCTCAAATCCTTCTGTTCTGTTTTTTCCGGCCGTTCTGATGCAGCTCGGATGGAAGCAAAGTTTTGCAGGCAGAGCGCTAAGAAAATCGTTGCAATTTCGGGGAAATATCTGTATAGGAAGCTTCGTTTTTTTACCTTGCTGTGTGCTAAGGCGAATTGACGGCATACGACTGCAGGTAGATTGAAGCATCCTGTTGCATAATGCGAAGCTTGATATGAAGGGCGAACACGATATTCAGGTCTTTGTGCTCGGCAAGGACTTCGCATTCGCTCCAATTCCGCAACGCCTCACTGCCTTGAGGCTGCTTACGCAGTCCTGAGGCGGAAGAAACACACAAAAAGAATCATGGAACCCTACGCCGCTGGCTGGCTTTCGATCGTTCCGCCGATCGTTGCCATTGCACTTGCGCTGCTCACGAAGGAAGTGCTTTCCTCACTTCTGATCGGTATCCTTACGGGCACGCTTATCTACGCGATCGGCACCGACGCCAACATCATCATGGGAACGCTCGAAACGACGTTCAAGCTGATGGGGGATAAGGTGGACTTCAATATCCTCATCTTCACGTCGCTCTTGGGCGCTTTGGTCTATGTCGTCGGCATGTCGGGAGGTACAAAGGCATACGGCAACTGGGCTGTACAGCGTGTGAAATCGCGTCGTGCGACGCTTATGTCGACTTCAGGTCTTGGCATCCTGATCTTCATTGACGACTACTTCAACTGCCTTTCCGTGGGCACTGTGATGCGTCCGCTCTGCGATCGCTACAACGTTTCGCGCGCAAAACTTGCCTACATCATCGACTCGACAGCCGCGCCGGTCTGCATCATTGCACCGGTGTCGTCTTGGGCTGCCGCGGTGGGCTCTTCACTTAAAGGCAATGCTGTCTTTGAGTCCGACATGGCTGCTTTCATCGCATCGATTCCATGGAATTTCTATGCGCTGCTGTCGATCTTCATGGTCTTCTTCATCATTTTCACAGGACTCGATTTTGGGCCCATGCGTACGAGTGAAGAGAAGGCGCTTCAGGGGAATGTCGGCGGCATTCAGGGCGGCGGCGCTGAACCGCCCAAAGCCAACCCGAGAGGAACGGTAATGGACATGCTGGTTCCGATCACTGCACTGATCATCTTTGCTGTTCTGGCATTGATGTATTCGGGCGGCTATTGGGGCGCGGATCCGGCGTACCACAGTTTTGCTGCATCCATTGGCAATTCGTCGGCTGCTGCCGCGCTGGTGTGGGCAGCCTTCGGTTCTGTTCTCGTTGCGCTTTTGCTCTACGTCCCCCGTCGGCTGGTGCCTTTTGGCGATTTTATGCAGGGGTTGGTGGAGGGCATGAAGCTCATGCTTCCGGCCAATATCATTTTGGTGCTTGCCTGGACGCTTTCGGGTGTCTGCCGAGACCTACTGTCAACGCCGCAGTTTGTTGAATCTTTGGTTTCTACGGCAGGCGGGGACTTTTCAGTGTTCCTTCCGGCTGCGGTATTCATCATCGCGGCTTTTCTCGCCTTTTCGACGGGTACTGCCTGGGGTACGTTCGGCATCCTGATTCCAATCGTTGTGCCGGTGGTTCAGGGTATTGATCCCACGCTCACGATTGTTGTTCTCTCTGCTACGCTCGCGGGTTCGGTTTTCGGCGACCACTGCTCGCCCATTTCAGATACCACGATTCTTTCGTCTGCAGGTGCCGGCTGCAATCATATTGAGCATGTTTCAACACAGCTCCCTTATGCGCTGCTTGTTGCATTCTGTTCGGCGGTGGGATATCTCGTTGCAGGCCTCTCCGGCGGGAATCTCTGGCTCTCGTTTGGCACGTCTCTGGGGCTCCTTATTGTTGCAGTGATCGTGCTTCACAATATGCGCCGTCGCAAACCTAAGATTCAGGCTGCCTAATAGCAGCTCAACATCTGCGCAGACTAACTGGATATACCGGCTAGGTTGGCACATAAAAGAAGACCCGCTAGGATTTTTTTCCGGGCGGGTTTTCTATTTAACGTATTCATGATTACACAAGTATTTTATGCAGTCAGTAGACAGCAGCAAAGAGATATATCTGTTAATACTTGGCTTGATGAATAAATGAACCGACGTGAGCGGAATTCATTTATTAAATGATGAGGTGAGAAACATAATCTTTACAAGTCGTTGCTTGATGAGAAATTAAGCACTCAAAATAATGAAGTTCATATTTCATCTAATTGGATGTAAAGATCGGGCATCATATTAGTGATAGCGCAAGTATCCCAAATTGTATAAGCATAATCGCTAGTTGATTAGAGCTGTCAGTGATTGTTTATATCAATGGCTTGATTTGTTGCCTGATAAACATGATTATAGAAGACGGGTTTTATCGCTGTCTTATGTTCATCAATATGAGCTATGTATTTAAGAATGATTTTCATTATTGAAAACAAAAGATTTATTGCTACACCTTGCATCGGGGTTGCATAATGAGCGAAGAACAACGGATACATTCAAGCTAAAAACATGAAAAAGTGATGTATCTGCGATGTACAAAAGATGATGGGTCAGAGGGGATGAGATGAAAAATGTATCTATGAATGGCATTTTCTCGAGGAATGTGGAGATATTTATTTCTCTAGCTAAAACAAAGTCATTTCAAAAGACGGCGTCAATTTTTGGATTGTCAACCTCTTCTATTTCGCGTGAACTAGTAACGATTGAAAATAAATTAAAGGTTACACTCGTAGATCGTTCTTGCCGTCCTTTGATATTGACTCCTGAAGGGCGTAAGTTATTAAGCGAACTCATTCCTATAATGAATGAATCGCAACGGGCAGTTGCTTTGGCACGAGAAGCTTCGAATTTCCATCCAAGCTTAAGAATTGGTTTTATAGATAGCTTTTCTTATGATGTTGTTCCACAGTTCATTACTGTGATGCAGTCAAAAATATCAAAGTTCATATGTTTGACTGGAGGCGCAGACAGACTTGTAGAGAGACTTTTATCTCATGAGGTGGATGTAATATTAACCATTAATCCTTGTTTTGAAATTCCAGATTTAAGGCGTCACCTCCTTCTGCGAGAACCCTCTGTTCTTATTTTTCCAAAATCACAATATGATTTTAGAAGATATTTTAGAAGTTGGGAAGATTTAGCGCATTGTGGCCTACCATTTATTCGTAATTATTCTTTCAGTGGTGGAGGGCAATTGGAAAGTCAACATTTAACTACTCATGATTTAAAGTTAATGGGAACTATTCAAACTGATAATAATGGACTTCGCATTAAATTGGTTTCTGACGGTAAGGGATGGGCAATTGTCGTCCACTTACTCTTTTACAGCATGAAAAATTATTGAGTAAGCTGACGATTTACTCGGTTCCTTCACCATTAATAGAACGAAAGGTTTATATTCTTGGACGGTCCAACATTTCTGTTGACCTATATAGAGATATTGTTGATAGTCTTGCTAATATTTTAAACTCTGAAGTAATCCCAAGATTAACAGAGATTTTCTCCCCTACTATTGTTAAATCGATTGAAGTGTATCCGTATACTAATAAATAGTAAATGAATTAAAAGTGTTGGAAGGTTAGTCTAAACGGGATGAATGCATGAGCTGCAATTTAAAATTGCATAGCATGAAAACTTATTGATCCTATAGAACATTCTTTTACGATTGAAGCGTAGGGGATGCTTCGACTCTAGAGGAATATATTGTTTCTCTTGGCATTTCCTTTTATAAGGAGATTTTGCCATGTCTCTGCTTGTTTTGCTTCTTGCTGCTGTTGTTGTGTTTATCGCTGGCTGGGCAGTGATAAAACGTTATCCAACAGTGATTGTATTGTTTGCTGCAGGGTTAATAATGATTGGTCTCGCTATTCTGTTCGGGGCTGATTCTATTCTTCCTAAAAATGCTAAAACTACTGGATTAATCTGGTTTGATGCTATTGATATCATTCGGCTTGCCGCTATTAAGCAGGTTGCCGGTATTGGCATGATTATTATGGTTGCAGGTGGTTTTGCAAAATATATGGAAACCATCGGCGCTTCTGGTGCGCTTGTACATGCATGTATCTCTCCGCTGAAAGCTCTTCATAGCCCCTATATTGTTTTGGGGCTATGTTATCTTGTTGGTGCCGCCATGGTGCCAGTCGTTCCTAGTCACGGCGGTATGGCGATGTTGCTTTTAACGACGATGTATCCCATTCTTTTAAATTTGGGAGTTTCAAAAGCTGGTGCAGCAGCAGCAATTTTTTGTTCAGGTACTATCGGAATGGGGCCGGGGACAGGAACTGCACTATACGCTGCTAAAATCGCAGATATTGAGCCTATTGTATATTTTGTCCATTACCAACTTCCAGTGGCTATTCCAATGATTTTGGTGATAGCAATTTTGAATATTTTTGTTCAGAGGTATTTTGATCGTCGAAATGACGATGTTTATGAAGAATCAATATTTGCATCTGATAAGGTATTGAAAGTAGGTCCTCCAACTTATGCAATTTTGCCTGTTTTGCCTATTGCTTTATTATGTATCTTTTCAAAATTTGGTTATTCAGCAATTCAATTAAATACGGTAACTGCACTTTTATTGAGTTGGGTAATAGGCGTCATTGTCGAACTGATTCGGGTTCGAAATGTAAAGCAGGTTTTCCAAGATGCTATGGCTATGATCAAAGGCATGGGATCATTGTTCTCAACGATCGTGGCTTTGATTATTGCTGCTGAAGTATTTGCAACGGGCATCAAACTGTGTGGACTGATCACTTTGCTTCTTGATGGCGCAAATGCAGGTGGTTTGGGGATAACAGGAATGTCCGCAGTCCTTTCAGGGCTGATTGCAGTGGTTTCCTTCCTGACAGGCAGTGGTGTTGGTGCGCTGACAAGTTTGGGTTCAATTGCCACCGATGTTGCGAACGGGTTGGGCGGAAATGTGACCCAGCTCATCTCATCTATGCAGTTTACTGCTGGTCTTGCAAGAGGCATTTCTCCAGTGGCAGGCGCAACAATCGTTGTTGCCGCTGCTGCAGGTGTGAGTCCAATAGCCATTGTGCGTCGTACCGCTATTCCGATGGCAGGTGCTTGGATAGTAATGATGATTGGAAATTATTTACTCTTAAATTAAATAAGTCCGCTTGGTTGCTGATTATTTTTAATTGGGGAATTTAAATGAATTCAAATAATCATATTACTGTTGATCAAATTAAGAATGATGCCGAGGTTATCAAAAAAGAACTGGTGGAGTGGCGGCATTATTTGCATGCTCATCCCGAGCTTTCATTTAAAGAGGAAAGAACCACTCATTACATTGTAAATAAGCTAAAAAATTTTGGATATACAGATATTCAAATTGGCTTTGGACCATTAAAAACTGGAGTTATGGTTGAGATTGGAGGCGGAAGACCTTGTGTCATGCTTCGTGCTGATATCGATGCCTTGCCAATTCAAGAAC
>PPYF01172090.1_pt1 | contig 16472 bp, 15 predicted proteins | sample 1559871 | NCBI WGS metagenome assembly PPYF01 (sample SAMN08240021, study PRJNA423297) | Human gut metagenome, whole genome shotgun sequencing project.
AACGTGAGCAGACCCTGAACCAGATGCTGGTTGAGATGGACGGCTTCGAAGGTAACGAAGGTATCATCGTTATCGCGGCAACCAACCGTCCGGACGTACTTGACCCTGCGCTGCTGCGTCCTGGCCGTTTCGACCGTCAGGTTGTGGTCGGTCTGCCGGACGTTCGCGGTCGTGAACAGATTCTGAAAGTGCACATGCGTCGCGTACCGCTGGCGCCGGATATCGACGCGGCAATCATTGCCCGTGGTACGCCTGGCTTCTCCGGTGCGGACCTGGCGAACCTGGTGAACGAAGCGGCGCTGTTTGCCGCGCGTGGTAACAAACGCGTTGTGTCGATGGTTGAGTTCGAAAAAGCGAAAGACAAAATCATGATGGGTGCGGAACGTCGCTCCATGGTGATGACGGAAGCGCAGAAAGAATCCACCGCATACCACGAAGCGGGCCACGCGATTATCGGTCGCCTGGTACCGGAACACGATCCGGTGCATAAAGTGACGATTATCCCGCGTGGTCGTGCGCTGGGTGTGACCTTCTTCCTGCCTGAAGGCGACGCAATCAGCGCCAGCCGTCAGAAACTGGAAAGCCAGATCTCGACCCTGTACGGCGGTCGTCTGGCGGAAGAGATCATCTACGGCGTTGAACACGTTTCCACCGGTGCGTCGAACGATATTAAAGTCGCGACGAACCTGGCGCGTAACATGGTGACTCAGTGGGGCTTCTCCGACAAACTCGGTCCGCTGCTGTATGCGGAAGAAGAGGGTGAAGTATTCCTGGGCCGCTCTGTAGCCAAAGCGAAACACATGTCCGATGAAACCGCGCGTATCATCGACCAGGAAGTGAAGGCGCTGATCGAACGTAACTACGGTCGTGCGCGTCAGTTGCTGAACGACAACATGGACATTCTGCACGCGATGAAAGATGCGCTCATGAAATATGAGACCATCGATGCGCCGCAGATTGACGACCTGATGGCCCGTCGCGACGTGCGTCCGCCAGCGGGTTGGGAAGAACCGGGTTCGTCCAACAGCAACAACTCTGGCAGCACCGGCAAGCCGAGTGCACCGCGCCCGGTTGATGAACCGCGCGCGCCGGACTCTGGCACCATGTCAGAGCAGCTGGGCGATAAATAAGTTCTCCCTCGTGGAAGACTGTGCATCATCTGAAACCCTGGGGCTTGCCCCGGGGTTTTTTATATTTAAGAAAGAGAAAACAAAGGACTCGCTATGAAACTCACCGCCCAGGGCTCTATCCTGGATCTCTCCCATCCTCACGTCATGGGGATCCTCAACGTCACGCCGGACTCTTTTTCCGACGGCGGCAAGCACAACACGCTGGTTGAGGCGGTGAAACATGCGAATCTGATGATTAACGCTGGGGCCACTATCGTTGACGTGGGCGGTGAGTCTACCCGTCCAGGCGCGCTGGACGTCAGCGTTGAAGAAGAGCTTGAACGCGTGATTCCGGTAGTAGAAGCCATCGCTCAGCGCTTTGAGGTATGGATCTCTGTCGATACCTCCAAGCCGGAAGTGATCCGTGAGTCAGCCCGCGCAGGGGCGCATATTATCAACGACATTCGTTCACTCAGTGAACCGGGGGCGCTGGAGGCGGCGGCCGAAACCGGGCTCCCGGTGTCGCTGATGCACATGCAGGGCAACCCGAAAACGATGCAGGACGCGCCGAAATACGACGATGTCTTTGCTGAGGTGAACCGCTATTTCGTTGAACAAATTGCGCGCTGCGAACAGGCGGGGATCTCAAAAGATAAATTGTTGCTCGACCCGGGGTTCGGTTTCGGTAAAAATCTCTCCCATAACTATGCATTACTGGCGCGTTTGTCAGAATTCCATCATTTCGGCCTGCCGCTGTTTGTCGGTATGTCGCGCAAATCGATGATTGGTCAACTGCTAAACGTGGGGCCGTCGGAGCGCCTTAGCGGCAGCCTGGCGTGCGCGGTAATTGCTGCCATGCAGGGCGCGCACATTGTTCGCGTCCATGACGTTAAAGAAACTGTTGAAGCGATGCGTGTGGTTGAGGCCACCTTGTCTGCGAAGGGAAATAAACGTTATGAGTAATCGTAAATATTTTGGTACCGATGGGATCCGTGGTCGCGTGGGCGATGCGCCGATTACCCCTGATTTTGTCCTGAAGTTGGGATGGGCGGCAGGTAAGGTGCTGGCAAGCCACGGTTCGCGCAAAATCATCATCGGTAAAGATACCCGCATCTCTGGCTACATGCTGGAATCGGCGCTGGAAGCCGGCCTGGCGGCAGCGGGTCTGTCTGCCTCTTTCACCGGCCCGATGCCGACTCCGGCGGTAGCCTATCTGACCCGTACCTTCCGTGCCGAAGCCGGTATCGTTATCTCCGCCTCGCACAACCCGTTTTATGATAACGGCATCAAGTTCTTCTCTATCGACGGCACCAAACTGCCGGACGAAGTGGAAGAGGCCATTGAAGCCGAAATGGAAAAAGAGATCACCTGTGTCGACTCCGCCGAGTTGGGTAAAGCCAGCCGCATCGTTGACGCCGCGGGGCGCTACATTGAGTTCTGCAAAGGCACCTTTCCAAACGAACTGAGCCTTAACGGCCTGAAAGTGGTGGTGGACTGCGCAAATGGCGCAACCTATCACATCGCGCCAAACGTGCTGCGTGAGTTGGGGGCGACCGTGATCGCCATCGGCTGCGAGCCGAACGGCGTGAACATTAACGAGGAAGTGGGCGCCACGGATGTACGCGCGCTGCAGGCGCGCGTGCTGGCCGAGAAAGCTGATGTTGGCATCGCGCTGGACGGCGACGGTGACCGCGTCATCATGGTTGACCATCAGGGTAATAAGGTCGACGGCGACCAGATCATGTACATTATTGCTCGCGAAGCGTTGCGTCAGGGGCAACTGCGCGGCGGTGCGGTCGGCACGCTGATGAGCAATATGGGCCTGGAAGTGGCGCTCAAACAGCTGGGTATTCCATTTACTCGGGCGAAAGTGGGTGACCGTTACGTGCTGGAAAAAATGCAGGAAAAAGGCTGGCGTATCGGGGCGGAAAACTCCGGTCATGTGATCCTGTTGGATAAAACCACCACCGGTGACGGCATCGTGGCGGGTTTGCAGGTACTGGCGGCGATGGTGCGCAACAATATGAGTCTGCATGATCTGTGCAGCGGCATGAAAATGTTCCCACAGTTGCTGGTTAACGTGCGTTACACCGCAGGTTGCGGCGATCCGCTGGAACATGAAAGCGTGAAAGCGGTGATGGCGGATGTTGAAGCTACGTTGGGGTCACGCGGGCGCGTTCTGTTGCGTAAGTCTGGCACTGAGCCATTAATTCGTGTGATGGTTGAAGGTGAAGATGAAGCGCAGGTGACGGAATTTGCGCATCGTATTGCCGACGCGGTGAAAGCGGTGTAATAATGAAGTAAGTAAGATGATGAACTGATAGTTAAGGGTATCGGTTCATCATTTAATTGATGTTGTGTATATATATTATGCTTTGAAATTAACAGCCTGAATACTAATTATTTCCCTTTTTCTATATTTGTATTTGTAAATTAAAAGTGTTATCAGCTATCTGCAAGAAGAGTGATTTGAAATTTTCTAAATAGGCTGAAATATTTTTTATTTTTCAACTGGAATGGTTTAAATATACTGGACTGTTTGCTATTGTGGGTTATTAATGAATTGCCGTGGCATCCATTTATTCCATAAATAAATGTCGTGATTAATATCATTCGTGTTCTGGATGCATCTCCTCTGATAGTTTTATTTTTATATATGAATATAATCCTAATTTATTAGGGCTTGCTCATTGCTACTGTCTGAATATGAAACTCATCTATATAATATTTCTTCGTGGTGAATTTGTTCCCACGACATATATTTTTTAAGGAAAAAAGATGAGTACTATGACGTTAGATTTAAAGGGAAATGTCGCTCGTAAAGTGGCTAAACTCAAAGAAATGAAAAAGCAGCGTGGTGTAACTCTGCTTGAAATCATCATCGTTCTGGGCATCATTGGTGTTATTGCTGCAGGCGTTGTAATTCTGGCTCAGCGTGCGTTCACTGCTCAGGATATTACTGACACCATTAACTATACTAACTCCGTGCGTACTTCTATGGAAGAAGCGTATAAAGATGCTGGTTCATATCCAAATGATAAGAGCCCGTATGCCGCAACCAAAACTACTATTGGTCAAAACGCAACTAGCACCAGCGCAGCAATCGAAATGCTGGTATCTATGGGTAAAGTGTCTAAAGATGAAGCATTCAACAGCTTCTCTAACGACGCGTTCCAGATTGGCGGCGTGAAAACCTCTTCTTCTGCTAGCGGTAACAAAGCGTTCTACGTGCTGGTCAACGGCCTGGATTCTGAAACCTGCCGTAACTTCATTTCTCAGATCGGTAGCAAATGGGAGTACGTAGGAGTCATTTCTGGTAAAACCGGTACTCAGATAAACGGTACGCCGACTACACTGGATGGCTCAACTTCTAAAGACGTTCTGAAAACGCTGACTGCTGACAAACTGAATGCGGGTACTATCGTTCAGACTTGTACTAACACCGGTACTGATAACGTTATCGTGTTAGGTAGCCGTTAATTCTTATTGCTAATCCATATCCGCCCCATTAGGGGCGGATATTATGTTTTTTCATTGGAATAAATATGATTAGGCCGCGCAAGGATTCCGGTTTTACGTTACTGGAAATGATAATAGTTCTGGCAATTTCGGGCGTTGTCTTGACTTTCTACGCGGTGTACGCCAGAAAGGAAGCTGACCGTACTGCTCGCGAAAATGTTTCTTCAGCATTAGTTCAGGAAATGAAAGGGATAGTGGCATTTACGCTTGACGCTGATGCAACCGATGATGGCAACCCGCTGTATTTGAGTGATAGTAAAGATTATGATGCCTATCATCGCCGTATTGAAAATAAAGCCAATGATAAAGATACGGGAAGCTCGTCTAATTATTATCTTTGGGGCGATGGCAATGATCCCGTCAACCAGCAGCGCTTTAATTTTATAAGCAAATCATGCAAGTCCGTGCTGAAGTCAAATTATGAGTTTGGCAAGGGATATCTGCCCTGTCAGCTCAGCGACGTGGCAAAAAACAATAATGCCAAAATTAACCGGGTCGGTTTTTATGCCCCTGACGACAGCTCGACGAGCGGTGGAAGCTCCAGCACAACGGATACATTTGCTGTAAACCGCCTTGATATTATTGTTGAGTTCAAAAGCGATACTAAAAAAGAAAAATTAACGTTTGCTGAATATTACCCGCAGCTCAGCAGGGCGTTAGCCAATGCCCGCCTGGCAATCTCCAGCGCGGTTGTGGTGCATCGGGCCAGTTCATCCGCTAACTGGCAGGTTGTTATGCATAAGAATGATGCTAATTCGCCAGTAGAATTTGCTGATGTCGCCAACAATATTGGGACGTTGAACAATTACGCTTCAGATCAGTTCGGCGTACGTTTCTCATTTAACATGAGTGATAACGATCCGAATGGCAGCGGTGGTTCTGGTGGCGGTGCCAACCTTTGCTGGAACGCTAACGAATCAAAAGTGACGATGTGTCTCGAAGGAGAAGAGGGCGCAGGAAGCCACGGGGAAGACAAAGTTGTCGCGCTGAACATGGTCGATAAAGACGATCCGGCATCGCAGAGATTAGGGACGATGGCGAGTAACGTCGTTATGGAGAATACAGCGCATCGTGTTTATATCTTTAAGCGTAGAGACGGTTCGCTGTATCCGTCAGTAGATTCGCCTGAATTTATCACTTATGAAGATCCGAATGATGGCTCATTAACCTATCATGGTGAGTTAACTATCACTGATAAAAATATGAGTGAGCCTAGTGATACAAGTCGCGAACAACGTTCCAACGACTATTTATGGACGACATGGGATGCTTTTGAATTGGTTACGCCACCAATAATAGATTATGTCAGCGCTCAGGCTGGGCAGGAAATCGGGAATGACCATGGCTATACGCCAAAATACGATGATGGTAATGGCCAGTATGATAATAGCAATGAACCCAATTCTATCCGTTTCCCGGTGCAAACTTGCCCAATGGTCAAACAAAGCATTGTGCTACGTGACGCAAATGGTAATCCTATTACTGGAAGTGATGGCACTGTAAAGAAAATTGACGTTGAACGGTATCTTTTTCCTCGATTTAGCGCGGCGATTACTTCAGTTTCTGCGTACAGGACAAATGTAGCAACATCACTGAATGAGATAAGCAAGAACCGAGCGAATATGAATTCATATGCTGAAGTTGGACAATTAGGAGGAGTAACGATACAGGTTAATTTCGCCGAGCAAAATCTGGATCATCCTACTGACTATGACCCCGGGGCATCGCGTAACGAAGCATCGCACTTGAGGTATCAGAACGTTAAGTATCTCTGGATTTTGAGCGCGGTAATGGGAATGTACGCTCCTGATAGCGGTGAGGGTGTTAATACTATTAACCCTTCCTCTATCGCATATACAGTAACAAGATGGTGTAGTTCCATTCCGCAGGAAGGAACCCCCGCGGATTTATTAGATAGCTATGTGTATCAATAAGTAAAGTACATGGAGTTTTGTATGGTTGATGGAATGGTAAGACTCTGGCGTTATGGTTTGGGTGGCATGATTTTATTAATGTCAGTTGATGCATTAGCGGTAACAAATAATACACCTGTTACTCAGCCCAATGGTGTAGCAAACACGATGAAAACCAGCGGGGTTAACCCTTTTGCGACAACGACAGAGACGGTTGCAAAAAGTAGTGTGAAACCTTTGGTGATTCATGAGAATCAACTTCTCAGCGAAAGTATAAAAGCTTGGGTAAACGGTAGTGGCTACAAACTATTTTGGAACAGTAAGAAAGATTTTGTTGTATATAGCGCTATAACGATTAATGGCAATTCTGATGATGAGATTTTTCAGGCGCTAGGAGAACTCTTCTTCGCCGAAAATTATGGTCTGGTAGTGAAAAACTATCAAAAGAATCGCGTCATTGTGATCGATGAAATGTAATGGATATACCAATGAAAATTAAAACAGGAATTCTTCTCGTTACGTTCGTTTTGCAGGGCTGTGTAAGCGATTTTGAGGAAAAATACGATGCTGAAAATGTATTAAAAGAGAATATGCAAAGTACGACATCGCAGGAGTCTGCCAGGACTAAACCGTACATTAAGTACGATGGCGCCTTTTTGGGTAAACAGGTCAAATACAGTATTGAGCAACAGCGAATTATGGAAAAGCATGTGAAAATCGCCTCCTACGAGCCGACGACACTGGCCACAATTCTTGAAGCGGTGTCTGCGCAGACCGGCGTCAGCTATCGCATTAATGCCAGTCCTTTGGGGGCGCAGGGTGCCGCCAAAGGCGCGGAAAACTGGGATATTCCACATTCTGTCAAGTTTGATGGTACGTTCGAAGAGTTCATGACCTACATCGCCGCACTCTATGATGTGAGCCCTAAACTGGATGAGAACCGTGTGCTCAAGGTGAATGTGTTTGAATCCTACGTAATCAAACTTGATTTCTATGGTGAGAACAACAAATCAGAAACCACACTCGATCTTTCCGGAAACGAAGCAACATCGGGCGGCGGCCTGACCGGAAAATCTGAAACGAAGTTTGAGTCCTCATTCTGGGATGACGTAGAAGATATGGCGAAAAACTACGTTTCATCCGGCAACTATAACTTGTTTAAAGACAGCGCAGTGCTGATGGTCAACGCGCGTCCGTCAGAGTACGAAGCGCTGAGCCAGGCGCTGGACAAATACAAAGCGGACAACAGCCGCCAGTTTATCGTGACGTATAAAATCTTCACGCTAGATAAAAGTAAAGTGAAAGAAATTGGTGGTGGAATTGATCTGACGTTTACAGACGCACACAACACCACAACGTTAACATCCAGCATGCTGAGTTCACTGACCGGTGGCATTTCAGCGGGTTGGAAAAACAGCCACTTCGATATCAACGGTGGTTTGGATGCACTTTATCAGTTAACAGGGAGTCGTTCGCTGCAAAGCGGTTCATTTATTACGCGTAATAACATGCCGGTACCGCTGAATATGACGAAATCACAATACTATGTTTCCAGTCGTACACGTACAACGGATGACAATGGTGAGGTGAACGTTGCTATCGAAACGTCTGAGATGGTAACCGGTACGAGCTTCATTCTCACGCCGCGCGTACTGTCCGATGGCCGAATTGAAGTCGTAAGCGGCTTCACTAAGCGCTATCTCGAATCTCTTGAAACGTTTGATGATGTGCAATTACCTAATGTGAGCACGACGGAATCTTTCAACTCCTCGATCATTATGCCTGGTGATTTGCTTATTGTGGCTAAATATGATGTGAAAGAAGAGAAAGGTGGCCTTGGTTATCAGGTCCTGGGCGCTGAGAGCAAGGATACTGATGACACTGCCACAGTCGTTATGGCCGTAGGGATTGATTATTATCGTCAACCATTGACCTCCCGCTAATGACCGGAGGAAAGATGAACGAAGCGCTAAAAAGCAATAACATTCTGACGGGATTATATTGGGAGCCTGCTAATCTTGCTGAGCTAGAGCCTGCAACGCAGGCTCTATTCCGCGGGATGATAAAGGGCAACCGAAGGCTCCAATATCGGGATGGCGATGGCAAGGCTGCAACAGGATACAGCGGTAAGATTTCAACCCTATATGAGCCTTTTGCCATTTATGTAAAAGAGCTATATGGCGATGGGTTCTATTTTGCACACGAAGATGATAATTCAACCTATCTTCTGATTGTTAATAATGGTCGTATTGTTGCCGGAACTGATTGTTTTGTTGACCGTACGTTATTTAGCGAGTTAATAAACCATGCTAATACATATGCCAACCTGGAAGTTACGCCATTAACAGAGTTGCAAATTGACGCTGTAATTGAAAGGTGTAGAGCTCGACAGGTCTTCCTGAAGCGTCGCCGACATTTCTTTATTAGCTGTATCTTTATAGGGGGCATCATATTGTTAATGGTGCTGGCCTTAGCGCTTCATTTTTGGGCAGCAGGATAACCTATGCTAGATAATCTTTATTTCTGGAAAAATAACAATGGTGGCGGTGGTGCATTTGGTATCATCACCATTGCCGTCGTTCTTTTCGTTTTGTGCGCAGCTGGGGGGGGCGGTGGCTGGTATTACTTTGTTAAAATGCCTGCCGATCAGTTGGCTGAACAAAAGCAGAGGGAGATTCAGGAAAAGCAAACAGATATCGCTTCGATTAAAGATTACTATGAGAAATCCTTTTCGGGAGCCGATTTTAACACCGTAATTACGGTGTTAAGCGAACTTCGCAAAAGTGCTTACCCTATTTCGATGCTACTGGGCATTGAGTCGAGGGACGTTTTCTGCGATAACAGGAAATGCAATATGCATTTCAAGCTCGATAAAGATGCAATTCTAACGCAGCCGGAAATCATTTTTTGGGGCAAGCCTTATAAGGCATCCGTACCTATAGCTAAGAAAGGTAAAAAGGATAAATTTGACCTGGAGTATTCAAACCTTGATTCTAAAATGAATGGAAATAAGCTCCTTGCTGCATATAAGTCCGGGAAAAAAGATCTTGGTCTTTATTCATGCAACGAGGTTATGAGTTATGTGAATACTTATAACTCTCTAATAAAAAGCAGACATGGTGGAACTTCCAAAAATAACGATGGGTTATTGATTGTTAAAAATGCACCGAAATCAAAAGTCGCCGACCTTGAAAAGAAGCTAATGGGTAGTGTAAAACGATATGATATGTTATCCGGAACCTGGGAAATAACAATGCAATCCAGGTCATCAGGTGCTCTTAATGAGGTGGGTGAATTAAGTATACAAGCTCTGCTTTATAAACAGTCGTATAAAGACGCGTTTTTAGTTAATAAAATTGAATCGCTGAAGAATGGAATGAAGATTTCTGGAGGATTAGTATGCAAAGGTTAAAATTGACGGTAACGGGTTGCTTAATTCCATTATGTGTTGGGATGGCATTAGCCGCACCGACAACGGCAATGCCTTCTCCGGAACACCCCAATTCTAAGCCTTCTGTATCTCAGGCTGTTGATCATCTTTCGCTTGCTTCGGAGCAGCCTGAAAAGGAGGCAGTCTCTGATTCTACTGATATGCAGAACCATATCAAAGAGATGGTCGAGCAGGACTACAGCTATGAGAAAGCCCGTCGTGAATTAAAAAACGAACTTGAAATGGAGAAAATGCGTAGTGAACTTCGCAAGTTGCGTGGTGAAGGTAAAAATAAAACCGTAGTTGCTGCTCCACCTAAGGGTCCGCAGTCAGATGAAACTGCGAAACCTGCTCAAAAATCAATACCCGCTCCGCGCGTTGTGCTGGATAGCCAGATTGGCGGCTTGTCTCGTGTAGCTGTAGTGGCTGGAGATAATCTGATGTACGTCAATCCAGGTGAAGTCTTTGAGGTTGATGGATACCACTTCAAGCTGGGCGCGGATCGTAAGTCAATTTTAAGGGTTGAGGATGCCATAAAGTGAGTTTAGCGTTTGTCCAGATACCGCAAGATGACCTGCTTACGGACAGATGGGAATATCAGGAGTTTGAGGGTATAGGTATAACGGCTTCCCGCGATCTGCAGGACTATTTATTGGTCACGGATCTATCTATTGATCGACTCTTTGAGCTTCGTATCAATGTCGAGCGCCTGAGAACGCAGTATAAACGTCCGGTCGTTGGTTTTGCGCGAGTTTCTGAAGATGAGTATTTCCAGATCGTTGAGCTAATATCATTGCGGGAGTTGAAAAATGCCAACAAAGATATTGATATCACCGATACGCAGAAACGGCTGGCAAGTATTTTACTGCGTGCGGTTGATATGGGGGCTAGCGACCTTCATATAACTCGCAACGATGTTTTGGCTCTGCTGGAAGCTCGCGTGAACGGCGTATTAATGCCTTTTATGCAAATCAAATCTCAATTGTGTGATGAGCTTATTTTTGTTCTGTACAACGTAGAGGCGACAACGCGAGATACAACGTGGAACCGTGCTATTCCACAAAACGCGAACATTCTTTATACGCTTGATAATAAATCATTCCGTTTTCGCTATGCGCATTTCCCAATCTTTGGTGAAACACCGGACTGCTATCATGCGGTATTGAGGATTATTCCATCAGGGCTACAGAAAAATAACGTTGGCTCGCTTGATAAGCTAAACATATCGGAAGAAGAGATTCACGATCTCAAAAAAATATTAAGTAACCCCTATGGTGCCTATGTTATTGCCGGTACCACGGGGTCAGGGAAGTCGACAACCCTCAAAAACCTGATGGAGTGGTTGCAGATAAATCGCTATGACGATCGTGGCTGCTTCCTTACCGTTGAGGATCCCGTTGAGTATCAAATTTACGGGGCGAAGCAGAGCTCGGTTGTGGGGACGGAAAACGGAGGTTTTCACGCGGCGATTAAGTCGGCACTGCGTCGCGACCCTGATGTGCTGATGGTAGGTGAAATCCGAGACTCAGTTTCTGCAAACGCCCTGGCCGGCGCTGTTGAGAGTGGGCACTACTGCTTTACCACCGTCCACGCGGGAAATATCGTATCTCTGCTGCAGCGCATGTCAGCGCTGGGTATTGGGAGCGACAAGCTTTCGACGCCAGGGTTTATCGCTGGCTTACAGTGCCAGAAACTGGTACCCGTGCTCTGTGAAAATTGCAAAACAGAGCTTGAAACGCGCACCATTTCGGGCCGTGAATTTACGATATATACCGCCGGGGAAAACGGCTGCCCGCAGTGCAAACAGAGTGGTATCAAGGGCCGTCAGCTGGTAATGGAGTACTTCCTGCCTACGTATGAGGAGATGGCAACCATCTCCCGACAGGAATGGTTGAGCACGTTTACGCTATGGCGTAAAAAACGAGAAGCCGCACCGGGACTTACAGAAGGGTTTGAGATCCGTGAAAAAGTCATGGCGCACGTATTAAAAGGGCGTATCGATGCCCGATGGTTCGCCATGGAGTTTGGCGAACTGGCTCAGGAAGATCTGGAGATGATCGTTGAAAAAATTCGCTAAAAAACAGCGCCTCTATATTTACCAGTTTTGCGCAGACATGGTTAAGGCCGGGCTTCCGCTGTTCGACTCCCTTCAAAAGCTACAGCAGGAAGGGCGCCCACTGTTAGGAAAATCATTCAGTAATAAGCTGGCTGATGTGCTAATGAAAATGAAGCAGGAAACGTCCGTTTCCGCCGTTTTTTCAGGAATGGTTCCCAATACCGAGTTGAGCGTGATTACAGCGGCTGAGAAAAGTGGCAGCCTGGCCGATGGTTTTCTGACGCTGGTATCGGTGATTCAATATAACGAAGAGATACGTAAGAAGATTATGGGAGCACTCATGTTCCCATTAATTATGATATCGATCTCGTTAGTGGTTATTGCCGGTTACGCAATGAAAGTATTCCCGGCGTTTGCCTCCGTTGTGCCAGTGGATAAATGGCCTGGAGTGACTCAGAATTTATACAACTTTGGTACCGCGCTCTATAATGGCCTATGGGTGAAAATATTAATTGGATTCATTCTGCTGGTTATCACCATTAAAATGGCCATGGCAAACCTGAACGGCCCGTTAAGAAATAAAGTTCTGGACCGGGTTTTACCGTTTTCAACCTATCGACAGCTGGCATCGTCGATCTTTCTTAACAACTTATCATTGATGTTAAGTAACAACATTCCATTGACCGATTCGTTGGCGATTATCCGCCTGAATGCGAATCGATGGTTACGCTGGCATCTTGACGTGATGATTGACAATATGGCGAAAGGCATGCACTACAGTAAGGCGCTTTCATCCGGATTGATGGGCACGGAAGAATTGCTGAATATCAGTTTATATGCCGAACTACCGTCATTTAATGAAGTTTTGCTCGCGGTTTCCGATCGTGCCAGGGAACGTATCCAGGAATATATTAAAAAACTGGCGGCGCTGTTGAAAAACCTGGCGACGGTCATCCTGGGGGGCTGCGTAATCTGGGTATTCGTTTCCCTGTTTGCGTTAATGGATACATTATCAAAAATGACGGGCTCATAAAGAATGCGTAAATATATGACGAAAGCGGCAGCGGCACTCATGGCGACTGCAATGTTCTTATGTGCAACCGACGCCCTGGCGGGGGGGGTGTATGGATTTGGCAGTCGTAGCTCCGGTCAAAAATGTGATCTCTGGACATTACCATTTCCAGTTGCATTTCAAAAACCGACTAAAAATGAGAGGTACGATTACGACGTCAATGTTATATGGGTTGACGATGATTCAGTTCGTGGAATGGATAAATATTACAATCTTTATCGTACACCTGATGGGAAATCCACATGGACTAATAGCCCTCGTGTTATGAATGGACAAAGTACTCTATATTGCGAAAAATCTAATCAGTGTACTATTGACGGAGGCAGTGTTGGGAAGGGAATTTCTGCTTATGACAATCTTGTGCAAGAATTTTCGAAAGATAGCGTCCATGTTTATGCATTTTCACCAAATAGTAATGGGGATTATACATGGCTCTATTTACCTGTCCATAAGGTAAAAGTGTTGCGCGTTGAATATTTTACACCTTATGACGGGGCGGAACGCACAGGGCTTAAATCATTCGTGGAACCACTTTATTTTGAATATCGGGCTACAGGAAATGGTAGTGAGATGAAATTGAATGGCTGGGGATCAACTTCGGTTAATACAGGGTCTGTCAAACTGCCAGATACGTTTGATCCTGTGTTGAGTTCTGATATTCAGGTGTCTATTATCCGCGATGGTTCTGTTAGTTCGGATGATTCTCCTAAGGTTGTAATTCATTCCTTAGATAATAGTCAACTTGCTATCGTCCCAGGCACATGTAAATAAGGATAAATAAAATGCGCATGGAAGCGTTTTTTGCCCCATATTACCCCTGGCTTGCCCTGATATTAGGTTTGCTCATTGGGAGCTTTTTAAACGTAGTCATTTACCGTTTGCCGGTGATGTTGATGCGTGAACTGGAAGATGAAAATGAAAAATCATCGCTTCCTGACGTTAATCTGTGGTGGCCGCCATCGCATTGCCCGGTTTGCAACCACGCCATAAAGCCGTGGGACAACATTCCGGTATTGAGCTGGCTGCTTTTGCGCGGTAAATGCCGTAGCTGTGATTGTTCTATACCGATTCAGTATCCACTGAGTGAAGGGCTGATTGGTATCGGTTTCTTTGGGTTAGTATTTGCTTACTATCCTCACTACAGCCTGGTACAGATCGCGTTTATTGCGCTTTTTTTGAGCCTGCTCTATACGCTTGCGATGATCGATCTAAAAACATTTTTGCTACCCGACAGTCTGGTCTTTTTATTGCTCTGGGCCGGGCTGATCGCTTCTGTGCGTAATGTCATACCCGTTTCACCGCGCGATAGCGTTATCGGCGCTGCATTTATCTGGGGCTTTACCTGGCTGATGGCGCAGGGTTACGCGTGGATTGTGGGCCATGAAGGATTTGGCAATGGGGACGTCAAACTTTTTGCTGCTTGCGCGACGTGGATTGGCAGTGACTATATTGCGCACCTTATGCTCGGTTCTGCTGCGTTAGGTGCTCTCTTCTTCCTGCTGCGATCGCTACGTTTGCGACAGAACCACGGCGAAGATGCAGGATACATTCCATTTGGCCCCGCAATTGCCATTACTGCGGTTGTGATTATGCACATGGAGGTGCTTAATTAATGTCTTTTCTACTTCTCTCTGGGGCGCTTCTGACGCTGCATCCCGTTTATCCCGTTCAGGCCGAATGTGAATATCCACACTTTCAGGCCTTAACGCATATCTTCAAGTCTGATGAATTGCTCATTCGTGCGGGGATGCCTCAGCAGGTTCCGGCAAACGACTGTGCAAACGCTGCGCGAGGCATTGACGTTACCGGGTTGGCTGAGTACCAGTCATTTTGGGATGACCACGCAGCGTCTGCCATTCTTGGTTCGGTAGCACCGGATTGGACTCAGTCTTTTAGCGCGGCTTTGCTCTCAAAGGAAGCTAAATTGGATGATGAAACATCTGATGGAGTGAAGATAGATGATGAATCCACCGTGCCAACGGAAGAAGATAAAATAAATCAGGCTGAAGATGGCGAGGTCGGAAGTAGTGTATTTAGCGTCATGAATGCCACTATTCCGACCTCAAGCGCCGAGCCGCCCGAGTGGCACCCTTTGCTCAGCAAAAAATCGGCATCCGGGCATTTTCTCTTCCCGCTTACTACTGACAAGGTTGTCACATCGCCTTATGGTTTGCGCTATCACCCGGTTATTCATTCCTTTATGCGCCATGAAGGAACGGACTTTCGTGCCGCGAATAATAGTGAGGTGATGGCGATTGCCGACGGAGTGGTGGTGGAGACGGGATATGGCCCTGTTACCGGTTTTTATGTGACGGTACGCCATGCCGATGGCTGGAGCAGCCGTTATCTCCATCTGAACCAGTTGCTCACTACCAAAAATCACTATTTGCAGAAAGGGAACGTATTAGGGCTATCCGGGAATACCGGGCGCACAAACGGGCCACATTTACATCTCGAGGTTAGCCATAACCATCAGATGATTGATCCTATGACGATTGACTTTGAGCAGCGTTCTTCTGCTGTATCCTCCGATGGACTTTCCACGCCCGCTAGTGAGGCGCCAACGCCATCTTCTGAACCCATTGATATGACACCGAAGATTTCAATCATTGTTGGTGAGGGCAAAACACTACAGGTTGGCGTGCGTGTTGGACGCAAAATGGAGATGTACAGTCCGCAAGAGATTATTGAAACGGAAGAAGGATCGTGGCGGATTGTGAGCAAGTTCGGCAAATACAAGCTACGCAAGGTTGAAACTGAGGTCGCGAAGGCGAGTGAGAAGTAAGCGTTACTCATTGTTATGTTGATTTTTTGCTCGTAAAAAAACAGCTTTTGCTGTTTTTTCCCTCAGTTGATAAAGTCGATGTAAAATACCCTTGCGAAGGTCATTCGCTTTGGTTAGTATTCACACCCGCTTCAGTGGGAAACTTAAATGTCCCGCTTAATTGGTCGAAGCACTTGGTACGCGGTGTCCCCGCAAGGAACAGGTTGATTATGTACGAAGCTCTTTTAGTTGTTTTCCTTATTGTAGCGATTGGCCTTGTGGTCCTTGTTATGCTGCAGCAAGGTAAAGGCGCTGATATGGGAGCCTCCTTTGGAGCAGGCGCTTCCGCTACACTGTTTGGTTCTAACGGTTCTGGTAACTTCATGACCCGTATGACTGCCGTGTTCGCGACGCTGTTCTTCATCATCAGTCTGGTTCTGGGTAACATCAACAGCAACAAGACCAATAAAGGAAGCGAGTGGGATAACCTGACTGCACCGAAGACTGAGCAAACCACTCAGCCAGCTGCACCGGCTCAGCCGACCAGCGATATCCCGCACTAAGTATTCTGTACCGAGGTGGTGGAATTGGTAGACACGCTACCTTGAG
>PPYF01103153.1_pt1 | contig 16459 bp, 8 predicted proteins | sample 1559871 | NCBI WGS metagenome assembly PPYF01 (sample SAMN08240021, study PRJNA423297) | Human gut metagenome, whole genome shotgun sequencing project.
ATATACCACCGAGATGGCAAGCGAAGTTTGCTGCGGGGACAGAAGCTCAGGGATGTACGTCACGCCCACGGCGAGCAGCGCACCCGAGACAGAGCCCAGGACAATGCGCGAGATAAACAGCACCTGGAAGTTGGGCGCCAACGCCATGACCAGGTTGCCGAGCACAAAGACGATGCTATAGCACACGAGCAGCTGGTAGCGGCGGAACCGCCCCGTGCTGAGCGCAAGCACCGGCGTCGCGATAGCGTAGACAAGTGCGAAAACGCTGATGAGCTGGCCTGCGGTGGCAAGTGATATGCCGAGTTCCGTCGCCAAGTCACTTTCGATGCCGATGACCACGAACTCGGAGCAGCCGAGCGAGAACCCCAACAGCACGAGCAGTGCCAGGCAGAGCTTGGTGCGCGCGGGGGAGAGCGCGGCGGCGGTTGACTTACTTTTAGGCGTGGTTGCGGCGGTCAAGGTTGTCACTCCAATGGCGCATGAATAAGCGGGATTCAATCCCTGCAACTCTAACAGAATGTGACAAAGGGACAGTCTCTTTGTCACATGGAGAGCTTGCCTGTATAGTCGCAATACAGGTGAAAATGGTCTCAGGTACATCGCGGGCGACAGGAGATCCCATGGGTATGCACACGACAAAGGTTGCAGTGGGCGAGGGCAAGTTTGCGCTTGAGGAGGCCGCCGCGCGCATCCTGCGCGCCGGCTGGGATGAGGGCGGTGCGGGCGCCGAGGTCGTGGCGGTCGATGCTGCGACCGGCGAGACGCTTGGCCCCGTCGATCGCATCGAGGCCCATACCGGCAAGGGCATCCTGCATCAGGCATTTCTGACGCTTTTGGTCGAGGGCCGGGGCGAAGGCGCGCGCCTGCTGCTCTGTCGCCGCAGTCCGGTCAAGCGCCTGTGGGGCGGGGTGCTGGCCGATAGCTGTGCCGGCCATCCGCTCCCCGGGGAAGACGTCGCGGCCGCCACGGCGCGTCGCATCAACGAAGAGCTCGGCATCATGCGCGAGCCCGATCAGCTCAAGCACCTCGGTCACGTGGTGTACCGCGAGGACCACGGCGACGGTCGCTGCGAGTGCGAATGGTGCGAGGTGTTCGCAGCCCATGTTGAGCTGGGCGAGCTGCATATCAACCAAGAGGAGATCTCGGAGGTGCGCCGCGTGGCCTCGTCCGAGCTCGACGGCTATCTGCAGGGTCACCCCGAGCAGCTGGCCCCCTGGCTCCGCGAGGCCCTCGAGGCCCCCTCCATTCGCGCTGCCCTCGCGATGTGACAAAGGGGCAGTCCGTTTGTCACATTCCATACCTTAGAAACTTGCAAATTCTGCAAGTTTCTAAGGTAACATCTTATAAACTTGCAAAAAATGCAAGTTTATAAGATTTCATGTCTGGTCGGGCGCTAGGGAGACTCTATGGATATCGTTCGCCGAAGCCGTTATCTTGATCGACTCATTGCTTTTCAGGATACCGACCTCATCAAAATCGTGACGGGCATACGCCGTTGTGGCAAATCAACGTTATTGGACATGATGAGGGACTATCTGGCGCAACAGGGGGTGTCAGCCGAGCGTTTGCTGACCTTTAAGATGGAATCTCTAGAGTACGCGGGAATTACGGATTATCTGACGTTTTATCGTATGGTTCGGGAGCGCATCGACGGCATCGATCATCCCTACCTGTTCTTTGACGAGCTCCAGAATGTCGAAGGTTGGGAAAAGGCGGTCAACTCGCTCCGAGTGGATTTGCCGTGCGATATCTATGTCACGGGCTCCAATGCCTTTTTGCTATCGAGCGAGCTCGCAACGCTTATCTCGGGCCGATATGTCGAGGTCAAGATGCAGCCTCTCACGTTTAGCGAATATCTTGATTTTCGCTCGATTGATGCGGTCGCCGCTGAAGGGCTTGGTGAGAGGGTCGAACTCGTTTCCAAGACGGGCGATCGCCTTAATTCAAATACCGTGCTTGAGCAGTACATAACCTATGGCGGCATGCCGTTTCTGGCTCATGACGAGCCGAGACGCGAACCGTGCCGTGACTACATCCGCAGCCTCTATCAGACGATTGTCGCGCGCGATATCCTATTGCGCGCGACGCGTAGAGGTCGCGGAGCTATCACCAAGCGCGGTGTTCTCGAGCGGCTCTGTGCGTATCTGGCAGACAACATCTCCAATCAAACCTCGGTCAACAAAATCGTAGGGACGCTCAACGAATCGGCGGGCGGTAAGACCAACGCATCGACGGTGTCGGCGTATATTGACGCTCTGGAAGAGACGTACCTGTTTACAAAGGTAAAAAGGTATGACGTCAAGGGGCGGGAGCTTCTCAAGACAGGCGGTAAATATTACATAGCCGATACGGGAATCCGCAGCTATCTTGACGGATATAGAGGTAGCGATAGCGGAAGGATGCTCGAGAACGTTATCTACAACCAGCTTGTCTTTGAAGGATACGAAGTGTTTTGCGGCCATCTGCGCGCGGGGGAAATCGACTTTGTTGCAATCGGCGAGGGATCGGACCGTAAATATATCCAGGTTACCGAACGGATCGATGCTGAGGCGACCAGAGAGCGTAAGCTGCGACCGCTCAAACTAAACACGCTGGGAAAAATCCCTGATTCGTACGAGAAGATCCTGATTGTCAGGGATGGTGAGCATCCAACAGACATCGACGGCATCAGAATCGTAGGGGCGGCCGATTTCTTGCTGAGAAACAAGATCGCCCACGGCTAAACGCAAAATGTGACAAAGGGACAGCCCCTTTGTCACATTCCATGCGAGCTCCCATGTCATCTGGGGGTATAAGGCTAGCAAGTGTTTATTTGCGAGGCCAAGGGGGCGCCCCGTATGGATATCGATAACTTTGAATGGTGGTATAGCGAGGGCGAGGCTCCGGACGAGGAGTGGGACGAGCCCGCGTCGCGTGACGTGTCGAGCGACGAGGACGAGACCGGCAACGATGCCGCTGTCGAGCCTGATGCCGCCTCCGATGCCGCCGAGCCCCTGACCTTCGAACAGGCTTGGGCCCAAGCCGAGGCCGATGAGGCTAAGGCCGATGCCACGGCCACACTCGGTGAGCCGGCGGACATGTCCATCTCGCCGGCAAAGATCCCGCAGCCGCGTCACACCATCGACCCCGACAGCACGGCATCCTTCAGCATTCTCGACGTGCCCGCGCAAGGCGCCCAGGCGCCTGCGCCCACACATCGCCCCGACCTGGCTCGTGAGGAAGACGCGGGCCGCCGTTCTCCGCTCGGCCCCATCCTCATCGCCTTCATGGCCGGCGTTATCGCCTGCTCGGCAATCGGTAGCGTTTGGAGCCATGTCGAGCAGCAGCGTCAAGACGCCGCCAAGGTCGAGATGTCTGTCGAGCAATCGCTCAGCCGCACGCGCTCGGTACATGTGTCGGTCGAGGTCAAGGACGGCGCGACGTGGGACACCGCGCGTGGCGACAGCCAAATGCTCATCCACATCGTGGGGCGTACGCTCAAAGGGCAGACGATTGACGAGTATCAATACGTCAATTCCGCTGGTGACGGCATCGAGCTCAAGCCCGGCGACTACGAGCTCACCGTCGACGAACCGCCCGTCGCCACCGACGGCACGCGCTTCCGCGCCTCAAAGCGCATGGTTCCCGTGAGCTTTAACTCGCAGGCGTCCGATACGGTCGATAGCACTCCGCAGGGCGGGTTCGACCTTTACGTAGATACCCAGTAGGCGCTCGCCGCTCATTCCGCTATGGCTACTCAATAATCGCCTGCCGTCCCGTCCCGCCGCCAAGAGTGGGACAATAGCCCGCGACACTATTGTTTACTTTTGGAGGAAGTAGCATGTCTACCGTCACTACCATCAAGCGCGGCAGCCTCACCGCGGCCATCGATTCCATGGGCGCCCAGCTCACGAGCCTTGCCCTCAACGGCAACGAGTATCTGTGGCAGGGCGACCCCGCCTTTTGGGGCAAGCATGCGCCCATCCTGTTCCCCATTGTGGGCTCGCTGCGCAACAACACGGCGACGTCTACGGCTGGCACCTGCGAGATGCCGCGCCACGGCCTCGCGCGCATCGTCGAGCACAAGCTGGTCGAGGTTTCGGAGGACGGCTCCTCGGTAACGTACGAGATCACCGACACGCCCGAGTCGCTCAAGGCCTTTCCGTTCCACTTTAAGCTCAACATGACCTATGCCCTGACCGGCGACGCCACCCTCACGCAGACCTTTGCCGTCACCAACACCGGCGACGTGGACCTGCCGTTCTCGGTGGGCGGCCACCCCGCGTTTAACGTACCGGCTCCCGGCGCCGAGGACGAGGCATTCGAGGATTACGAGCTGGCGTTTACCGAGGCTTGGACTAATGAGGCTCCCATCATCACGCCCGACGGTCTTATGACGTTCGAGGGTAGTTACAAGGCTCCCGATAACTCGGACGTGCTGCCCATCACGCACCGCAGCTTCGATAACGACGCCATCATGTTCACCGATACCCCGGGCTCCACGCTCACGCTGCGCGGCCGCAAGTCGGGCCACGGCGTCAAGATCGACTTTGAGGGCTTTAAGTACATCGGCGTGTGGTCTGCCGCCAACGACGCCCCGTTTGTGGCGCTCGAGCCCTGGACCGGTCATACCACCACGGACACCGAGGACGACGTCTTTGAGCACAAGGTCAACACCATCACCTTGGCTCCCGGCGAGACGGACAAGCGCAGCTTTAGCGTTACCTTGCTCTAGAGGTTCCGCCGTTCTAACGAACAGCGGACCGGTCGACGTTGCGCGCCACCCAGAGCGACAATTTGTCATTCAAAAGGCACGGCATGACCAGAAGGCCTATGCCGTGCCTTTTTCATGCCACTTGTTTGCTCTGGACGTCGCTCGCCGGCATTGCCAAAACATCGGCGTCCCCAATGACTACCGCGTGTCTATTAATTTTTCGAGCTTGTGCTGCGCTGCTGGTCGCTGGCGTATATCCTGTTAAGTCGTCAGCATACGATTCAACAGGGAAGGCAGATTATGCATTCTCCCCATCAACGCGACGCGCATCCACAGCCGGTATGCAGCCGTCGCATCTTTTTGGGTAGTGCTCTCGCTGCGAGCGCTTCTGTCGTCGCCGGCGCACTTGCCGGTTGCCAGCGCCCCTCCACGCTGGAAGTAGTTCAGCCCACGACGGGCGGCGGTCGCGACGACCTGTCCGATTCCGTGATCGGCAAGGACAAGATCCGCATCGGCATGGAGGCGGCCTACGCCCCGTACAACTGGCAGGTTTCCGAAGCCAGTGAGTACACCATCCCCATCGACAACGTACAAGGCGCCTATGCCGATGGCTACGACGTGCAGATCGCCAAGATTGTCTGCAAGGCCCTCGGTGGCGAGCCCGTTGCCGTCAAGCAGAGCTTCTCGGGCCTTATCGATTCGCTCAACAACGGCCAGATCGACCTCATCATCGCCGGTATGAGCGCCACGCCCGAGCGTGAGGAGTCGGTCGGCTTCTCCGACCCGTACTTTATTGGCTACTTTGGCCTGTTCGTAAAAGAGGGTTCCCCCTACCAAAACGCCACCAAGCTCAGTGACTTCAGCGGCGCCACGGTGCTCGGCCAAAAGGACACCATGCTCGATACCGTCATCGACGAGATCCCGGGCGTCGTTCACAAAAACCCGGTCGACTCCGTCCCCACGGTGTTCTCGAACCTGCTGCAGGGCACCTGCGACGCCGTGACGTACAACACCGAAAACGAAAAGGGCTACATGGCCCAAAATCCCGGTATCGTCCCCATTCATTTTGCCGAGGGCGAGGGCTTTAAGCAGGAGGTCGCGGCAAACGTCGGCTGCCGCAAGGGCTCGGACAAGCTGCTTAAGCTCATCGACAAGACGCTCAAGGGCGTCAGCCAGGAGGAGCGCGACCAGATGTGGGACGCGTGCCTCGACCGTCAGCCGGCATAGGGAGGCAGCATGAAAGCCATTAATCGTCTGGTCTCCTTTATCAAAGCCGACCATCGTTATGTGTACCTGGGCACGAGCGTCATCGCGGCGCTCGGACTGGCGTTTAGCCAGCGCAACCCCACGCCGCTGAGCTTCCTGGCCCCCACGGGCGTGTTCCAAGATTGCCTTTGGGCGATCCTGTGGGCGTGGCTCGTCGTGTCGGCGGCGGCGCTGGTCACCAAGCTTATGCACTGGAGCGACTATCGCGAAAAGTCGCCGTTCGCATCCGAGCGTTTCCGTCGTGGAGCACGCTTGGGCAGCTACGTCGCGGTCGCCATCGCGGCAATCTTTTTCGTGGACCGCTGCGTCATGTCGTTTATCGATCTGGTGCAGGTGAGCATTGTCTCGGACTCTAATCCCAGCGACTTTTTGTCGAGCCTGGTCTACATGACCTACAAGAGTGGCGACTTCTTCATCCGCGGTATCGAGATCACCATCGCGCTCGCGACCTTCGGCACCGTCATCGCCTTCTTCCTGGCGCTGCTCTTTGTGTTCCTGCGTATTCAGACGTTCGACCGCGTGGATAACGACCTGGTGCGCTTCTTCAAGAGCATCGGCCGCGGCTTTGCGACCGTCTACTCCACCATCGTGCGCGGTACGCCCATGATGGTCCAGGGCCTGCTCATCTATTACGCGGGCTTTACCGTCCTGCGCGGCATGGGCTTCGAGACCGCCCAGGCCAACCAGATTTGGAGCACCTTCACCGCCGGTCTCGTCACCATCTCGCTCAACTCCACCGCCTACATGATGGAGGTCCTGCGCGGCGGCATCGAGTCCATCGATCCCGGCCAAGCCGAGGCAGCGCGCTCGCTGGGTCTGTCGCAGTGGCAGGCTATGCGCAAGGTCGTGTTTCCGCAGGGCATTAAAAACGCGATTCCGGCGCTCACCAACGAGCTCATCATCAACATCAAGGACTCGTCGGTACTCTCGGTCATCGGCGTGTTCGATCTCATGTACGCCACCACCACCGTCGCCGGCGTGTACTACCGCCAGATGGAGGTCTACTGCGTGGCGCTCGTGGTCTATCTGATCCTGACGCTCGTGGCGAGCCGCCTGCTCGAGGCCTTTGGCAAAAAGCTCGGCGCCGAGGCTCCGGCCACGCTGCCCAGCTCTAACTAGGCTTAAGACGAGGAGAATCATCATGGCAGATACCGCCACTACCGGCGTTGCGGCCGCCGCACAGACCAATGAGCCGCTCATCCGCGTCGAGGGCCTGCGTAAGAGCTTCGGCTCGCTCGAGGTGCTCAAGGGCATCGACCTGTCCGTCAATCCCGGTGAGGTTGTCACCATCATCGGCGCCTCGGGCTCGGGCAAATCGACCTTCCTGCGCTGCCTCAACCTGCTTGAGACCCCGGACGCGGGCCACATCTGGTTCCACGGCCAGGACCTCACGGCCGAGCGCTGCAACATCAACAAATTGCGCGAGGACATCGGCATGGTGTTCCAGGGCTTTAACCTGTTCAACAACATGGATGTGCTCGACAACTGCACGCTCGCGCCCGTCACGCTCAAAAAGATGAGCAAGGCCGAGGCCGAGAAGGTCGCAATGGAGCATCTGACGAGCGTGGGACTCGAAAAGTTCGCGCACGCCGCCGTTGGTCGCCTGTCCGGTGGTCAAAAACAGCGCGTGGCCATCGCTCGTGCCCTATGTATGAATCCGCAGATCATGCTGTTCGACGAGCCGACCTCCGCGCTCGACCCCGAGATCGTGGGCGAGGTGCTCGAGGTCATGCGCAAGCTCGCTGCCGACGGCATGACCATGGTCGTCGTCACGCACGAGATGGCCTTTGCCCGCACGGTGTCCGACCGCGTGGTCTTTATGGACAAGGGCGTGGTGCTCGAGGATGCCGCGCCGGCCGAGCTCTTCGGCAACCCCAAACACCAGCGCACTCGTGAGTTTCTCTCTCGCTATCTCGAGGACAAATAACCGACCGCAAATGCTTACGTTGCAGGGCCGCTCCCGTGGGGCGGCCTTTGTCGTCACAATCGAAAGGATGTCATGGCCGAGGTTTGGCGCTTCTTTGCGCATGAGGACGATTTTGCCGATATAGACGAGGCCGGCGCGTGCGAGCGTTTGGGCCGCGTGCTGTCGTTTCCGACCATTTCGAGCATGGATGCCGAGGCGGTGGATTGGCGGCCCTTCGACGACCTGCGCGCGTATATGCAGCAGGCCTGGCCGCACGTATTTGCGGCGGGCGAGGTCGAGCTTGTCGGCCATTCGCTGTTGGTGACGCTTGGCGGTTCCGACTCCGCCCTCAAACCCGTCATGCTCATGGGCCACATGGACGTGGTCCCCGTGGTGCCGGGTACCGAGGCCGACTGGACGCACAATCCCTTTAGCGGGCACGTGGACGACACCTATATTTGGGGTCGCGGCGCCATCGATATGAAAGACCAGGTCGCAGGCATCCTGGAGGCCGTTGAGTATGCGCTGGCGCACGGCTGGCAACACGAACGAACCCTGCTGCTGGCCTTTGGCCAGGATGAGGAGACCACGCAGTGCGGCGCGGGTGCCATTGGCCGCGTGCTCGAGGAGCGCGGCGTTGAGCTTGAGTACCTGATTGACGAGGGCGACTATCGTATCGTTGAGGCTGCCGAGTACGGCGCAGGCGAGGGTTGGCTTATGCATGCCGATCTTGCCGAGAAGGGCTATGCCGATATCGTGCTCAGGACGAAGAGCGAGGGCGGGCATTCTTCCAACCCTTACGGTGGCACGTCGCTCGAAGTGCTCAGCCGCGCTATTGCCGCGATTTGCGATATCGAGTGGCCGGCGCGTGTGACCGATCTGCTTGCCGCGCAGCTCGTCGAGCTGGGGCTTTATACCGCAGACGAGATTGCTGCCAGCAAGGATGCCATCGTGCGCGACTGCCTTGCCAGCAAAAAGCTGTACCCGCTTGTGACCACCACCTGTGCGCCCACGCAAATCGAGGGCGGCAGTACCGGTGCCAACGTAATGCCGCAAGATATGTGGGTCAATATCAACTTCCGCATGCTCGAGGGTACGAGCGTGGCCGATGTCGTGGCCTGCTGCCGCGAGGCCGTTGCCACCGCTGGGCTCGCCGGCCGAGTCGAGGTCGAGCTGGGCCCCGGCAGCTCCGAGCCCTCGCCGTCCCCGCGCGTGGGCGGTCCGGGGCTCGAGGCCGTCCGCGCCATCGCCGCCCGCTATTTCCGTGATCCCAAGCCGACGGAGGAAAACGGATCGTCTGCGGTGGGCCAAGAGCCGATGAGCATCGTGCCCTCGACCGTGATTGGTGCAACCGATGCCGCCAACTACCAGCGCATTTGCCACGAGTGCATCCGCTTCTCCGCCTTTGTGGTCGACGATGACGAATGCGACCGCGGCGTCCACGGCACCAACGAGCGCATCACCCGTCGCGCCTACCTCCAAGGCATCCGCTTCCTCATCGCCCTGCTCCACACGCTCTAGCATGCGACAAAGGGACTGAGCCGATTTCATCGGTAATGAGACAAAAACTGTCATAGAATAAGACTAAGATATCTTAAGAGACATATGTTGGGGTGGTATTCCTTGAACGACTGCGGGCATGTGCCAGACTGCCTCGGCCCCCGGGGAGCACCCGGGCAGGTCGCCGTGTGGCTGGGGAGGAAATTATGCAGGAGCTCAGAGAGACGACGTCTCGACTCGTGAATAATGCTACCGGGGGGGGGTGTCTAAGCAGGGAACTTCCTGGTGAACACCGGCCGCGCGAGCGGTGGTCCGTCATGTCTTATGGCCGTCGTCGTGGGCTGCGCCCGGTCTCGCCATATGTGATTGTTTTGGCCCTCGCCGTCGCGCTGACGGCGAGTTTCTTCCTGCCGGCCCGTGCGGAAGCGGCGATTTCTGACCACACGGTCACGACGATTTCGCCTTCGGGGACAACGATCAACCTGTTTGATTACTGGGTGAATCCCGATGACCATCTGTCGGTTTCCGGCAACGGCGGCATCAACGCAGGCCACCGGTTCCAGTTTAACGACGGCCAGGGTGGTGAGTCGCTCAACCATTGGACGGGCAACACGAACCCGCGGCCCGGCATTGTCAACAACACGCTTTTAGACGGCTATCCGCAGCTTTCCAAAACCTGGGGCGGCGAGTCCCTCTGCTACCTGTTCGATTCCTCTGCCCAGATCGGCAAGACGTCCCATTTTGGCGTGACGGGCCTCCTCAAGGTTCAGAACGGCTACTACGTCTATGACAGCTCCAAAAACTACGCAGCCTACAACGCTGACAAGAATGCCTTCGACATCTATGACACCTGGGGCATTGACAAAGTGGGCGATTCGTCCCACCAGGGTCAGTTCTTCCCGTTCGACGCGGCAGACAAGGTGCTCAAAGAGGAAAACGGCCGGCTCGTCCAAACCGGCATCAAGGCAGACAACACCGGTGATTCGCGCTACAACGACGGCCGCCCCGTCAACCACCACTTCGGCCTCTCAATGTCCACGCGATTCGTGCAGCCTGCTGGCGGCAAGACGAACGCGGGCGACGACATGGTGTTCGAGTTCGCCGGCGATGATGACGTCTGGGTGTTCATCGACGATGTCCTCGTGGGTGATATCGGCGGTATTCACAACCGCGCGAGTCTGAGCATCAACTTTTGTACGGGCGACATTAAGGTGAACGGTAATAACGACGGCGCACTGAAGAACAAGTACCAGAAGGCGAATAAGGACACTTCGGGCTTCAACGGCAACACCTTCGCCGACGGCACCAACCACACCCTCAAGTTCTTCTACCTGGAGCGCGGCGCCACCGACTCCAACATGGAGCTCAAGTTCAACCTCGTGACGGTGCCCGAGTCCGACATCATCAAGTTCGACCAGGACGGCAAGTTCGTACAGGGTGCCGAGTTCAAGCTCTATAAGACCGACAAGGACTTCAAGACCGTGGGCGAGCTCATCGGCTCCGGTACCACGGACGAGGCCGGCCACCTAACGCTCACGAACGACGTGGACAACGGCGTCATCAACTTCGACGATCTCTACAACAAGGATCACGACAACAACAAGTACTACCTCCTGAAGGAGACGCGCGTACCCGAGGGATACCGCTCGAGTCTCGCGGCGACGGGTGGTAGCATGCAGCTCGAGTACGTGCCCGCGAGCGCTGAGAACGGCGCGGGCGGCGTCATCATCAACCGCGGCGGTATGGACGCGGGCAGCGTCGTGTGGAAGACCGGTGCGTTCGCCGCCGCGAAGGAGACCATCACCGCGCCGTCGACCGTGTACAAGGCAAATAATGACCTGACGAAGTCCGACAAGACCGTCAATCTGGACTCCGGCATACTGTTCGCTGTGGTGCTCAAGCGCGACAAAAGCGCAGGCACAGGTATCAAAGATCCGAGCAATTGGTACGCCGTGTCGGGCGACCCATCGACGGGAGCGGGATACACCCTCGCCAAGGAGTCGGGCATGACCGGTGCTATCGAGGCGGCGAAGAAGGACCTGCACGCCTTCACGCTCAACACAAGCGGCCAGTACCAGGTAGAGATTCAAAATCTGCCCGGTGACATCTCCAAGTACTACTACCTGCTGAGCGGTGATGCCCGCAAGGATGCCGAGTACACGGTGGCCATCTACCACACAACGGCGAGCTCGATCGGCGACGCGACGCCTAAGAACACAGTCCACGTGTACAGCGACGACATCGCAGGCGGCACGAACTTCAAGCGGCAGTTCGCCACGCGCCTGCTCGTCACGAACATCCAGAATCGCCTGTTCGTGCAGAAGACCGATACCGAGGGTAAGCCCGTTGACGGGGCGAAGTTCGGCCTTTACAAGTCCACCCAGGTGACTACGGATGCGAACGGCAAGGCCGTGCTCGATGGCGACCAGGCCCCCTACGACACCCTGACGACGAGGTCGGTCGCCAACCCGGTCAAGCTCGAAGGGGCGGGCGTATTCCCGTCTACGAGCGACAGTAGCGAGCCGCTCGTGAAGGGTACCTACTTCCTGAAGGAGGTCTCGGCGCCCAATGGCTTCCTGCTTAATGACAGGCTCATCAAGGTGATTGTGGACGATTACGGCGTCCACGCCGATGCTGGTACAGTTGATGACGGCGTTTCGACGTTCGTGGGCGTGGGCGCGCTCATGAAGAGCCTGGGCCAGTTTGGCGCAGAGGGCGACATTGACAACACGCTCACGTGGATCAAGGGCCAGCGCCAGACGTCCGACGGGACGCTCGACGGCAACGGCAACCTTTCCTGGAACAATGACGCCAAGGGCGGCGAGAATGAGGTGCATCTTAAGTACGGCGCCAATGGACGTGTCTACCAGTATGGGCCCACCAAGAAGGACGAACCTTACCGCCTGGAGACCGAGACGGGCTGGATACGTATGGGCATCACGCAGGACGTGTCTGGTGACACTAATGCGAAGGGCGCCCGCGCCGACCTGGGCGACATGAATCTGAACGCCCTGTTTACGGGCGCCACCTGCGTGCGCGTGGCGAACGAACGCGAGGCGAGCCTCGAGGTGATGAAGAAGGTCATGGTGCCAGCGGGCCTGACGGGAAAACCGGACGCGGGGTTCACCTTCAAGTTCACCGTGCCCACGACGGCGGGGAAGACGTACAAGGCCGCGGTGTTTGAGAACGCGGGGACCGCAAGCGAGAAGCAGGTCGGCAAAATGTTCGACCTCGAGAACGGCCGCGAGCAGACCATCACGGCCGACCAGACGATCCGCGTGTACGGTCTCGCCGAGGGTGACCAGTACGCGGTGCAGGAGCTGACCGGCGCAGACAAGATGCCCGCGGGCTATAAGCTGACCGGCCGCAAGCAGGGTGACAAGAATCTGACTGAAGAAGGCGATAGCATCTCGGGCAGGATTGCCCCGCAGAATTCCGACGGCACGGTGGCCAAAGACAACAAGCTGGTGTTCACCAACAGCTACAGCGTGAAGTCTTCGGTGACGCTCACAGGCATCAAGGCGAAGAAGAAGTTCACCGGCCGTGAGTGGACTAGCGCCGACAGCTTCGAGCTTTGCCTGCGCGCCGCCGATGGAACGCCGATGCCTGATGGTGCCACGGCAGCGCCCGTGGCCGGCATGAAGCAGGTCGAGAAGACCGTTACGAGCGCCGAAGAATTTAGCTTCGGAGAGATTAAGTATGAGAAGCCTGGCAAGTACACCTACTACATTGCCGAGACTACGCCCGCCAAGAGCGATCCCAGTTGGCTGGGCGGTGTCAGCTACTCCAGCGCCGAATACAAAGTGACCGTAACGGTGAAGGATGACGGCAAGGGAAATCTGACCGAGCCAGTCGTCAAAATGGAGCAGATCTATAAGGATGATGGCACCGCCACATCTCAGGTGATCGACGATCAGATTGCGGTGATCACGAACACGTACCGCCCGAAGGAGACCTCGGTAACGCTCAAGGCGACGAAGCGCTTCACGGGCGGTGAGCTCGCGGGGAGTGACTTCACGTTCCAGCTGCTCGACAAGGACGGCAGCGTGGTCCAGACTGTCCAAAACGAGAAGGACGGCAAGGTCGCCTTTGCAGCCATCGACTACGCTACGCCGGGCGACCACGACTACACCATCAAGGAGGTGAAGGGCGCCGACTCGACCGTCGTCTACGACGCGAAGGGCGTGAAGGTCCACGTCAAGGTCACCGACGAAAAGGGCGAGCTGAAGGCGACCGTCACCTACGACGGTGAGGAGGCCGTGCCGACCTTCACCAACACGAAGCCGACGGCGGACGTCACCGTTGAGGCCACGAAAGTTCTCGCGGGCAAGGACCTGACGGCCGATGCGTTCACCTTCGGCTTGTACGACCAGGACGGCAATGAGGACGCTCGCGGCACCAACGATAAGAATGGCAAGGTCAAGCTGACCGTCAAGGGCCTGAACCTGGGCGAGTACGACTACACGCTCAAGGAGGAGAAGGCCGGCCAGTCCGTCGACGGCGTGGCCTACGACGCCAAGGAAGTCAAGGTCCACGTCAAGGTAGAGCAGAACCAGGACGACAACAACAAGACGAAGGTGACCGTCACCTATGACGGTACCGCTACGGCTCCCACCTTCAACAACACCTACACCGCAAAGGGATCCGTGGAGCTGACGGCGACCAAGACCATCAAGGTTGCGGACGGCTTCGATCACACGACGAAGCCTGCGGACGGCGAGTTCACCTTCGACCTGAAGGACGCTGCCGGCAACGTGATCGCCACCGCGAAGAACGATGCAAACGGCAAGGTCTGCTTCACGCGCGAGTTCCAGCTCTCCGACTTGGACGGCGCCGCGAGCAAGGACTTCACCTACACCATCGTGGAGCAGCCGGGCGCGGAGCCGGGCATGGTCTATGACAATCATGCCCTCACCTATACGGTGACGGTCACAGACGGCGGGAACGGAGCACTGAATGCGAAGGCGATCGTGACGAGCGCATCCGGCTCGGATACCTTCACCAACACCTACCAGCCGGCCGCGACCGGTCTGGCCCTCGGTGCGCAGAAGAGCTATGTGAAGAAGGACGACAACACGCCGATCGTCCCCAAGGACGGCGAGTTCACCTTCGATGTGTACGAGGGCAAAATGACTGCTGAGCAGCTTGCCGGGGCCAAGCCCGTCCGGACCGCGACCAACGGCGCGGACGGAAGTGTTAACTTCGACGCCTTCTCCTACGCGAAGCCGGGCACGTACGAGTACACTATCGTGGAGCGGAAGGGTGATCTGGCCTACGTGACCTACGACGACGCGGTGCATCATGCCGTGGTGACGGTTGTGGACAATGCCGGCACGCTGCAGGCGAGCGTCGCCTACGACGGCGCGGACGCCACGAAGCCCACCTTCACCAACACCTACAAGGCGAAGGCGACGAACTCCGGCGCGATCGCCCTCACCAAGAGCGTTGACGTGCACGACGGCAGCTATCAGCTAAAGGCGGGAGACTTCGCCTTCGAGCTGGTGGGGTCTGACGGTACGGTGCTCCAGACCCAGAAGAACGACGCCAAGGGCAAGGTTTACTTTAACGAGCTGACCTTCGACCATGCGGGCACCTTTCCCTTCACGGTCCGTGAGGTGCAGCCGACGGACGGCGCGCCGGGCGTGCCGGGCGTGCCGGGCGTGACCTACACCGGCAAGACGTACACCCTGACCTACGTGGTGAAGGACAACAACGACGGCAAGCTGGTGGTAGAGAGCTCTACGGTGAAACCGAGCGAGGGCACCGAGAACGGCGTCACCCCCAATACCATGACGTTTGCGAACAGCTACCAGCCGGGTCAGACCTCCTACCAGATCTCTGGCACCAAGGTGCTTGAGAATGCCGACCCGGCCACCACGCGGACGCCCGCCGATGGCGAGTTCACATTCGCGCTGATTGACGTGGCCACCGGGCAGGAGATCGACCGGACCACGAACGTGGGTAAAGCGTTTACCTTCAAGGCCATCTCGTACACCGCAACTGGTTCGCATGCGTACCAGGTGAAGGAGGTTGCGGGCCAAGATGGCACCATCACTTACAGCGATGCGGTGCTGGACGTAACGGTGAACGTGACCGATGACGGCAGCGGCCAGCTGACCGCGACGGCGAACAAGACGGCTGCGGATCTGACCTTCACCAACACCTACACGCCGACGGCAACGACGGCGACGATTACCGGAACGAAGGCTCTGACCGGCCGCGACCTGGCCGAGGGTGAGTTCTTCTTCGACCTGAAGGACGCCGACGGTAACGTGGTGCAGACGGTGCAGAACGGCGCCGACGGCACGTTCGGCTTCGCGCCGCTGCAGCTGGACAAGGTGGGGACGTACGTCTACACCGTGTCCGAGCGGGCAGGGGCGACGGCGAACGGCGTCACCTACGACACGACGGTCTTTACCGCGACGGTGACGGTGACGGAGAATGCGGAGACGCACGCGCTGGAGGCGCAGGTTGCCTACAGCAAGGGCGGCAAGGCTGCGGATGCGGTGGCGTTCAGCAACAGTTACGCGCCGGCCGCGACTGAGGTGAAGCTGGGGGCCTCCAAGGTGCTGAGCGGCGAGGACCTGAAGGAAGGGCAGTTCTCCTTCCAGCTGAAGGATGCCGACGGCAAGGTGCTGCAGACCGCAAAGAACGCGGCGGACGGCACGGTGGGCTTCGAGGCGATCTCGTACGACAAGCCCGGAACGTACGCCTACAGCATCTCCGAGGTGGACGACGGTCAGAAGAACGTGACGTACGACGCGGCCGAGCACCGGGTAACGGTGACGGTGACGGACGACGGTGCGGGCCATCTGGTGGCGACGGTAACCTATGACGGCGCCGTGGCGCCGGTGTTCAAGAACACGTACACGCCGCCGACCACCCCGCCGACGGAGCCGCCCACCAATCCGCCGAGCAAGTCACCGGTGCCGAAGGAGGAGAAGCCGGGTCTGCCGTATACGGGCGATACCAGCTTGTCGCCGATGGCCCTGGGTGGCATCGCGGGCGGCGCGGTGGTGCTGATCGCCGCAGGCGTTATCCTGCGGCGCCGGAACCGGTAGCTACGGCGGCCGAGAAGGGCTTTGATTGAGGGC
>PPYF01115021.1_pt1 | contig 16458 bp, 11 predicted proteins | sample 1559871 | NCBI WGS metagenome assembly PPYF01 (sample SAMN08240021, study PRJNA423297) | Human gut metagenome, whole genome shotgun sequencing project.
AAAAAGGGCTGCTGCACAGTTTGTGCAGCAGCCCTTTGTTTATGCTATTGTCAGGGGGTCAGAGCGCAGCTCAGATCTCCTTCTTCAGGGTCTCGCCCATGATGTAGCCATAGGTCAGAGCGGCGTCGAAGCCCATGCCGTACTGCTTGGCGTCCTTCTCCTCGATGGAGCCGCAGACGTCGCCGGCAGCGTACAGGCCGGGGATGGCCTTCTTGTCCTCGGTCAGGACGTGGCAATCGGTGTCGATGGCCAGACCTGCGGTGGTCAGGTAGAAGGTGGGGTCAACGCGGATGGCCCACAGACCGTCGCGGGTCTCGATGTAGGGGCAGTTGCGGCGGCCGAACTCATCGGGCTCACCGGCCAGAGCGGCGGCGTTGTTGGCCTCGATGGCGTCTGCCAGATTGGGCAGGTTCAGCTCCTCAGAGGCCTTCTCCACGCTGTCGTAGTGCACAGCCTCGCCCTTCTCGAACATGGCAACGTAACCGTTGAAGCCGTAGGACTCGCTGTCGCGCAGCTTGACGGCAGAGGACTCGTCGAACACATAGTAGAAGGTATCGCCGTTGTCTTTATTCAGCTTTGCCTTGGCCATGGTGTAGTGGTTATCGGAGACGATGTTGCCGATGTTGTCGCCCTTGATGTTGACCATGATGCCGGGGGCAGACTGGTGGATGAAGGCCAGCTCGAACTTGCTCTTGTAGCTGGACAGGAAGGCGGGCAGAGCGCGGTTTTCGCACTCCACATAGCCGCCGGCGTCGATACCCATCTGGATGCCCTCGCCGGTCATGCTGGAGGCGCAATTGAAGAAGAAGTCGGCGTAGTCGGGGCTGTACTTCTTCAGCATTTCGGGGTTCTTGGCAAAGCCGCCGGAGGCAAGGCAGACCGCCTTGCCGCGCAGGGTATAGCTTGCGCCGTTCTCGCCCTTGGCGTGGAAACCCACAACACGGCCGCTTTCGTCCTTGATCAGGTCGGTGACGCTGGTGGAGTAGATGATCTTGCCCTTCTCGTACTTCTCCACGCGCTGTGCCATGAACATCATGGCGTAGCCTGCGCCGCCCTCGTAGCAGCCGGGTGCCAGATACGGGGTGGAAGCGCCGTACTGGGTAGCGCTTTCGTAGTTGCCCATGGTGTTGAAGCCGATGCCGATGCCTGCCATCCAGTCCACCAGATCACCGGCGACGGTGTACTGCTTGGTCATGTAGGGCATTTCACCGTTGAAGAACTCGGTGCGGTGGTACTTCTCCATGGTCTGCCAGAAGTTCATCATGCCCTCCAGCGTGCCCATGGCAGAGCTGCGGAAGCTGCCGTCCACATCGTAGTTGTACTGCAGCTTGGAGCCTGCGGTGGCAACGCCGCCGTAGGTCATGGACATGGAGCCGCCGGGGATATCGCGCTTCTCCACCAGAATGACGCTGTAGCCGGCCTCCAGCAGGCGGCAGGCGCAGGTCAGGCCGGAGGTGCCGGCACCCATGATGACGACATCAGCCTCTTCCTCGATGACCTCGTTGGAAGCAGCGATGGTGACCTCCTTGGAGAAGTCGTCCACGTTATAACCGGCCAGCTCGATGGCCTCCTTCACAGCTGCCTTGACAGCCATGGAGGTGATGGAGGAGCCGCGCAGGTTGGGCACGTTGACGCTCTGGTGCTCGACGATAGCGGCAGGGATGCGGGAGCAGGCATAGTTGCCGATGCCGATGGTCTCCTCGTGAGACAGCACCTCACAGGCAGTGATCTTGCCGTCAAAGAAGGTGGTGGCAACGTGCACCCAGCTTTCGTGACCCATAGCCTTGGTGACGTACTTGCCGTCTACCGGGGAGGAGGGCTTGGTCACAGCGGAGGAGGCAGCAGAGGAAGCTGCGGAGGAAGCGGGAGCACCGGTGGTGCTGGAAGCGGAGTTGCCGCAGGCGGTCAGCAGACCGGCAGCAGCTGCGCCCATGGTGCCCACAGCGGCACCGCGCATAAAGTTGCGACGAGAGATCTTAGCCATAAGGTTCGCCTTTCTTTTTCTCTTCTTTTTTGCGTTTTTCCTGTTCCTTCGTGCATTTTGAACATTGATACGATTATAGCAAAGTTTTGCCCCGGTGTGAAATACAAATTTGTGCCAGATTTATCAAATCTCTTTATAGATCGTTTTCCCTTTACGGCCTGTGCGGAATCCTGTATAATAAAGATGACCAGCTTTTTACACAAGGAGGGGCGTCGTTCTATGACGATTTACCAATTGGAGTGCTTTATTGCCGTAGCAGAGGAGCTGAATTTCAGCGCCGCCGCCGAGCGGCTGTTCACCACCCAGCCCGCCATCACCTACCAGATCAATGCGCTGGAAAAGGAGACCGGGCTGCACCTGTTCGAGCGCACCACCCGCCGCACCAAGCTGACCGCTGCCGGGCAGTCCTTTTATCTGGACATGGTGCAGATGACCAGCTTTGGGCGGCAGGCGCTGAAGAAGGCGCAGGATATTCAGGACGCCGACCGCTCCCACCTGACCGTCGGGCTGCGGCAGCTGTTCGATTACAGCACCTTTTCCAGCATTCTGGCCCAGTTCCAGCACCAGTTTCCCAACGCCTGCGTGGACGTTGTGCCGCAGGACAACCGCCGCCCACTGGAACAGCTGCGCTCCGGGCAGCTGGATATCGGCTTCTTCTACGCCACCGAGCACTCCCGCGACCGGGACATCTCCTTTACGCCCCTGTTCTCGCTGGGCTACCATGTGCTGATGAACCCAAACTCTCCCCTTGCCGACCGGCGGGCGCTGCATCTGGCAGACCTGAAGGGGCAGAGCGTGGTGTCCTCCGGCGCGTTCGACAGCTTTCTGTCCGCCTGTCAGGGACCTTCGCTGGAGCAGCTGGCGCAGGTGGGGGTGGATTGCAGCAAGATCACCCCCAGCTTTGAGGGTGCGCTGATCATGATCCAGATGGGCACCGCCATGTCCATTGTGCCCTGCCTGTCCACGGCGGTGATCCCGGGCATCGTCAAGGTGCCGCTGCTGGATTTTCCCCCGGTGACGGTGGAGATCGCCGCCATGCGCCACGCACCCCGGCTGGAGGTACAGTCCTTTATCGAGATCGCCAAGCAGAAATACGCCCATCACCCCGACCCGCTGCGGATGGAGGCGCTGATCTGAGGCACAGCTGCTACTGTTCAAAAGTCCCCTATGACCCATAGAGTTTTGAATAGTTACTTTTTCTGCGCCAAAACACGCAGAACACTGTGCTTTTTCCCCTACTGTTCAAAAGTAGCCAGAAGTTTTGAACAGTAGGGAGCAGCTACAAATATAACGAAATTACGATACTTTCAAATACTATCCAATATTCAAAAGTGGTAATAATGAGCTACTGTTCAAAAGTCCCCTTGTGTCATAGGGCTTCGCCGCCTGTTCTGAACAGCAGCACTGCCCTGTAAAAGCAGAAAACCGGACAGCCTGCGGGCTGTCCGGTTTTTTGTGCTATCGAAAGGTTTTACTGATAATCGTGGTTGAGGAACAGGGCCTTGATGACCACCACCTCGTCATATTCCTCCTGCTCCACCTCCACGTCCGCGTTCAAGGATTTCAGGCGCGCCTTGACTGCATCCAGTGCCTCGGGCACGGTGACAGCACGGCCCTCCTCCACGGCGTCCATCATCTGCTTGAGCACGATGGGGTGGGCGTACCAGCTTGCCACCGGGAACGCCCCGTGGGGGTAGTGCTTGACATACTCTGCCATGGCTGCCTCGGCCTTCTCCGCACGCTTCATGATGGCGTTGTTGTTATTGTGGGCGGTGGGCAGCATATTGTAGCTGGAAAACAGGAAGATGGCGGCAAAGCCGAACAGCGCAAAGTACACGCCGTAGCTGCCGGTGTGGCTGAACACGGAATACAGACCGTAGGCCGCCGCCGCAACGCCCAGCACAAAGATGGCCAGTGCCACATAGCGGTACACCGGCTTGCTTTGCAGCTGCGCACGCTTGCGGCGCTGGGCAGCGCTCAGCTCGGCGGAAAGCTCCGGCTTTGCGTCCAGATACTCCTTGGCGCGGCGCAGCACGGTAAGGCTGTGCTGCGCGTCCTCGGAAAGCTCCGGCAGCTTGCGGGCGGCCTTTTCGGCAGCCTTTTTCTCCAGCGCCTGCTCTCCGGCAGCGCTCAGCAGATGCAGCTGCGGCTGCTCCTTGGCAAGCACTTCCAGCAGGGCGTCCACGTCCCGCTCGTCCTTGAAGTTGCACTGCTTCTGCTTGCCGCCGTCGTACTCCACCACAAGATAGGCCATGGAGGCAAACACGCCCTTGCCGGAAAAGCCGCCGGAGCTCATAGCCACCCGCTTGAACACCCGGGTGATGCTGCCGTAGGGCAGATAATAGCGGCGGTCGATGTAAAAGCTGTTCAGGTACAGCGCCTTTTTGCCTACACCGCAGGGGCCGATCTTCCGGCAGGCTTTTTTGTCTGCCTCCAGCTCCTGCGGGTCAAGCTTTGCCATGCCCAGCTGTGCGGGTTTGAAAATCATGGGTAGTTCCCTTCTTTGCTTTAAATTCTACGCCCCTATTTTCCCACGGGACGGGGGCAATTGCAAGCCCTGATTTTTTCAAAAAACAGCGCCCGCCGCTGTACGGTCAGGCAGCGGCGGGCGCAGGTTACTTACGGAAATATGGAGCCGTCAGTTCCTTATGCCTTGGAAGTAGAGCTCTTCTTGGTAGCATGGAGGAACAGAGCCAGCATTGCGATGGCAAAGACGATGCCGATGGGGTAAGCAACGGCGGTGTTGTAAGCCACCAGCTTGCCGTCCGCATAGGTGTTGATCATCTTGCCCAGGCACTCGGGAGCCAGCACGAAGTAGGTGCAGGACACAGCGCTCATGAAGGTTGCAGGCACGGCGGTGATCCAGAAGTTCTTCTTCTCCTTGAACAGGTACATGGAAGCAGCCCACAGGACGATCATAGCCAGCGTCTGGTTGGTCCAGCTGAAGTAACGCCAGATGACGGTGTAGTTGATGAAGCCCAGTGCGTTGCCGATGCCAAGGAAAGCACCAACGCCCAGCACGGGGACACACAGCTTCAGGCGGTTTGCGTAGCTGTCCTGATCGATCTTGAGCCAGTCGGCCAGAGTCAGACGAGCGGAACGGAATGCAGTATCACCAGAGGTGATGGGGCAGATAACGACACCGATCATAGCCAGTGCCACGCCGACATTACCCATGGTCTTGAGGCAGACGTCGTAGATAGCGGCAGACTGACCGGCAGCCAGAGCCTCGGCCAGACCGACCATCTTGCCATCGGTGATGGTGTACAGTGCGCAGCCGGCAGCAGCCCAGATCAGAGCGATGATGCCCTCGCTGACCATTGCACCGTAGAATACGAAGTGACCCTGCTTCTCACTCTTCATGCAGCGAGCCATCAAAGGCGACTGGGTGGAGTGGAAACCGGAGATAGCACCACAGGCAACGGTGATGAACATGAAGCTCCAGATAGGAGTGTTGGAGGGGTGCATATTGCTGAAGTTTGCCCAGATCTCGGGGATGGTGTAGGCGGGGTTGGTGAAGATACCAAAAATAACGCCCACAGCCATGATGATCAGGCAGATGCCGAACACAGGGTAGATCTTACCGATGATGGCATCAATGGAGATAAAGGTTGCGATGAAGTAGTACACCAGAATGATGATCAGCCAGAACAGGGTGGTGGTCAGCAGACCGGACATACCGCCGTTCTTGCACAGGGTAACGATCAGGCCTGCGGGGCCGACTGCGAACACGGTACCGACCATGATCAGCAGCACCACAGAGAACACACGCATGATGTTCTGCATCACGGGGCCCAGATAGCGGCCGGTGACCTCGGCGATGGAAGCGCCCTCATTGCGCTCGCTCATCATGCCGGAGAAGTAGTCATGTACGCCGCCGGCAAAGATGGTGCCGAAGGTGATCCACAGGAACACCACGGGACCCCACAGAGCACCCTGCAGTGCACCAAAGATGGGGCCCAGACCTGCAATGTTCAGCAGCTGGACGAGGAACAGCTTCCACTGGGGCATCACAACGTAGTCAACGCCATCGTTGATGCGCACAGCAGGAGTTTCGCGGTCGTCCGGTCCGAACGTGTTGTCCACGATCTTACCATAGACAAAGTAGCCTACGATCAGAAGTGCCAGACACAGTAAGAAACTAATCATACCAGAAACCTCCTTTTGAATTTCAGCCGCCGACAGCTTATGCCATACTGCGGCTATGACCGATCTCTGGCTTCATGTTAACACCTTTTTCATAATTGTGTTAATATTTTTTAGGTATGGTTCCTATATCAAAAAGTATATGGCCGCTTATTTTATTTGTTTACACAAACTTTTATTTTGTGGCGATAACACGTTTTAATTCGTCGTTCTGTTTCTCAAAAATATTCTTCCGGGAGCGGTCAAAAGCGTCCCCGCCAAACTTTGCGCCGCCTTTTTGTGCACTTTGCTTAAACGTTTGCGATTTTCTCTCCAAAACGTGGAATTTGAGACGAAAAGAAGGGAAATCCGCCCCCTCTCGTGAAAATGCAATGTCGGGCAGCCCGCAGGCTGCCCGACATTGCTCTAATTAATTATAAATAATTCTTCCGCTGCAACAACGACGACCGCCGCCAGCGGCGGAAACAGGGAGGAGTTGTTGGGGCAGCGGCCAGCAAGACGCGCGTGCCGCCCAAGGCACGATGCGGATGCTGGGTTGCAGCAACTGCACAAACAGCTGCTCCTCCGGCTGCAAAGGCTCCCGCTCCGGGTACACCAGCACGTCCCGCATCTGCTGCTTCTGCGCCGGGCAGTTATGCAGTGCCAGATGGTACTGCTCCAGCGCGCGCTGCGGCATGGGAGACGACCACATATAGGCCGTGGGCAGGTTTTGCAGAATGGAGAACTGGCTGCACCGCTCGTACACATGGATGCGGCGGTTGGGGTTTGCCTGCCAGCGGGAAACAGTGCTCTCCTCCCCGGGCAGATGGGTGTCGCCGTGCAGCACCTCGATGTAATCGTTCAGTTCGTCCAGCTCGCGCACCTGCCGCCGCGCCAGCGGGCTGTCCTGACTGGTGAGCAGCAGGTAGGAAAACTCCATGATAGGCTCCTGCCGCAGACCGTGGCGCTGGCAGTAGCGCAGATAATAGTCCTCGTCCTCGGCGGCATAGCGCAGCAGTGCTATGTGGTAGCCCTGCCGCAGCACAAAATCCAAAGCTTCAATGGCACCGCTCTCCCGGATATGCACCCGCAGCTGCTCGCTGCGGGCTGCCTGCTGCAAAAAATCCACCGCCGCATAGGAGGCGTAGGTGGCATGGGTCAGCACCACCCGCAGCTCGGCGCAGCTGCGCTGCTGGTGCGCCTCCTGCTTCAGCTCGTCCACCTGCTGCAGCACCCGCTGCGCCTGCCGGATGAACCGCTTGCCCTGCTCGGTGGGGATCATGCCCGTGGAGGAGCGCTCAAAGATGCGCAACCCGTATTCCTCTTCCAGGTTCTTCAGTGCCTTGCTGACGTTGGGCTGCGCCGCGTACAGCTGCTTTGCCGCCGCCGACACCGACCCCCATTTCATGATGGCTACCAGATACCGCAGTTCCGTAATGTTCATGAGCTCCTCCGCGTGGTTTGCAGTCGTAACTGTATTGTAACAATTTCTCCGCGTCGCTGTCAAGCGGGGGAGTTTTTTGCCCTCAGCCGCCGGGCGGCGGGACGATTTGACGATTTAGAATGCGCTCCGCTTCGCTCTGCGCATAATCTGCGGAATTTGATTTTTATATTTGTGTTCCAGAAACGCCTGCGGGCGTTTCTGGAACACTTTTTCACCAGAGGGGTCGTAAAGATGAACGGCAGCTGCTTACCGTTACGACCCCTCCCGTAAAAAGGCAATTCTGGAAAATCCGCAGATTTTCCAGAATTGCGAATTAAAAATAATTTTTCCGCTGAACATGGCCAAAGCGCACGCGGCGGCCATTTCAAATCGTCCCTCTCCCCTTGCACCAAAGCCCCCGGGTGCTATATAATAAGGAAAAACACAAAGGAGGGGCTGTACCATGCCGGAATACCGCGTGCTGCGCATTGACGAGCAGCTGTACGGCTGCGAGGAGCTGCCCGCCGGGCAGCCGGTGCTGTGCGATGTGACCCTGACCGATGCCGCCGGGGCTGCCCGCATTCTGCCCTACCCGGACAGGGAGCTGACATGTCTTGGCATCGACGAGGGAGACACCGTCTGTCTGCTGCCGGACGGCACCCTGCACAAGCTGTAAGGAGTAATTTTATGCATAATATCTATTTCACCCGCCACGGCGAGACGGTATGGAACGTGGAAAATAAGATCTGCGGCATGACCGACAGTCCGCTGACCGCCCGCGGGCAGGAGCAGGCGCGGCAGCTGGGCGAGCTTGTCCGGGACAGCGGCCTGCACATTGACGAGATCTTGTACTCTCCCCTCTCCCGCGCCGCCGACACCGCAAAGGCCATTGCCGCCGCAACCGGTCTGCCCGCCCGCTGCGAGCCCCGCCTGCGGGAGCAGTGCTTTGGCAAATACGAGGGCACGCCCCGGGACGGTGCAGAGTTCCGCATCTCCAAGACCCACTTTGCCGACCGCTATGACGGCGGCGAAAGCATGATGCAGCTGGCGCAGCGCATCTACAACCTGCTGGACGAATTGAAGGCGGACACCGGCAAGACCTACCTGCTGGTGGCGCACAACGGCATTGCCCGGGTGGTGCACTCCTATTTTTACGATATGACCAACGAGGAGTACGCCGCTGCGGGCATCAAAAACTGCCAGCTGGTGGAATATACCTTTGAATAACAAAAAAGCCGCCGGGGCCCCGGCGGCTTTCTTGTTATGGCGCGTCAAGCATGACGGTAATGGAATTTCTGGTCTTTTGTCACGAACATATACACGCTCACCGCCAGCGCGGCAAGCTCGGCGGCGGTGACAGCCAGCCACACGCCGTCAATGCCCCACAGGGCGGGCAGCAGGAGCAGCGCGGCAAGCTGGAACACCAGCGTGCGCAGAAAGGAGATGAGGGCGCTCGTTACGCCATCGCCCAGCGCGGTGAAGAAGGAGGAGGCATACACGTTGAAGCCCATGATGAGAAAGCTCAGCGCATACAGCCGGAAGGCGCGGTTTGTCAGCGCCAGCAGCTGAGCATCGTAGCCCACAAAGATGCGCGCCACATAGGGAATGATGACCATGGACGCCGCCGTCATGCTCACAGCCACCACGGCGATGAGGCGCAGGCTCTTCTGATAAAGGTTATGCACCTCGGCGTGGTTGCGCGCGCCGTAATGGAAGCTGACGATGGGCGCGCTGCCCACCGCATAGCCCACGAACACCGCCACAAACAGGAAGGCAGCGTACATGATGACGCCGTAAGCCGCCACGCCGTTTTCTCCGGCCAGCCGCAGCAGCTGGAAGTTATACAGGATATTGACCAGCGACATGGAAAGGTTGGTCATCAGCTCGGAAGAGCCGTTGATGCAGGCATCCCACAGCACGCGACCGTAAAACTGCGTTCTGCACAGGCGCAGGCGGCTGGTATTGTGGTGGTCGATAAAATAGAACACCGGCAGCACGCCGCCCACCAATTGGCTGATGAGGGTTGCAACGGCAGCGCCCTCCACGCCCCAGTGCAGCATACCCACCATTACCACGTCCAGCACCATGTTGGTGCAGCCTGCACCTACGGTGAACCAGAAGCCCAGAAGCGGCTTTTCGGCGGTGACGAAAAAGCTTTGGAACATATTTTGCAGTGCAAAGGGCGGCAGCGCCAGCATCAGGATGCGCCCGTAGCGCACGGCGTAGTCCAGCAGCTCGCCCTTTGCGCCCAGCAGCACGGCGACCGGCCGCAGGAACACAAAGCCCAGCACGGCCAGCACGCTGACCGAAACAAGCGCCGCCAGCAGAAACATGGTAAAATAGCGGTCGGCTTTTTTCTGGTCACCCTCGCCCAGCGTGATACCAACGATGGCGCTGCCGCCGGTGCCTAGCATAAAGCCGACAGTGCCCAGCAGCTGCGGCAGCGGCATGATGAGGTTGACCGCCGCAAAGGCCGTTTTGCCCACAAAGTTGGAAACGCACAGGCCGTCCACGATGCCGTAGACGGAGGTGAACAGCATGGTGCCGATGCAGGGCAGCACGAACCGCAGCAGCCGGGAATAGGTAAAGTGGTCGGACAATTGGATGGTTTTCTTTGGCATAGCTCCTCCTTTTTGAACTTCACATATGCAAAAAGGCCGGATAAGAACCACCGCTCCGGTGCGTTCCCTCTTCTGCTGCGGCACTACGGTGCCCACAGCCTCCGGGAAACACGAACGATGACATCTTATCCGGCCCTTCAATTACGTTGAAACAGCCCTCCGATGAGCGAAAAACAGTATAGCAAAGTTTATTTTTGATGTCAAGTCCTGCTTTGCATCATTCTGCCGCAAAGTGTAAAACACGAAAAAAGAGAACACCCGCTGCGAATGCGGCGGGCGTTCTCTTTTTTGAGCAAGGGTGGGGTGACGATTCCCACATCTCCTAACAATGGGCGACGGCTGCCTGTTCCGTCCTCCGTTGCTCATCTCTATCCACTATTATTATATCATAGGAATTCAAAATGTCAACACACGATAACGCGTCAATATTTTTTCAAATTTCCCTTGTCGATAAAGCTGCGGACACGATTTGGATTTAATCTGTAAACCGACCTTGCAAAAAGTTGTCCTTTTGTAGACACCCGTACCGCAACTTTGACAAACACATGGTCTATTTCTACTTCTCGGACATATTCAATGGAGTTATCCTTTTTATTTTGCGCCACATAATCCGGTTCTCTTAAAATATCCGGGATGTACTCTCCATATAATGCAAAGTCCTCAGGATGGCGTGTTGTCATGTGCCCAATGTTGGAATCGCCAAGAAGAATATCTTTTCCTTCCGGCAACTCCAATTCCAGCAGTTCGATCACACGTTTTGTCAGAACTCCAACTCGTCTTGTTTTTTCCATTCTACACCCTTTCTTTTATTTCTCCGCAATGCGGACAAAGGGCGCGATGGCGTTGGCGTCGCCGTGGCGGACGATGGAGTAGGTGATATCGCAATAGGGCTGGATGGCAGTGCTCTTTTCCACGGTGGAGATGAGCAGCACCTGCAATTGCAGGCGGCGGAACAGTTCCATCATGGGGCGGATGCGGTCGCTGGTCATCTTGCTGAAGGCCTCGTCCAGCAGCACCAGACGGATGCTGTTTTCGCTCTTCTGGTAGATTTGCAGCAGGCTTGCGCAGATGGCCACATAGAAGGGTGCCTGATTCTCGCCGCCGGAGGAATCGCGGCTGACGCGGGACAGATACGCCTGCTGCCCGGTGACCTGATTGGTCACCTTGATATCGTAGTCCAGATAGGTGCGGTAGTCCACATAGTCCGAAAGGGTTGCACCGGCGGCGGTGCGTCCCTCCTGCCGGGCGCGGGTGTTCTCGTCTACGTCTGCCATGATTTTTTCCATCAGCTCATCCACCTGACGCTCGTAGGCGGGGTCAGCGGTGGCAGCAAGGTTATCCAGAGAATCGCCCTCGGTCATCTGCTGGTTGCCTTTATCCACGATGACCTGATAGAACGCCGCCAGCTGCGGGTCGCGGCTGGGCTCCAGCTCAAAGCGGTAGACCTCCTCGCCGTAGGTCAGCTGCTCCATGACCTTGTTCAGCTCCCGGAACTGCCGCCGGGCGTTGAAGATATCGTCCTTCATGCGGAACAGGATATCCTTGCGGAAGCGGTCCTTGCAGTCCCGCTGCGCCTGCTCCAGGCGGGCAGCGTAGCGCTCCAGGTCGATGCGCACAAGGCTCTCGTGCTGGGCGCGGTACTGTTCCAGCCCGGCAAGCCCCAGAGGATAATCGCAGACGTAGCGCCGGTTGTATTCCCGCTGCGCCGGTTCCAGCGTGCTGTTCAGGTAGACGGTCAGCGCATCGTCCAGCTTGGCCTGTGCCTTTTCGGCGGCCTGCGCGGCGGCGCGGGGGGATTTATCCGGCCCGGTCAGCGCCTGCTGACGGCTGCGGGAGAGCGGCTCCACCAGCGGATGGGCGGCAAAAAAGCTCTCGGCGGCCTGTGCGCTCTTTTCGGCGGTGTCCACCGCCTTTTGCTGCTCCGCTTCGCAGGAGGAGATCTGTTTTTCGCACACGCGCAGATCGCCGCCGGTCTGCTCCACGGCAGTGCGGGCGGCCTCCCATGCGGCTTCGCGCACCTCTTCCTCCTTATACAGCTGCTGCAAAAGCGGATTCTCGCGGCACTCGGCCAGCTTTGCGGCCTGCTTGTCCACCGCCGCGCGGGCGGCGGTCAGGGCGGCGCGGGCGTCCCACAAGGCGGCAAGTTCTTCCAGCGTTGTGCCGCGCAAAAGGGTCTGGTACTGGCTGTATGCGGCTTTCAGGTTCTGCTCTGCCTGTGCGGCGGCGCGTACTTCTTCAGCAAGGGCGTTCATCTCCCCTGCCAGTGCCCCGGCGCGGGCGCGGCGGGCTTCCAGACCGATATAGCGCTGCGGGGTGCGCAGACGCTCCAACCGGAAGGGATGGTGGCGCAGAAGGTCCCGGGTGGCGCTGTCGGGGTAGTTTTCCAGCGTGTCGGGGGTGTCGCAGCAGACGATGCGGCGCAGAATGGTGTCGGCGTACTGCGCGGCAAGCGGGTTTTCGCTGGTGACCTGTGCCGCCAGACTGTCGGCGGGGGCGGTGTCGGCGCGGCGGTTGGCCTTGCGCAGACCCGGGGTGTCCAGCAGGCTGATGGGGCCCACCTTGTCCTTCAGCGCCACAAAGGCGCTCTTTGCGGCGGCGTAGTGGGCGGGCGGCACAAGGATATCGAACCGGCGGTCGCCCAGACAGGCTTCCACGCAGTCCTGCCAGCTCTCATCCTCCACGTTCAGCAGCTCACAGAAGATACGGGCGTCCGGCTCCATGCCCCGGCTTTTCAGTTCGGCGTTCACGGCGTCCCGCACCCGGGTGGCGGCGTCCCCGTGGGGGTACACCCACTTGCCGCCGGATACGGCATCCAGCTCGGCGCGTTTCTCGGTCTGCTGCCGCTGCAGGGCGGCGGTGTGCTGCCGGGCGGCAAAATAGGCTTCTTCCAGCGGCTTTTCCTGTGCGGCCAGCCAGTCGGTCAGGGCAGGCAGGGTGTCGGGGGTCAGGTCTGCCAGCTTCTGCCCGGCGGCAAAGCCGCTGCGGCGCAGCACCGCCAGCAGATTGCCGGTCTTTTCGGCGGCTTTTTCGGCGGTGTCGGCGCGGCGGGCGGCGGCATCCAGTGCGGTCTGCCGGTGCGCCAGCTCCTCGCTGAGGGCGTCCAGTGCGCGGCCCTCGCCGCTGGCACCGGCGGCGCTGTGGGCGGTCAGGTAGGCGCGGCGGGCTTCCGCTTCGGCGGTCTTGGCTTCGGCGTAGCGGGTGCGCAGCGTTTCCTGCTGACGGCGTCCGGCGTCTACCCGCTCCTGCCAGACGGCCTTTTCCCCGGCATCGGCAGCGGCACGCGCCAGCAGGGCGGCACCCCGGTTCACAAGAGCTTCGGTCTGTTTTTCAGTGGCTTCGCGGCCATAGCGGACGATCTCGTCCAGCGCATCGGCGCGGGTCTGGGCTTCCGCAAGCACGGCGTGCAGGTTTTCCAGCTCTAAGCGGTCACCCTGCAAGGCTTCCAAGTCCAGCTCCGGCTGGGGCAGGATGTACTGGTACAGAAACTCCCGGAAGTTCGGGATCTCGTCCATGCTGGTGCCCATCTGGAACACCTCGTTGAACTTTTTGCCCAGCGGGCTGGCTGCGCGCCCGATGCCCAGTGCGCGGCATATTCTGTCCCGCGCTTCGCTGGGGCTGCGGGTGTAGGAAAGCCGCCCTTCGGCGGGCTTGAAGTCCTCCTTGGCGCTGGGCGCACCGGTGCGCGGGTCGATGAAGGGCAGCTGTTCCAGCGTGATGCCGTCCTCGGAGATATACCATGTCTGGTCGCCGGGGTGCAGCTCCTGCATGGGGCCTTCGGACTCCACCCGCACCGCGATGACAAAGCTGGTGTGCTTTACGCTGTCCCAGAACTCTGCCCCGATATACGCCACGGTATGCCCCGGGCGGCGGTAGGCGTTTTCGCCGCGCTGCTTGGCGTGGACAGAGCCTTGCAGGGTGCGGCCGCTTTTCTTATTGCCCAGCGCATTGAAGTTGCGGTTGGTGGTCAGGCAGTAGCGGATGGCGTCCAGAATGGTGGTCTTGCCCACGGCGTTCACGCCGATCATATAGGTCAGGCGGGCGCAGTCGAAGGTGGTATTTTCAAAGTTGTGCCAGTTGATCAGTTTCAGGCGCTTGAGTTCGATCATGCTTCCACCTCCCCTGCTTCGGTGTCTGCGCCCTCCGGGCGCTCGTACAGACCAAGCTCGGTGCGGGTGCGGGCGCTCTCGGCGGCGGCATCCGCAAGGTCAGCGTCCGGCAGCGCCAGCAGCACCGTGGGAAATACCTCAATGCGGCTGTCCAGCCCGGACAGCCGTCCCACCGGACGCGCCAGATTGTACCGGCGCAGGGTGCGCATGAGCTTTTCCAGCGTTTGCTGATCCAGCTTGCGGGGCAGGTTCATCTTTTGCAATTCGGCCTGTACTTCTTCTACGGTCACCAGCACCTCGTCCGCGCTGGCGGCAAGGCTTTCCCGCTTTTGCAGGTACAAAAGCCGCAGCACCAGCAGCAGGATGCTTTCGTACTTGAGCAGCCGTGCCTGACTGCCCTCGTGCTCGTTGACCAGCGCCGCCGCCTGCATGGGCGCGGGGTACAAAAGCACCGCGTAGCCCAGCGGTTTGAACACCGCACGCACCTCGTTGAGGTGATCCTGAATATACAGATATTTTGCCCGCTGTTCCTCTACGCAGCCCAGCACAAAGCAGTGGTTGAGCAGATAGTTTGCGGTCTCTTCCAGCAGATCAATGGTTGCCATCCGTGTTTACCTCCTTGCGGCGGGTCAGGACAAAATCCTGAAACCGGAAGCCGCCGCGCTCCACCCAGTTTCCGGTCATGGTGATATCATACTCCCGGTGCGGCGACTGGGAATAGGTGTGCAGGCCGATGATGCCTGTAAAATCGTTCGGGTATTCCTCCACAAGGGTGGAGGCGTTCACCTGCGGGCGGGCAGCCAGTGCCTGCCGCGCCAGCAGCGCCACGTTTTCCTCGGTGACGGCAAGGCGGGCGTAGTCCAGCAGAAGCTGCTGCTCCTGCCGCAGCCGGTCGGGGTCAAGAGGCTCGGTGCGCACCGGGGCAAGGGGCGCTTCGGTGCGGGGCGCGGCAGGGGGATACAGCGGCTTTGCGCCGAACACTGCCGCCGGGTACAGGTGCAGCCGCGCCGCCACCGGGCCATCGTCCGGCTCGAACAGCTGCTCCGGGCTGCGGATCTCCTCCGCATAGCGGCGCAGCAGAGCGGTGACGCTGCCCTGCGCCGAGCGGTCGCTGAGCAGCAGGAATTGTGCCCGCTGCACCGCACGCTTGCGGTAGCGGATGTGGCTGGCGTCGATCTCCTTCATCAGGGTGCTCATCTCCTCCAGCGCGTCCCGCTGCTGCTGGATGAGAGCACGCACCCGGGGTGCCGCCTCGCCGGGGGCGCAGCGCTCCACCCGGGCGTAATCCAGCGCTAAGCGCGGCAGCTGGTTCTGCTCGCAGTCGTCCAGTTCTTCTTCCAGATAGGCGCGGTAATTGAACAGGTTATCGCTGGTTTTAAAGCGGTGGTACGCCGCCGCCACCACCTTTTCCTCGTACTGGTCGAACAGCTCCAGCACCTCCTGCGGGGTGCGGTTATGGGTCAGGCGGTCGATATAATGCCCGATGGAAGCGTTGAGGGCGCGCAGAGACTTGTTCAGGGTCTCAAGGTCTGCCGCCACCTCCCGCAGCACGTTCTCGTAGGGGCTTTTTTCCTGCCCGATGCTGCCCAGCAGCTGCCACGCCTTGTACAGCTTGCCGGTGTAGGTGACCACCCGGGGGTTCAATATCTCTTCCAGCGCGTCCAGCAGCGGGGTGACTTCCGGCATAAAGGCAAAGGTCGGCTCACTCTCATAACTGCCGGGCTGCTCCTCCAGCCAGCCGGTGCGGCGCAGACGCAGCAGAAAGCCCACCGCCAGCGTGTGGGGGTCGCGGGTGGGCTGCTCGTCCTCATCGCCCGCACCGTCGGCGTCCAGCGCCAGCGGCTTTGCCAGCGCGGCAAAATAATCCTCGGCACGGGAGACGGCTTCGGCGCGGGAAATGCTGTAATCTGCCGTATGGCGGCACTCCTCCCAGAGCAGCAGCAAAAGCTCTGCATAAAACGCCCGGTTGGGCCCCGCCAGCGGGCGGAACAGCCGTGGGCTGACCAGTTCAAACAGCTGCATGGAAACGTCCTTTCTGTGTGAGTTCGATACCCTTTTATTGTACCACAGCGGGCGGGGTTTGTCACAAAAAGGCGAAAAAAAGCCCGCCGGGCAAGGCGGGACGATTTGGAATGCGCGCCGCGTGCGCTTTGCGCATATTCAGCGGAAGAATTATTTTTATTTCGCGTTTGTCGCGCT
>PPYF01370656.1_pt1 | contig 16452 bp, 20 predicted proteins | sample 1559871 | NCBI WGS metagenome assembly PPYF01 (sample SAMN08240021, study PRJNA423297) | Human gut metagenome, whole genome shotgun sequencing project.
TTGCGCCAGGGCGAAAATAACCGCTTTGGCTGCATCAATCACCGAACCGCCGCCCAGCGCGATAACCAGATCCGGATAGTGGCTATCCATCAGCTTCATCCCGCGCACCACGGTGGTAATATCCGGGTCAGCGACCACATCGTCCCAAATCTGGAACGGGACATTGCGCTGGCGCAGGATGGTTATCACGCGCTCGGCGAGGCCAAATTTAACCATCGCCTGATCGGTCACCAGCAGTACGCTATGGGCGGGCACTTCGGCCAGCGCCGCCAGCGCGTCCTGGCCAAAGCGGATCCGGGGTTTCAGCAAAAATTCACTCATTGGGTTATTGACTCCTTAAGCGTCTCGAAACACGTTCTCGACAATGGCAACCACCGACATGGCCCGATAGCGGTCTTTGTTCAGCGCCAGGTACTCTTCGGCGAGCACGATGTCGTGCATACCGGCGCCCACGCTATCGATGGCGACCCAGGTCTGGTTTTGCATCGGCTGCTGTTGGTCATCTAATTTGCAGATCAGCAGCAGGTTGCTGCCACGGAGCTCATCGCACTTCTGCGTGGCCACCACATGTCCGACTACCTTTGCGAGAATCATTGTTTATATCGCCTTATATCAATGTGTTACTTACCAAGGCGTTCCAGCACCTGGCGGATGACGCGCTCCACGTTCTGTTCGCTGATCTCGCCTTCAACGTTTGCCACGGTGGCTGCCGCAAAGCGGTCATCGGCGTGGCTTGCGTGGCTCACCGGAGCGGGGGAGGCGAAACGGGCGTCGTCAAGAATGCTGCGGCGCGGATCGGCAACAGGGGCGGACGCGACGATGGTTGGCTGTGGCTCCACGCGGCTGCCCGGTGCGCGCAGTTCGTCGATAGAACGTACGCCGTAGCCGACTTTGCGGATGTTCAGCAGATTCATCGGGCCGACGTTATCGGAGCTGGAACCGCCGCCAACCGCACCACAGCCGAGCGTTAGCGCCGGGGTGATATTGGTGGTCGCGCCGATGCCACCGAGGGCCGCGGGCGTATTGATCAGAATGCGGTTCACCGGTTTTTCAAGGCAGAACTGGCGGATTACGTCCTGATTGCGGGTATGAATGACCAGCGTATGGCCAAGGCCTTCGTTGGTCAGCAGCTCAACCACGCGGTGGCAGGCGGCTTTCCAGTCCTCTTCGACATACAGGCCAAGTACCGGGCACAGCTTTTCGCGAGAGTAGGGATTTTTCGGTGAAACGCTGGTCTGCTCGGCAATCAGCACACGGGTGCTGGCCGGGACGCAAAAGCCCGCCATCTGGCTTAAGTACAGGGCGGTTTTACCCACCACTTTCGGATTGATCGTGCCGTTTGGACGCAGCAGCAGGGCCGCCATTTTCGCCGCTTCGGCTTCGCTCATAAAGTGCGCGCCCTGGGCTTCCAGCTCGCGGTGGACTTCATCGTAAATGCAGCGTTCGACGATGATCGACTGCTCGGAGGCGCAGATCACCCCGTTATCGAAGGTTTTGCTGGTGATGATATCTTTCACCGCGTGGTGGATATCGGCGCTGCGTTCGATAAACGCCGGGCCATTACCCGGGCCGCCGCTGATGGTTGGGGTACCAGAAGCATAGGCGGCGCGAACCATGCCTTCGCCGCCGGTGGCCAGAATCAGCGATACGTCTTTGCTGTGCATCAGTTCAGAGGTGGCTTCGAGCGTCAGTTCGGTGACGCCATCGACGATACCCGCCGGAGCACCGGCCGCTTCCGCCGCGCGTTTGACGATCTCAATCGCTTTCCAACTGCACTGACGTGCGCCCGGATGCGGTGAGAAGATAATGGCGTTGCCGGCTTTGAGAGCAATCAGCGTTTTGTAGATCACCGTTGAGGTGGGGTTGGTTGATGGCACCAGCGCGCAAATCACGCCCAGCGGTACGCCCACGTCCATCACTTTATTCTGTTGATCGTCATGAATGATGCCGACGGTCTTCATATCTTTGATGGCGTCGTAAACGCGCAGCGAGGCAAAGCGGTTCTTCAGGACTTTATCCTGCCAGTTGCCAAAGCCGGTCTCTTCCGCGGCCATTTTCGCCAGCGACTCGGCGTGATGCGCCGCTTCCTGGGCCACGTTCTTCACGATGGCGTCGATTTGCTGTTGCGAAAAGGTGGCCATTATCGCCTGTGCCTTTTTGGCGTTACGCACCAGTTCTCTCGCGTTCTGGCGGGAGAGCAAATCGGTATCCAGTTCAATCATGAGTCTATCCTTCATCAGACTAAAAGAGTGCAGACGGGGCGTACCCGCTCAGTCATGCTTTGTGCTGCGACGCAATTTTTTCGATGTCGTTGTGCGGGCGGGCAATTACGCGAGAAGTGACCACTTCACCGATGCGTTTTGCCGCTTCCACGCCGGAGTCCACCGCCGCGTTAACCGCGCCAACATCGCCTTTCACCATCGCGGTGACGAGGCCGGAACCGACGTTTTCATAGCCGATAAGCTCGACGTTGGCGGCTTTGCACATCGCATCTGCCGCTTCAATACAGGCCACCAGACCTTTGGTTTCGATTAAGCCAAGCGCTTCTTTCATCATGTTTTCTCCGGTTTATTCGCTAATTTTGTAGTGCGAGATAATCTTGCTGATGTCGTTGTGCGGACGCGCAATCACCAGCGAGGTGACCACTTCGCCGATGCGCTGCGCCGATTCCACGCCGGAGTCGACCGCCGCTTTCACCGCGCCGACGTCACCTTTGACCATCGCAGTGACAAGGCCGGAGCCGACGTTTTCATAGCCGATAAGCTCAACGTTGGCGGCTTTACACATCGCATCCGCGGCTTCAATACAGGCCACCAGACCTTTGGTTTCAATCAGACCTAATGCATCACCCATTTGCGTTCTCCCGGCCTTACGCCTTGTGTTTAATGACGATTTTGTTGATGTCGTTGTGTGGACGCGCAATCACCAGCGACGTCACCACTTCCCCGATGCGCTGCGCCGATTCCACGCCGGAATCGACCGCCGCTTTCACCGCACCGACGTCGCCTTTCACCATCACGGTGACGAGGCCGGAGCCGATGTTCTCGTAGCTAATCAGTTCAACGTTGGCGGATTTGCACATCGCATCCGCGGCTTCAATACAGGCCACCAGACCTTTGGTTTCGATAAGCCCTAATGCATCACCCATGGTTCTTTCCTCTGGACAGGTTGTGTGATTACCGGAAAACCGTCCGCGTCACGGCGTTAACCCACGGCAGCGGCGTTCGAAGGTCACTATAGAGGCTGGCAAGTAAGGTGGAATTTAAATCCGAATAGATTATGTAATTAGAATATTGCTCTGCCATTTAGTTATTTTTAGCGTTCTATTTATCTGTTTATGCTGTTTCGTTGAGGGGTATTTGGCGTTGCGTGTGGCGGTTTTTTAGCCGTTTGTCAAAGGGTTTAAGAATGTTGCTAAGTTGCTAAAAAATTAAGAAAATCAGGTGACATGGCGCGAGGCTAACTGTGGGACGGCGCAAGTTTTGCCGCTGGAGCTAAACGCAAAAGATGCGGTTTTTGTCCGGCATAGGCAGTCAGGAAAATGGCCGTGCGCGGCGGATCACACTCCGACGTGCAGCGGCGCAGGTGGAACCTCAATCGAAGAGCGGGAATCAATGCTAAGTGGACTGAATCATCTTACCCTTGCCGTGAGCGATCTGCCGGCGAGCGTGGCGTTTTACCAGCAGCTTCCCGGAATGCGGTTACATGCCCGCTGGGACGGCGGCGCCTATCTTTCCTGCGGCGCGTTATGGCTGTGCCTGTCGCTCGACGCCCAGCGGCGAATAACCGCGCCGGAGGAGAGCGACTATACCCACTACGCCTTCAGCGTGGCGGCGGAACAGTTTGCTGAAGTCTGCGCCCAGCTTGCGGAAAACGGGGTCGTGGTGTGGAAGGCGAATCGCAGCGAAGGGGAGTCGTACTATTTTCTCGACCCGGACGGCCATAAGCTCGAACTGCACGTCGGCAGCCTCGCTCAGCGGCTGGCCGCCTGCCGGCAGCGGCCCTATGCCGGGATGGTGTTTTACGATGCGTGAGGCGTTATTCCAGCTTACTGCCGGATTTGAGGGTACAAATCCACAGCGGTGAGTTGATGGAGCTTAGCAAAATGGCTTTGTCGTTAAGCTTCTGCGCGTTTAAAAACAGCCCGTCGTGGCTGTCGGACATCTCGCGCATAAAGTAGTCGAAAATCACGTCCGGTGATTCATCAATCGACGAGGCGCTGGATTCCCATTTGTTGATGCGGTAGTGGCGCTCGGTGGCGGAGATGCGTTTGCTGCTGTAGGTGAATTTGACGTAGCGCTGGAGATAAAGCCAGCCGGCGGCAGAATCGGTATAGCCCTCCACCACCATCGACCCTTTGCCGTTCCCGCCGAAGGTGAAGTGGATATTGCCGTTCACGTTCTCTTTATTCATGTTTTCAAAGCGCATGATGGCTTTGGTGGAGCAGCTCATCGCGCCGTCATTTTCTGCGGGCAGCAAACGCCAGGCGCTAAACGCGCCAGCGGCGATAAACAGCAGCAGACAAAGGGCGAAGAAGGGACGCGGGGCAAGTCTCATTGCGGCTTCCAGGAGTAGTAAAAGTAGTTATCGCAGTAGCTAAATGGGTTGTCTTCGTGCATCGCGCAGTGGGCGAGAAATACGCGGCCCAGGCCGTTGGTCTCGAGCCGGTCGCCGTAGAAAAACAAAAAACGCTCGCCCGGCTTACACTCGACGTTCAGCCGTTGGCGCACGTTGTCGAAATTCTTGCCGTAGCCGCTGGCGCTGACCGAACGCAGCATTTCATCGCTCGCCAGCAGTTCACACTGGCTATGCGTTATCTGCGTCAGGCGGATCGGCCGCGATTCGCCGCTCCCCACCAGGCTAAAGGCCACCAGCAGCAGGGCGATGGTCAATAAACAGGCACCGGCGATATACCAGCACATGCCGCGCGCATGCGGCGTTTGCGCGGGCGGCGTTGCGGCTTCCAGCGCTTGCGGCTCAGAAGCGGCGCGTTCTGCTTCGTTGACAACGGGTTCCTGCGCCACGACAGGGGATTCATCCATCGGCTGGATAACCACATCGGGGTTAAGCTGCAAATAACCGCGCGAGACGGTGACGATAATATTGTCGATACCGTAGTGGCGACAGGTTTTGCGCAGCATGCTTAGATACTGGTTAAGGTTGCTGTTGGATGAGGTTAATCCATTATCATCCCAGACTTTTTTCAGTACTTCATCACGACTGATGATGCCGGTGTTGCGCAGAAAATAATTGAGCAGGGCGCTGGCGGTGATCGACAGTTGGCTATCCGGCTCATCGCTTTGCGGCAGCGTGAGCGTGCCGTCGGTGGTGTCGTAAATAAAACGGGCATTGATGTTGTAGCGCATCGCGGCCTCAGCAGTGGGCTTCACGCGGGAAGCGTCATCTTATTAAGAGAGGCAACCAGCGACCGGCGATGTTCCGCGTTCATGGTTATCCCTTCCGTCAACTCAGACAGCCAGATACCGTCTGCGGTATAGCGCACCAGCGTGCCGATTGGGCTGTTATCCAGTTCATCGCCGCGCGCCAGGTGATCCAGCATCCAATCACGCCAGCATTTTCGCAGCACCGGTTCGTCGGGCATCGCCAGCGACAGCACCATCAGCTGACGGCTTTCATGGGTATCCGTCAGGTCGGCAAGGTAGTTCAGATAGGCGCGGGTAAATCGCCCGTAGCTGACGTTGTCCTGCTGCATCAGCGCGGTGATCGCTTCTTCCATAATTGCCAGCAGTCGGGCAAAAAGGGCGAATATCAGCGCCTGCTTATTGGGGAAGTGGTGGATTAGCCCCCCTTTACTGACGCCCGCCTCGCGGGCCACGGCGTTCAGCGACAGGGCGGCGATACCATCACGACCGGCAATCATCGCCGCTGACTCCAGCAGCTGCTGGTGTAAGCGGACCGGGTCTTTTTTGCGGTGCTGCACTTCTGTATTCATGTGGGGAATCATACCGACCAGACGGTATGTGGATTTTTGATAGCGATCAAAGGCATGAGGATGTCCTTGTCATGAATATGGTTAATGCGTGGCGGGTCACAAATTGTCGTATAAATAGGGGGATGTACTGAAGTATTTCGGCAATGCAGGCCGAAGAGATGAAAAATGACGCAGTCGCGACATTTATATCCATAACCTGTTGTGGGCGAAATTCTCACCGATTCATCGTTCTTTAACGGCGCGGAGACCTGCTATTTATAACAGGGCAGATGCAATAGAAAATTATTCGATATTGGGTGATGTCGTGGCATGGTAGAGGGTGAGTAGTCATAAGAATAATGAGGGGCTTAAGTAATGAAAGAAATTGATTTTTATATGGTCGATGCCTTCACCTCCGACACCTTTGGTGGTAATGCTGCGGCAGTCTGCCCGCTCATCGAGTGGCTGCCTGATGCGACATTATTAAAGATGGCGCAGCAGCATAACCAGTCGGAAACGGCGTTTTTTGTGACTACCGACAGCGGTTTTGAGCTGCGTTGGTTCACCACCCAGGGGGAAATTAACCTCTGCGGCCATGCGACCCTTGCCGCCGCCCACGTGATTTTTGAATACCTCGATTATCCGGACGCCACGGTTCGCTTCGACACCCGCTTTGTCGGCCCACTGGCGGTGACGCGCAGCGGCGACTGGTTAACGCTCGATTTCCCGGCATGGCGCACCGAGCCCGTTACGCCACCGGCTCTACTGCTGGAGGCGCTGGGCATCACGCAATATAAAGAGGTGCGCGCGGCGCGGGATTATATGGTGGTGCTGGAGAACCAGCAGCAGGTTGAAGCCGCCCGCCCGGATATTCACGCCATGCTACCGCTGGGTAAAATGGTCTGTATTACCGCCCCAGGGGACGGGGAATATGATTTCGTCAGCCGCTTCTTCTGCCCCGGCGAGGCCGTCGCCGAAGACCCGGTTACGGGTTCGGCGCACAGCATGCTGATCCCCTACTGGGCGGAAAAACTCAACAAAACCCAAATGCTGGCGCGGCAGGTCTCCGCCCGTGGCGGCGATCTCCGCTGCCAGCTGCTGGGCGAGCGGGTGCATATTGGTGGCCAGGCAACAACCTATTTGATTGGCAAAGTACTGCTGCGGTAGGGCGAATAATCGCGCTTTGTTGCTATGTATAGAGCGGATCCCGGCGCGGTTTAGTGGATAGGACCTACTCTTAACGTTCTTTTCCTACCTATCGCGACGTATTTTCTCTTTAACGGGTAGAATGGCTGATGGAATGCGATAGCGGTGGCAACCTAGGCCGGGTGAAACCTATCGAGAGTGAGCTAATGCGGGGATATCAGGATGACGGTGACGTATGCGCTGCAACAGAATATCCCTGCTCACGCCAGTGTTGAAGCAGCTCGGTTTGTCTTAGGGTTGTATCTCGGCCAGTCCAGACATACATCATCAGGCCAGGGAAATACTCTGGGCGCGGGGATGTAACCGACTCAGGGAGCACGGTAATATGCAAATCGCGCTGCGCTAATCTCCAGGCTTCTAGCCAAAGTCCTGTGGTATCGTCGATGTCCCATGCGATAAGAAGGGCCTCAGTTCCAGGCTTACGCAGTGATTCCTGTAGCGACACGGCGACATGCTGGATAAGTATTCCTTCAAAAACTCCCGACATCATTCTTGCCGTATGGTGTTCGAGCTGAAGACGCTGACGGACCGGATTAAGAACGTTGTCAATTAATGTGGAGACCGGTACTTCACGCGTTAACTTGACCATTCTACCGCGCAGTTTCGAGGGAGATGCCTGGCGAAGGACGGCCAGCAAGTCTTCCTGCAGTGCTCCCCAATCGTCTTCTTTGGCTGGCTTTTCGTTTTCCAGCAATGCGCGAACTTTGCCGACAGGCGTGCCTTTTTTAATCCAGGCTTTTATCTCTTCGATTCGCTGGATGTCTTCTTCGTCGAACTGTCGGTGCCCGCCTTCTGAACGCTGTGGTTTAAGCAGGCCATAGCGTCTTTGCCACGCACGGAGGGTGACTGGATTAATGCCACAACGTTCAGCAACATCACCAATACTATATAAAGCCATACTCCCCCTGCCGGTTAGCTAACGGTAATTCAAAAAACAGCCATGCTGTCCCTCGGGCACCATTCTGTTGCTTATATACTGACTCAAAATCCTGAGGTGGGTCAATTCCCCAACGGCAGTCAATGATCGCTGACGGGTTAAATGATGTCGTCGCTATTTCTCTCTGGCCATGAAATCGGAGGTACCAATCCGTATTCGGGCTGTGAGAAAAGAGGCCCTTGAAAGTGCTCTATTCCTGCAGATTCTAGCCACATCCACTCTTCGGCCACCTCAACGCCATCGGCAGATACCTGGATTTCCAAACAGGAGCAGCATTGAATAATGGCATGAATAATGGCCTGGCGAGGGCCGCTTTTGTGGACGTCGGCAATCAGATGTCGGTTGATCTTTAGTCGGTCTGGCTGAAACTGTGCCAGCAGCTGGAGGCCGGCGAATCCCGCACCAAAATCGTCGATAGCGATGCTAATGCCGGCAGCTTTAAGCTGTTTAACGGCACCTGCAAATTCAGCAAACTGCGAAATAACTTCCCTTTCGCTGAACTGCATGATGATTTGCTCAGGCACCAGCCCATTTGTCTCTATCTCGTTAAGCAAGAAATCGACGGCACCGGGGATTTTTACCAGCGTCATGGGCATCAGGCTCACCGCGAGCATGGTACTGTGAAGCTCAAGAGACTTGGCCCTGGCGAAGATCTCTTTTTTGTCTTTCAGATCGCGGTGATATGTCTCTTCAGGGGGTAAAAGCCCTTGCCCCTCAGACAATTGAGGTGTTTTGTTACGCGCTTCAAGTGAGACAATTTCTTTGGCCAGGGGATCAACCATTGGCTGAAAGATGAACGAAAATCCACTTTCGGTGAGTAAGTTAGCCTTGCTTGCAGCATGCGTTTCGGTGCAGAAACGCCAGGTCTCGACCGGGGGGATCTCATAAAAGCTATTTTTACGATCAGCCGTGACAAATGTTCTGAAAAACTGTAGCGCCCGGTCATGATAAGTGAGCTGATAACGGGACGTCCCCTTATCTAATACTGCTTGCAGAACATCTTCCTGGCCGTGTTTGCGCAGATCAAACAACTCCATGCCAACTTTACCGAATCTCCGTGAATGCGAGTAATCACAAAGTAGCTCTACAACATTGTGATGCCGGATATCCTTACAGATTTGTTGATAGAGGCTTTTTACTGATTCTTCAGGACCTTCCAGAAGTTGAAAGAAATGGAGGCCATTAAAAAGAAGGATGCCGGTGACCTTTTCGTGCTCGTTTCTGCGATTAGCTGCAGCAACCATGGTCTCAACTTCCTGAAAGGGGAGAGACTCGCATAGCCGGCTGCGGTAGATAAGAGTAGTGAGCATTTTCTGTCCAGTTGCGGATTGGGGAGAGAAATGCACGCTAACAGATAAACAATGCAATATCTTCATAATTCGCAATGTATTTTTTACAAATTAATCACATAGATAAGCGTGTTAAGCATAGCCTTAGTAGGGATAATCACAATCGTGGTTTAGGTGTATAAATTTACTGTACGGCTTTTAATGGTTAAAAATGGTTTAAAATCATTGCGATGTAATAAATAGCACGTTTTGTTTAAAAATTTACGATGTCTTGTACACATTTCATGTACAAGTTTGCTAGATTATTTTAACCAAAGGAAAACGTAGGTCTTGTGGAGGAAAAAATGCAAAAGAATGTCCCTAAAACAGATTCAGCGGGCGCTATTTCAAGATACTTTGCCCGAGCACAGCTTCCGACTCAGCAGCATACGCTTGGTGAGATTGTAACGGAAATCCTCACAGATGGTCGTCATCTGAACCGAAAGGCAATCTGTACCAAATTGCTTTCGCGTCTTGAAAAAGCTGAAACCCCAGAGCAAGAAGCATATTTAAATCAACTGATAGGAATGCTGTTTGAATGAGTATTTTCTGCATAACGGCAGAAACGTGTTCAGCAGCCTGAATGCTATGAAAAAAATACTTAATGCTCAATTGCATAACGAGTATCTCGGACAGGCAATACTGGATATGGTTATCCAACAAATCCCGATTTCCGAGCATAATCTGGTTGAGCAATTGCGCATTATGCAATCGCGCATGGCCGAGCCGAACAAAATAAAAATAGTCCAGAGTATTATCGATGGAATTCTTGGTCGGTTAAAAGATGTATCGGCAGGGGAGAATGTAGGTGATCATTCGGATGAACGAGATTCCGGACAGGCACAGTATACAAGTCCCCACCATAATAAAAAGCTACATTAAAGATTAGATAGAGGGTTTATATCATGCTGCATACAAATCAGTTTTCTTCCACGTTACCCGATAAAGCATTGGCCGGATTTTTTACCAAGTCTGGAGATTCATTAGCTGAAGAAGCTCGGTTGCTTGGACAAATAGCTTATGACCTAATGAATACTGGAGTGCCATTAACAAATAAAAATTTAATACTCTGTTTATTAAAAGCTCTGGATGGTACTAATAACGTCACTCAGGCTGATGTTATCCGCAATACACTAGAGATTGTGGTTGGGCATACATCTGATGATTTGAGCCTTTATGATGATGAGTGAAGAATTACCGCCATAGGTTTTTTGTATTTCCATCAACCTGAGATACTCTGGAGTCATTGATGAAAAATTCAATTCCGGACCAATTTTTGTTTGAGTGCGAACTTTATAAAAATATTGAGCGTAGGGCGATTAAACACTACGGTGATGCAAGTCAGGACGCACTTGAGTTTCTTGTCAAAAGTGAGATTAAAACAGAAAGCAACTCAATACTGCTCGATCTTTATCGGCAGATGCTGGTACAGCTCAAGCAAGCCAATCATGGGTCTCTCAGGTGAGTACGTTATCCTCTAACAGCCAAGAGTGTAAGATGATGAAGCAAGTAAAGAACGATGATATCTGGGTAAACGATCTCTATCTTAGACAAGGAATAGAGAACCTGTTACAGGAAAAAATATTCTTGCACAGTGGTTTGCGCTTTGTCTTCTTTACCATAGATAATTATTATAATGTTAAAAAACAGAATTATGACCATAAGACTCACCGGTTAATATTTCTTACGCAAGGTACCGAATTTCGATTTTTGAATGATTTTGATATGCATAGAATTGATGCTCGCTCGAGTCTGGACGCTATTCGCAATTTCATCACCCGAATAGCTCACGGCTTAGAAAGCAGTGATAAATTGAATTCTGAAAATATCACGCTAACAGCCAGGGATAGGATTCTTATAGAGCAACTGAGCGCCGGGAAAAAAGTGGTAGATATAGCCAATATGATCCGTATGCATATCAAAACTGTTTATCAAATAAGGCATAATTTGATCAGAAAATTAGGCTGTAACAGCTTAGTTGAATTTCTTAGCATACTGAAAAACGACGTTTTCAAAAGTTGGCTAGTGAATGCGCCAGTTGTTTAGTCATAAGCACTAATCCTAAGAATTGCTTAAATCAGGATGTTTACTCTGCGCCGTCCTGTCCGACGGCATTTTTTGGATCGTTAAAGCGCCGCACAGATAGGGCCCGCGGTGACGGAACGGTTAATTATTGCCTTGATTTTTATTTCCGCGACCTGCGTTTTTCCTTTTAGTTAATTTGTATCGAAAGCCTTTAATTTCGCCTTGTCCATTTGAGTCCACCCCCAATTCAACTCCCGTTTTCCTCTTGTCTTATATATTATTGCTGCAATGCAGCGTTGAGAATTAGAAAAGAAGAAATGTCAGGAATAATTAGTCCATGATGTTAATTATTAATTAATTTAAAGTAACATTTCGTAATGCTTGACTTTTTTATTTTCCATAGACGGGAATTTGCATATCATGATATAATGTGACAGAAAAACGTGCAGCTTTATTAAGCTGCCGTTAATGTAAATACATTTTTGAGGAGACTGTTCCAGTGGGACGTAAATGGGCCAATATCGTTGCTAAAAAAACGGCTAAAGACGGTGCAACGTCTAACGTATATGCAAAATTCGGTGTAGAAATCTATGCCGCTGCTAAACAAGGTGAACCAGACCCAGAATCAAACTCAGCGTTAAAATTCGTTATTGAACGCGCAAAACAAGCCCAGGTTCCAAAACACGTTATTGATAAAGCCATTGATAAAGCCAAAGGCGGCGGAGACGAAACGTTTGTGCCAGGCCGTTATGAAGGCTTTGGGCCAAATGGTTCAATGGTCATCGCTGAAACATTGACTTCAAACGTTAACCGCACGATTGCCAATGTCCGCAACATCTTCAATAAAAAAGGCGGCAATATCGGCGCGGCTGGTTCTGTCAGCTATATGTTTGACAATACCGGTGTGATTGTATTTGCAGGTACTGACCCTGACCGTATTTTTGAAATTTTGCTGGATGCTGAAGTCGAAGTTCGTGATGTTACCGAAGAAGAAGGGAACATCATTATTTATACCGAATCTACCGATCTTCACAAAGGTATTGCCGCGTTGAAAGCAGCGGGCATTACTGAATTCACATCTACAGAATTAGAAATGATTGCTCAAGCAGAAATTGAACTTTCAGAAGAAGATTTAGCAATCTTTGAAGGTCTCGTTGATGCGCTTGAAGCTGACGATGATGTTCAAAAAGTCTATCATAACGTTGCCAATCTCTAATTAAAGAGCTGTCATCATGGCAGCTTTTTAAATGATAAAGCTGCTATAAACAGTATATCTCCTGACCAGATATACTGTTTATAAAAATAGATGAAAATACCGTCTGCCAAAAGAAGTTATATTAATTGAAGCCCCTGGTCCTAACTCTCCGATAAGAGAGAATAAAGGAGCACCTGCAAGTTCAGCCTCTCGAAATACGCTTCAAAAAAAGAAGTAACCGCTATTTATGCAAGAGGGCAGTCCAGTAATTAACGGCCAGCTACTCACCGCCCATATCCCCAAGACAAGAAATATACTTCTCCCCCGAAATTTGCACTATCTCATCGGCATTCTGCGTAATATCTTTCCCTTCAAACGCGCCGTAGAGTTGCTTAAATTTCACCGTACTCAGTCGCTGGATGATGTCGCGAACCGTCGCGGCTGGCAGCGGCAGGAGGTTAGGGTAACTCCACATAAACGAGACGGCACGTGCGCCGGGAGTGACCTGCACGATGTCGCCGGAAAGTACCACGCCTTCATCTCGCGCCCAGTGCAGAACGCAGCCGCCCGCAAAATGACCGCCGAGGCGGATAACCCGGACATCGCGGGTCAGCTTAAGGGCGTCGTCTTGCCAAAAACGTATCCACGGACTGTCGCGCATGACCCACTGGCGGTCATTGTCATGAAGGTAAATGGGGGCGTTAAATTCCGCGGCCCAATCCTGCATGGTGCTGTAGTAATGAGGATGTGATATGGCGATGGCCTTAAGCCCCCCGAGAGAGTGAATGAGCGTTTTGGTGGCGTCATCGAGCGTGGGAATACAGTCCCACAAAATGTTGCCCTCTGGCGTGCGGAGAATAAATGCGCGTTGGTCGATAGCAAAATCAGGTACGGTACGGAAGCTGAGGAGCGAATCGTCGTGCTGTTGCCACTTATTGGTGTGCGAAGCGCGAAGGGCGTCAAAATCGACCCATTGTTGACCGCTTGCGGGAACATACTGGCGTTCATCTTCACAGATAGGACAATGTGTGGGATGAGTATCGGCTATCTCATAGGACGTCCCGCAGGCTTTGCATAATGTAATCATTCCGCTCTCCTCAATGTGCCGTTTCGCCAGGGGCGCACTCGGTAGGTGCTGTTTCATCACGATTTAAACACAGTCAGCCTGGCACACCCGGGTATCGCGATGTGCTTGATTGTGCGGTTGTTGAGCGAGCAGCAGAAATAAAAGGGGGGCTTTTGGCTGGCGCTAATGACTTTTAAGGGCGCATTTTTAGCACCCTTAAAAGCGTTTTACTTTACCGTTTGCGAGCTAAAACCCGGCATTGCGCAGGGGCAGAGGTTAACGGTCAAAAATATCGACGGCGACTTTACCGTTTTTGTGGAACACACATTGCCCGGTGTAGGTTAGCTCATTACCCAGACCGTTCTTCGCCTCAAATTCGACCTGGATAGTGCGTTCATCATCCTGGTTAATAAAGTCGGCTGATCCCATCAGGATATGAAAATCCGCGCTGTCCGGATGTTTTAGACGGGATTTAAGCAACTGGACGCATTCCCCCATGCTTCCCGGCGCATTTTTCTCCAGGTTTTCACGTTCTGCGGCGCGGCGGGCGGTGTCGCTCATCCCCACGGCGGGAGCATTTTCGGCGGTATACCATTTTCCAGCGCTGTCTTTCAATTCCGATGCTTTGAAGTGCCATTGGTTGTTATTTGCGCAGTTAACGAAATAACGCACGTTTTTCTTCGTCGATTCATTCACGATGGCGGCTGTTTCTACCTGGTCGCAGTCCGGGGATTGCGCCACGCGGAAGGCGGCGGAGTGGGTTCCTTTTGCGGCTTCGGCTAATCCCTTTTTACCCAGCGCTTTATTCAGCATTGGAAATTGGTCGGGAGTGTAATCGTCGAAGGCGTATTCGGCTATTTTGCGGGTGTAGCCGGTATCAACGGCAGGTGGCCTATCTGCCGCGGTCTTATCCTGCGTGGTGTCAGTGGTTGCGGCAACCGGTACCGCCTGTGTACTTGATGCGGCAGGCGGTGCGCTATTGTTGCTATCGGTACAGGCTTTAATGACCACAAAGGCGATAAACAGAACCACCGCTAATTTTATATATTCTGACTTTTTACTCTTATCCATGTGTGACTCGTTTTAATAATAGCTACGGCTGTTGTTCTCTGGCCGCTATGAAATAAAGGGGGGATTTCGCCCGGATAATACGCCAATACAATTGGTCTCCTGAGTCAGTCCGCTGTTAACTTCCCAGAGAGGAGATATCGAAATTGTTCCCGTTTATGATAAATCTACTTGGGTGATGGTGGCAAAATGGAAACCGATAAAAATGAAGATAAGACTCGTCTCACCTGAAGAAGCGGAAGCCTGTTGGAAGATTCGTAATCTCTCTATTCGGCAGGGCTGTCAAACCAGCTATAGCCAGGAGGTCCTCACGGCTTGGACGCCGGAAGAGATGCCGGAAGGTTACCGAGTGGTGATAAAGGAAAACCCCTTCTTTGCCGTTGATATTACCAACGTTGGGTTGGTAGCTACGGGCTATCTTGATGTGTCGGCGGGCAGCGTGGAGGCGATTTTTACTCTGCCGGATTTTACGGGTAAAGGATTGGCCAGCCAGATTATTACAGCCATTAAAAATGAAGCGCGGAGTCGGGGATTTAAACAATTAACCCTCTGCGCAACGCCGAACGCGCAAACTTTTTATGAACGCCATGGTTTTCATTTTATCCAGCAAAATATCTCTCCGTCGCGACTGATTCCGGAAGGTTTGCCCTGTATCGATATGGCTATCAATCTGTAAAGGCTATTTCCTCATCGCGACGGATAAACGACCGCCATTGCCTAACCCGGTATCAATCCAGTAGTGTTATTGGAAATAAAATAATCATAAAGCGGGCATATGCATCTGGATTTTCGCCAACTACGTAACTTCGTCGCGCTGGTTGAATACGGCAGTTTTAATCGTGCGGCGGAAGCGGTCTGTCTGTCGCAGTCGGCGTTCAGCCGCAGCATTCAGGCGCTGGAGCAGAGCGTCGGTCATCCGTTATTCGACCGACAAAGCAAGCTCCCGACGCTCACATTGCATGGGCAAAAGCTGCTGCCCTACGCGCGGCGCTTTCAGGAACTCAACGTTGAACTCAGCAGCCAGCTGCGTGAAGCGGACGATGCGCAAAACGGTGAGGTGGCTTTTGGCTGCGGCCCGGCACCCGGGGCGCGGTTGATTCCGTCGGCCGTCGGCGAGTTTCACCGACAGCTCCCGCAGGCGCGGGTGCGCTTTCATATCGATAACTGGTTTGCCCTGCATCATGCGCTGACCACCCAGCAGTATCCGTTCGTGGTGGCCGATAGCTGGCAGGCCGAACTGGACCCGCAGCTGCGCGTTCAGCCGCTCAGCCCACAGCGCTGCTTTTTTGTCTGCCACGCCGAGCATCCACTGGCGCAGCAGGGGCCGGTTTCCATTCAGACCATGCTGCGTTATCCCTTCGCCGCGCCGTATTTACCGCCGGGCGTGCGCAAGGTACTGGCCACGCTCAGCCAGCAGCAGGACTTTACCCCGGCGATCCAGTGCGATCATATCTACGCGCTGCTTTCGACGTTAGCCCATACCGATGCGATAAGTTTTGCCAGCGAAGATGGCTTCGCACTGTGCCAGCACAGTCATCGGCTGGTGAAGCTGGAGCTGAGCGATTTGCCGGATGAGTGGCGACTGATGCAGACCCGGTTTGCGATTATCTCCCCGGTTCATGCGGTGCAGCCGCCGCTGGTGGAAAAGCTGATTGAGATTATCCTCCTGCTTGACCGCCAGCATCACAGTTTGAG